>Ga0247765_1000569_pt1 | contig 27360 bp, 31 predicted proteins | sample UWRJL106311C6_FD_179949 | JGI IMG/M metagenome (GOLD analysis project Ga0247765, IMG submission 179949) | Plant litter microbial communities from Arlington Agricultural Research Station in Wisconsin, United States - UWRJ-L106-311C-6 | ecosystem: Environmental > Terrestrial > Plant litter >...
GGCACAAGGGGAAAAAGGGGGGGGGGGGGTGAGTGTGTGTGGCAGCCACTGCAAGCTGTGTGTGTGTGCGTCGGGAATAAACTAAGTGGACAAATTCTATGTATGGAGGGAATCACAACGGCTGGCTGCAAGCAACTCAAAGGGGGGTATCAAACTGTAAGAATCCGGCTGCCCAAAACAGTTGTGACTAGGTGGAACTCGAATGGAAGAATGAGAGATTTAGTCTGGCCACCATAGATAGAAAAAGGACAATGAAGCAATCCTGAAGTCACTCATCTACCCCTGTCCGTTCGCTCAGGCGGGTTCTTCAATGCCGCGAGCCAGGGGTTGCGCCATCACGGGCCCCACAAAACCAGGAACTAGGGTTAGGGTTTTATGTTGCCCTGAAGGGTTGTTAGCAAAAGACATGATTAATCAGGACGGGAATGGGATGTCGTGTTGAAGAGATGCAAAGTTATTGATGGCGTATCAATATGAGAGGCAAAATCCACAGTTCAGGCTCACAGCTATAAGATATTAGTGATTTTCTGGGAATATACTATGAACCTCAAAAGAACTACATCTCTGCGCTCTGGGTTGCAGACATCAAGTCTCGCCCTAACAGTCCCATGACCACTGGATAACCCCTCTGTTTTTTCTCTCCTGAGTGCTTGGCAACGGAGTTCCAGTGGTCACGGATCGCGGGGCAATTTAGCCCCGGCCAACAGATATGCCTAAGGCTGGCATTCCTCTTTCAGTGTGTAAGTGAGAGAGTATGAGTGGTGTATGTACATAAGGAGGTTGTGTGCCGACCGAAGCGGTATAAGTCCATCCATCCATCCAGCGCCGCGATTCTTTTCCCAGTTCCTTCTCTCTCTCCCTCTCTCTCTCTCTCTCTCTCTCCTTTTATTTCTTTTCTTCTTCCCTTGTCTTCAGCCTACCCATTTCCTCCTGAAAACTTTTTTCGGTACCCTGAGCGAACAACAGCTCTCACCATCTCAACCACCGCCACTCACATCCCTCTTACTGCCAGACTTTGAGCCCCTTATCCCCCATCCGCCAAACATGGCCGCCAACTTCCGGTCCCAAACCCACACACTCTGGGAGGTGATGGTGGGCCTCTTTGGGCCCTGGCAGTTCATGTCCCTCTCCATGACCTTCCTTCCATCTACCGTCCTTCCCCTGATCAAGACCTTCTCCCTCCGCACGCTCCTCTCATTCACCCACCTCCAACCCCTCTGGTTTGCGCGCTTCTGGTATATCGCTGGCCCGCAAGTTCGCGAAGGATGTTCACCCAAGATCATCCCTTTACTCTCCGGAGTACGGTTCCCCCTCACCTTTCATACCGACTTTCCCCTTCAGAAAAAAAAATACTGACAAACTGCAGTGTGTCCTGCATGGCCAAGCCGTCCCCCCCTCCTCCGCGCCCTCCCCCGGCGTAGGTGGCGTCGTCCTAGAAATCGGTCCCGGCTCCGGCATGTGGGTATCATTGTTCTCGCCATCGCACACTCCACCATCATCCAATGCGCACACAACACCCACCCCGGGCCAGCGATCGCGCATCACGCACATCTACGGCGTCGAGCCGAACCCGTCCGTTCATGGGGCGCTGCGTGCCGAGATCGCCGCAGCGAGTCTCGACGGCGTGTACGAGATTGTCCCTGTGGGAATCCAGGACGCGCTCGCGTCAGGACAGATCGCGCCCGAGAGCGTAGACTGTATTGTTTCGGTGCTGTGCCTGTGCAGCATTCCGGATCCGGCCGAGAATATTGCCCAGCTCTACCGGTGCCTGAAGCCGGGGGGTCGGTGGTATGTGTTTGAGCATGTCCGCGTCTATCCCGAGCAAGGCTGGATCATGAATCTGTACCAGGCCTTTGTCAATCTGTTTTGGCCCCTGTGCATCGGCGGGTGCAACATTCGGCGCGACACGATTCGCCATCTCAAGGAGAGCGGCCCCTGGTCCCATATCAATCTCGCGGAGCCGCCTGAGGAGCCCTGGTTCTTCACCCTCCCACACACCTACGGCATCTTGACCAAGTAGCTTGCTTCCTTAGCTCCTGTCCGGAGCTATCTATCAGCTAGATAGCAGCAAACTATGGGCTCTCAAGCGGTATGAGTTATTTTCGCTTTCGATATCTTCATTCACCCTTTCTAGCGCTCAACGCAAACGCTCTGCTCGCAGTACTTTGATTCCTAGGTATCTGGACTAGAAGTATCTATCAGATCACCTTCCACACATGTTGGCTACGGAGGCCGGATGATTCATCTTCCGATGACCAAACAGAAATCCCGCCCAAATTTTCCCAGAATCTTGCTCGAGAGCGGGAAGAAAGATCTGGCAGCTCAGAACATATCTTTGTCAGAATTTCTTTACCAGGAAGATTCAACCGGAGCAGCATTGCCCCAGCCGTTTCCACCAGCCGTATCGTTGGCATCGCAGAAACCGTCGGCATCACCGAAGCCGTTAGCATTGCCAGCACCGTGTCCGTCATCACCCCGTTCAGTAACCTCCTTGGGGGGGTTGCGGCAACGGACCTTAGTGTGTCCTTTCTCGCCACAGCGATTACACTCAACGCGGGAATCTGTTGGCATGTCAGCAGAAGCGATCGTGTCTCTCATGCCTCAGCTTACAGTCGCGGGGCTTTGGGCACTCTCTGCCCGTGTGACCAAATTCATCGCAGTTTCTGCACTGGATCTTGCGAGGCTCGGTGCAATCCTTCGCGAAATGTCCTTCGCCACCGCAGTTACGGCACGCGCCTCCGTCACCGCCTCCACCGTTGGGGCAATCGCGAGAGAAGTGGCCCGCTGTTCCTAGTTAGCAAACGAGTTGATATTGTGAAGGGATGGTGAACTTACTCTCGTTACACTTGCGGCACTCAACGCCTTCAGCTGAGCGGGGCTCCGTACCTGTTTGGCAGTTAGTTAAACTTATCACAAGAGAACAGCGAATATATCTTACAGTCGGCAACCTTGTGGCCACTCTGACCGCAATTCTTGCAAGCAAACTTGTCAACGCGGGCGGTGGGACCTGTCATCAGTCAGCATTCGCTCTCATCTGCTCTACTTATAAAGACTCACAGTCGCGAACTCGATGACCCTCAACGCCACAGTTGTAGCACATGATCACGCGTTTCTCCTTCTCGATCTTCTCCTGTGGGCAATGCTTGGAAATGTGGCCGATTTCGTCACAGTTGCGGCACTTGGGCTTGCCGCGATTGGCAGGCTCTCCAGCATCAGCAAGACGTTCAAGGTTCTCGTCAACATCCTTGGGCCACAGATCGCGATCGCGAGGGCGCGGCGGGTTCCACTGAAGGCGGTACGTGACCGTGTACTTCTTGTCGATGTGTCCCTGCAGGTCCATGTTGGTCAAGGTGGGGGCAAGGGGACGCTCAATAGCAATGAGCCAAAGGCTGACGTTCTGAGCGCGGAAACTTTTCTCAAGCTCGACATAAGTCGTGTCGGGGGCAGCCTTGACATAGGTTTGAACGGCTTTCTTGATGTCGTCGAGGTCGCGGGCCGTGACAACTTTCACGATGTTGGCATAGGCCAGATCGGGATCCATGTCCTCATACATGCTGCGGTCGATCTTCTTGGGAGCTGTGCACTCCTTGGACCAGTGGCCCTCTTCACCACAGTGGCGACAGGGGCCCTCAGGAGTACGCTCGACACGGGGCTTGGGGCAATCAGCCTTGATGTGACTAAGCGGAGGGGTTAGCAATCCAACCAGTTGCAATTTTCACACTTGTTCCAAGCCTCCTACCCGGCCTCACCACAGTTGAAGCAACCACGGGAGTCACCGCCGGACTCGCCATTACCGAGGTGATTGTCTTTGTTGTTGGCGCCAAAGTCGTTAGAGAACTCGTTGTCTCCACCACCAGAGCCGAATTCGTCGACATTGCTAGTGTTTCCATTGTCCCAACCGGACTCGGCAGAGACCCAGGCCTGACCAGTGTCTCCAGTTTCCCAGCCAGGCTCGGCAGAGGCGACGCCTCCAGTGTTGTCGCCCCAATCAACCATGGTGTCGGTGCTTGGTGAGGTTTGGGGTTCTTAAATGCAGCGCAGCCAGTCAGCATCAGATCACAAGTGGTAAACTAGGTAGCTAAAAGAAGTGTCTGTAACTGCGTGTCAGGAGCGAGACCTCTGAGGCCACAAGCGAAGCAATCAGGCTTGCCACGCCCGCGCACCGCCCTCGATGCTGTTGGGTGGCGTGTCACTTCTGGTTTGTTTTCCTGTTGCGGTTGCTAGGTGGGGCATATGGCCAGAAGGTAGCAGTGTCGAGGGTGTCTGGGGGAAGGGGGCCGTTGAAATCCCGTCGAATTTTCAAGCGTGGGACGTCAGATTTCGATGTGATCGGACATTCACGATGGCAGTAACGACGAATGCTGATTCGAGTTCTAGGGAAGAATAAGAAAAAGGAGAAAGGAAAACAGACTTACTTTCTGGTTTGTTGTCTGAGACAGGGACGTGGCAGACTGTGGTGAGGTAGTAACCAGTCAGCAGGCAAGCTGCAGAGATGCTTTTGAGGATTTCTCAAGGAAGCAACTCGTTTAATCCGGTAGTCTCAGGAGAAGAGAGGGTAGAGAACGAGGGAGAAAGTGCGTTGGAGATAGCACCTACCTGCGTTGATTGATCTGGCTTGATGGCTTGCCCTTCAAATTCGCTGTGGGAGATCGAGGAGGCGCGGAGCCAAATTTGAAGGAGGAGTTGGGTTTATCCTGAGTGCTCCGCACAAGTGCGGAAGATTCAATCGGCGCAGTGATCCAAGGCCCCGAGATAAGGGTGGCCCCGGTTGGGGAGGCGCAACTGTCAACTGAAGAGGGCAGGAGGCGGGTGCGCCCCGGAGTTACCTGGCAGGCGGAAACAGGCGGAATCAGGTTGAGTTCCTTGCAGCAGCTCCGAGACCGCGTCTCGTCGCCACCTCATTTTCCCTAAAGCTCCAAGCTTTGGAACAGGCAGTGGTCGCATCCGTGATTCTTTCTCGTTATATGTATCCTAAGGGGGGCAATCTCAGGGGTATTGTTTTCCTCATCAGGGACCAACAGTGCTCACGCGTCACGTGTTGTAACATGGCAGGTTTTCACTCATTCGACCTGTCTACCAAGCGCCTACTGAGATGGCATTCTATCTGTTCGTGGCAGAGAGAGAGAGAGAGAGAGAGAGAGAGAGAGAGATAGAGAGAGAGATTTACAGTGGAAAGTTTTCACCAGCAGCTCACAATAAGCATATCACTTCACGTACCGCCTTAATGCTTGAAACCAGACCTAGATGCGAACATATCCTCGTCATCGGGCCGTTCAATGCCTTGTTATGGGCTGTGACCCCAGGACGTGTTTAGTTCGGTCTGCGTTGTGCTTTCCATGTGCGCTTAGCTGTTCCTGTAGCGTTCAGTGACGAAGCATAGTGACGGTATAATTGTGCGACGCAGTATCTAAACGACTGGACGTTTGTTTTTGAGGCTCCCCGCGAAGAAAATAAGTTAAATTACACACTGAGGCTCTTATAGTGGGGATGTGCCTTCGTTGAATTTACTCTTGCGCCTTTGAGGGCCGCTTACGGGTACCACACTGCAAAGCATTGCCGGAATAATTTGTCAAGGGGCAATTCAGACTTGGACTAGAATAGAAGCAGAGGGACTGAGCTACTCACCCCTTCGAAGCTGTCACAAAGAACATGAAGAGACTTGCATCCTATACTTCGCTAGTTGGAGTCTCTCCAGGATAAAAGTTGATAAGAGGGGCACCACGGAAACTTGAAGCGCAAGCATCTTCTAAAATGAGCTGTCACTTCCTCAGACGATCTGCTCTCTCGCCAGACGGGAGGCTCATTCGTTTTGAGAACGTCGTCCCGGCGGACGCTTTCCATGGGGCGGTCTGAGATGCGGCTCAGATGCCACGAAGAGGGGACTTGAATAAGCCTTGGAATGTCTGCCTGCCGATTTTCACCCGAAGAGCGGAAATCTGGACACCGTTTCACTAAGAAACCAGATCAGGCACTACATGCAACACTGCGTTCTTCACGAACTTGATCCGAGGCTTCAAGCATAAAAAGTGTTTTGACAACGCGTTGCTTTGTAATCTGGTTTGCTCGGCTTAAGTGAAGCAAGACTGGGCCCCAAACAATCCGCCGCAGCGCTGCCGGGGCAGTTGGCCCGACCGATATGTGGGATGAGGGTCCAGATCACCGGTAGTGGCTAGTCGACGGTCTGAAACAAGGAAACTAAAATACTGAGCCTTGCGCGGCGGGTCCTAATGGTAGTTATGTGGTCAAGTGGTTCGACCATAGCCTGGCAACCGGATGGCAGAATCCCAAGGAGTTAAGTCGAGTCTGATGTCGTGATTCCCCCTTCAAGCGGCTAACCGAGGGTGACCATAGTTACAGTCCAAGCCCGTCAGATTGTTCACGCGGTGCTTCACGGCGGCTTATGGGTCAACCTGCCTAGGCATCTCCTCATTTTTTCCAGGGCTTGATGATGGAAACTTGATTGTGGAAATTTAGGCCTCAAAGCCTCGGATTGAAACCCCTCGTAAATGGTATCCCAGTTGTTCAACTAGGTACCTAGGTATTATACAAACCGCTCAATACCTCCCAAGTCCTGCGCTAACAATCTTTTAGGGTTTGGGTAGGAGAGTGTGGCGGCTTTCAACTGATTGAGCAACACAGAAAAGCACTGCAGTGCATAAAAGGGACGAATTGCCCTAAGTTTGGTGCTGGGCCGACAAGCTGAACCTTATCGGATCTCTAACGTTTTCACCTGTCTTTCAATCTGGGACACTGTAATAGATTTTGGTGTTGTTGATGCCCAGCGGACATCAAGCAGAGCGATCCAGCACGAGGCTGCCTCCTTGAGACGGAACCAGGTTTCTGAGAACATCCAGTTCAAGGGCTACACGTACCTACAGGAACATCACTTCCGACCCACATTTGGCCAAGGCCGATGGGATTCTCAACAATACGCCGTGCGTCTTTATGGAGAGAGCTGTGTGACAATAGAAATGAGGAGCCAGGCGATTTCAAACGGGCATCGCATGTGAGGAACGCAAAACATGCCACTGCGCATGGTTCTGGAGCCATGTGTGTCATGCCCCTTTTCCGAACAATTAACCGAAGGAGCATGGGCACCCTGCCGCTCCCCTGATTGGCTCCATTGCTGTGTTTGCCCCGCCTTTGCACCAGCGCAGCCGTTGGAAATTGTTGGACACCAAGGTCCCAGTGTTGGAGAGTGTTTCTGCTCTCCAGGTTGTATCTGCCCGTTTGCGACTGTTGAGACATCGCCATGGCATCCCCAGCGACGGCAACGACGAAGACCTCGTCAAATACGGGAAAGACGACCGCCAATGGGAGGTCTAACGGCAGCACCTCGACAAATCGAACGGCGGTGGCGTCGTCTGCGCGGGACGTTATCGAGCAAAAGTATCGCGACTTTTTCTGGACCTACACCGAGGAGCCGCACAGGACAAGGAGGTTAGAGATCATCAGGGCCCATCCAGAGGTGTGTTGGTTTTTTTGTCCCAGGAAAGAATTGGCGCGCTTATGGAACTGACGTTGTGTTCTAGGTCACCAAGCTCTGTGGACCAGAACCCCTGACGAAATATGTTGTCGCCGGCGTTGTCACCCTCCAAGTCTTTCTCGCCCACCTCCTCCGAGACACGCCCTTCTGGTCATGGAAGTTCTGGTCCATCGCCTACGTCTTTGGAGCTACGTCCAACCAGAATCTCTTTCTCGCCATACACGAGATCTCGCATAACCTCGCCTTTAGGTCGCCCCTGGCAAACCGCCTGTTCGCCATTTTTGCGAACCTGCCCATCGCGGTCCCTTACAGTGCCTCCTTCAGGGCGAGTACCTCAAAATTCCGGAGACATATGAGATGGGAGGTATGCTAACTCGCATCAGCCATACCATCTTACCCACCACAAGTCTCTCGGAGTAGATGGCCTTGATACCGATCTGCCCACTGCCTTCGAGGCCATCTTCCTCGACTCTATCCTCGGCAAGGCCTTTTTCTGTACATTCCAGATCTTCTTTTATGCCCTTCGACCTATGATGGTGTACCGCATCCCCATGACATGGATTCACCTCCTCAATGTGGTTGTGCAGCTGTCGTTTGACTACGCCCTCGTATCCCTATTGCCTGCCTGGTTTAGCGTCAACTCGCTCCTATACCTATTACTGTCGTCTTTCCTCGCCGGCTCGTTGCACCCCACAGCAGGACACTTTATCGCCGAGCATTACGTGTACGAGTCAGTAACGCCTACAGCTCGCGATCCAAGCAATCAGATTCCGATCCCCGAGACCTTCAGTTATTACGGTCCCTTGAACTTGTTAACGTACAATGTTGGCCTGCACAACGAACATCACGATTTCCCGGCCATCCCCTGGACGCGGCTACCGGCCCTTCATGAAATAGCGCAGGAGTTCTACGATGAACTGCCTCATCACCGCAGCTGGACCTATGTGCTATGGCGCTTCATATTCGATGAGCAAGTCGGCATGAGGTGTCGTGTCAAGCGAAAGCAAGGCGGCCGTGTTGTAGGTGGGGGCACAGCAGTGGCCAAGATTGCTGACTGGAAGGAAGATGAGGTAGAGGCCTGAATATGTTTTAACAGCGGAAGAGGGTATTGACATGGACTCACTGGGGCTGGATGCGTTTGTACGATACGAAATGCCTGGAAAGGGACAAAACTCTAGACTTGAGGATGACAGGCACAACCCTAGATAGACCGGTCTCAATGTGAGCATTGCTGGGTAGGTAGTTTCCCAGACTAGCTGCGCAAAGTATCTACATTACAACTATGCCACCCAAGTCGTGACAACGTTTGATTTTCATCTCTCATTTCCAAGACCAGTACCGCCAAGCAGGAATATCAGTATCTCAGATTGGACCGGACTATACATTGTATCTCTATTTCACACGCCTATCCCACCCGTCCCAGCCCGTGAATTTATTCCCACCCTCTGTGTTATGTATTTGTAATGTTGTACAATACCATCTGTCGTATCTTTCGCCCCGAAAGTACTCTACCGAGGCTACTAGCCAGCATTTTCGAACCTGACCTGATGAGTCTGAGCTCATTTGATCCGATCTGACCTAATCTAGCCTGATTTCCTCTCTGATTCGATCCGATCGATTCATACCAAGCTGATTTTACCATCTCCAGAACCCAAGTCACACAAACCCAAGACTTTGGAACCTAGACCAAATTGATATCCACGACGAAGTCAGCCCACCAATCAGAATACAGGGAAGACAGGGAGGAAGAAAAGATAGAGGAACATGAAAATATTGCCAAAAACCATCGTCATGATTCATTATCCATGAAGAAACGAGTGAAGGAGAAAGGGAAAAAGGATTGGGTATTGGTACTGCGTTGTAATGTAAATGTAATACGTCTTGATGATGCGTCGCAGCGTTGACTCTTTCAAGATACCTTCTTTCATGTAAAACATCTCACAACCAGCAAGATCGGCGACAGAAAGAGACTTGCGCAAAGGCAGCAGGTCGAGGCCCGACAGGGCAACAAAAGGCCGTACCATGTGCCCGCATGCCGCTTAACCGCTCATTAAACCTCTAGGGAAGGGGAGAGTGTGATAGAAGGGAGAAAGAAATGTGGTATAATTCATCAACATGAGGAGTGTCCCTATTCTCATGCCAGAGACAACAAACCTCGGGGTAATGGTCATGTAGAAGTCGCTTCTGTGTGTTCTTTGTCTTGTTTTCGCCAGCCAACGCCTCGTGTTTCCCTCCAAACCCTGCCAAAAGAGAAAAATAAACGAGAGATCCCAGGAAGATGATTTTTAGTTCCATAGTGCCATGCAACGCTTCAATATACAGAAAGACGGAGTCTCGACAAACATGAACAAAAGAAAATATTTGGTCGCAGGACGCCGCCAGGAGCGACAAGCGCTCCTGCGGCTAGAAAGATATGGTAACACTGCCTCGAGTACCATTAGGTTGAATCCCTGGGTCGTTGGCTGCATTTGGCTTCACTGTTGTTTTCCCCGAGATGGTAGCAGTCCGTACTCTCTGACTCAGTGGAAGTGTATACTTGAGGACACCTTTCAAGATGAGCTGAAATTCATCTTTCATGATGTTTTCCCACCGTTCTTGTCCGCCATAGGTGCCGTTGCCTGGATTCTTCAGTCGGACTTCTCCCATTGATGTTGAAAATCCCGAGTGAAAAAATGATCCCTCAAACGTAAGTGCGCTATCGAAGCCGGTAATCGTGCCGAGTCGCATGTTTGGCGCAGCATCTGGTGGTTGTTGTGGGTCATCTGGTGAATCATCCCGAACCGAAACCCTTGACTCTTCGTCCTGGAATGGTCCGTCGTCCTCTGGGTGTTTGCGCCACCACTCCGAGTCGGTACCAGCGTGAGGCGATTTGGCAAACACCTCAATATCGGCGGCGTCCACAACGACAACAACAACGTTGGGGTTGTGCGCCCGAATTGTGAGATCAAGCATGAGTTCTTGCTGACTGGCAACAACATGATCCATCGAGATGAGTTGAATGTCCGTGAGGGGCTGCGATGTCGCAAACATGAAGCCAATGGCGCCGGACACCACCAGCAAGAGCATCACGGTCAGGACCAAACAGCTTGCAAACCGATTCAGTACCGAGGGAGGGGACCGGTACGATTGGGATTCCAAGGAGCGCAATGAATGAATTCCCCGCCGGGCCCTACCAGACCGAGAGGTCCTTAGCGTGCCAGTCGGAATGAGCGGGGTTGTTTCGTCATCGGCGCCCGTCGTGGTGTCGTCGAACTCGTAGGCCCCAGATAAGTGCGTACCCCGTTTGCCATTAGCTCCAGAGCTACGATTAAAGAACCGAGGGCTAGGTGGCCCAGATGATTGCCTTGAGGGGTTATTTCCGGCTGAAAGAGATGCCCCGAACGGCGATTGTTCGGCAAAGATTGAGGGGTGACCGTTTCCTCCACCGTTGCGACCCCATCGGCCGATGTGGTGATGGTGTCGGGCCGTCCCGCGCGCGGACCCAGCGCCGACATTGCTTCTACCTGTGCCTTTTCCATCTTCGTCGCCGGGGCCACTCTCGTTGGCATTGCTATTATACGAGTTGACAAACTTCATGCTCTTCTTCACGGCGACAACTGGGGGTCCAGCACTCTCCATAACGGCATGGATGGAACGCATGCCGTTGCGGTCGACCTGGCTGGCCATCGACGTGGCGCTGGGGGTCCTTGAGTGGAACCGATGAGGTCGATCCCGGTCCGGTGGATTCGAATCGTACACAAACGTCTCCTCCGAGTCTGATGAGTTAGCCTCCTCGACAGCGCTCGCGACCTTTGCCTCGAAAATATCTGCCTTGGATGATGCTGGACGGTGTCTGGTCAGCATCTTGGTCACAGGTAACACGACGAAACTCTTCCTTCTCCCGCCCGAAATACCAGGCCGGAAGCTCGCAACGTCATCATAGTGACCGTGGTATTTCGAGGCGAAATACGCATCTCATGCGCAGAGGAGACTAGTCTGATGGTGCGATGATGTCGCACTCGAGGCTGAAAAAGGGGTATGTGCTCACCGGTGCCAGACGCCACGGTTGGTTGCTTCCGTGACTTCTTTTTTTCCTTTTTGGGGCGTATTGTTTCCGTGCTAGGCTTCTGGCGCAGTGTACCTGCCGTGCTCTCTTTGCTGCCACTCGGCGCGACTGCTACCTGGGGAATGGAGATGACAGTTTCCGTCTCTACCGTCATGTTCTGCAGCGAGATCTCACCCGTCGTCTTACCCTTGGCTGCGGCGGGCTTCACCGATGAACTGGATTGCCTTGTTGTCAGGGGCGGAGCGGTCCCCCTCGGGCCAGACCGTCGACTAGCTTTGATGCTGCCGCTCTCGCTCCCACTTTCATTCATCACGACGCCGGCTTTCCCTCCCAGAGCCCTGACGGCATAAAAGTCACTGGCATCCGGCTGTGACGTCTCTGATACGAAGCTATCTTCGAGCTTCTCCTCCATCGACTCTTCGTGTGTGCGGGGAGATCCCAGAGGGCTGACTTCTTGCACGGTTTCTAGTGTTGGCGCGCTTCCACCCGCGCCGCGAGCGGGGGTCCTTACACCAGATGGGAGGTATGCGTCGTCGTTGTCGGTATCTGACTGCACCTCTGCAGTGGGCTGTGGGGGGGTTGCGCGCTGGAGGTTAACCGCGGGGAGGTCCTGTTCCCCCCGACGTGGTGGCGCAAGATTCGGCTTGTGGAGGATGGGCGGGGGTGACCGTAACCGAGGAGAGACGGGCCACCGTGGTGACTCTCGAAGATGCTCCTGAGACGTTGGCGACTTTACTGGTGCGCCGATGTTTGCATCCGAAGTGACTGGCAGGAGAGTGGGTGTAGTCGCCGAGGAGAGAGTTTTGGCAACGGATGTGAGTGCTGGATTGAGTGGTCTACCGACCCGTGAGGGGCTGACGTCGTGAAGACTGTTTTTGCGCGACCTGGTGCCTGGGGTTGTTGACGAAGCTCGCGACACGTTTGTCCTCGAGATCGGACGAGTCGGAGATGGCTCGCGGGAGGGAGCTGCAGAGGAGGAGGTGGAGGTACCCGAGGTCTGAGAGGTCAGCTTGGAGGGCCAAGAATCCGTCTTTGGTGTTATTGTTGCGGTACTAGCTGTGGATTCTCGGGAGAGCGGGGGTAACGAGGTGGCTTCTGGGGAGCCATTCGAGTTATTGGATGACTTGTCCATGTTTGCAAGCATTCAGGGATTTCGGGACCGGCCGGACGAGGAACGGAGGTTCGTCTCAGGTGACGGCACATGCCAGGGCCTGTCTTAGCTGGGAGTCGAGCAGCTATGCAGCGCGGGCAAGTCAATCATCATGTCCGGTCCGGCATGTAAAGAGACGTGGTCGACGGTGGTTGCGATTCACTGCCGTGTGGATGAATGGCGTGCGCGGCCACTACTGTCTTGCTGACCCCCAAATTCGGCAGCGATTGAGTTTCTTCAGTCACCTGGCGCGTGCTCCCCCGGATGGGCAGGATTGCAGGCTTGTTCGATGCTGAATAACCACGCAATCTCGGGAATTGCTGGCTAGACGTGAGAGTGCGCGGCGGGTTGCTGAGGCAAAGGACTGGACATGGGGGAGGGTTCGAGAGGCGGCGAATGGATGATGGGTGGATGGAGAAGACGTGTGGACGGGTGATTGATGGATGATGTCGTTGGTCTGGCGCCAGGGCGGGCTGGGGCCAAGCCCGTGCAATGCGTGTTGTAAGGTAAGGCGTACCCAGTCCTCTAGCGAGATGGTGCGCTGGCAGCTGGCCCGCCGCCGTTTTGGGCTGGGCCCTCGCCTGTCGGCCCTAGAAACAGGTCACGTTCAACTGCGTTGCAGGCCGGACAATTCGCTCCCGCTTGCATCAAGCAATACCACCGGTCAAGCAGGCAAACCTTGAATGGGTACCTGTTATAGCCGTCGGCCGTGTGATTATTTAAATCAACATGATGCTTTGATTTCTGCTGCGCAAACCTTATCTCTGCCCGGGCGGAATTGACCCCGTTCTTCATCCCTTCTTCCGAGCTGCAAGCATGGAACCCACGAGAAGTCTGGGTCGGCAGAGGAGGAATCATAGAAGAGAAAAAAAAAACTCGTCAAGGGCGAGTTCCATCGTTTTGCGCCCCTGAGTTGGAGAGTTACCTGGTTAAGTGGGGCTGAACCAGCGAGTACTCAGACTGCACTCCTCACCGCCCACTCCAGACGGGAATTACGGTACCCACATGTATTCTCCTGAGTCGGCTGTACCTGGAGTGTCCCCACCATTTCCGATCGCGCGGCGCCCGAAGAGCTGGTGCTTCCTACTTCACAGTTGATGATGATTTGAATCTGAAACTGTCCAGCGTATTTGTTGCGGTATTCGATGCAACTTTTAGACCATGATCTATAAACACAACACTGGTGGGTTTGTGAGCCAGAAGCTCTCTTTCTTCCCAAACGGGTCATCGCGCACAGCTTGAGGAGCCGCAGGGTGTGGGGTCTGATGTGGTGGCTTGCTGTGGCTGACCACGGACAAGCACACTTGATTTTGATGGGTTTGTGTTTGATTTGACCTCTTTTCTGTGACTGTGAGAGCCAGTAGAGGCGGACCTCATAGGGTTGCAAGCGCCGGTATTTTCGGCCTCTGTGACGGCATGCTCAGTCGCGGGTCCTTGCGATTCCCGTGCGGCAAAAAGCCGCGGACAACAAGAACATGGACCCGACGCGCGAGGTTGTGCAAAGGCATAGTCTCACGGAGTACGTGTCGCGTTGGCTGGCCAGGCAGACTCTCTGGGACTCTACACAACACAAACTCGTGATACTTATCGAGTGCCGATCAGGGTCTTTTCTCGCGGGGAATAAGATTTGAAGATCAAGAAAATCATTCAGGAATGGCTTCCGAAGGACCCCTATCTGGCCAGGAACGGAGCTGTGAATGGTCTTTAATCCCTGACATGAAAAGAAGCTAGAGCTCAAACTCGCACATGGGCGACCATTGTCTCAGAACCAGTGAAGATCCCTCCTGCGAGAGGCAGCCTGTCTCAACGGCGCTGTTTACCGTTACGTAGTGTACCCGGAAACCAGAGGCGCGAGAGCACGGGAGGCTAGTTTCACTCGGCCTCTCACAGCTGGACAAGTAAGTGTTCGCAGTGCGCACTCCACAGGAAGTAAGATTTTCCTTGGGCGAAGCCCTAGAGTCCCGCGTGGGGTTGCAGGTCGTGGGGTTGCAGGTCGTGGGTTGCACGAACTCGGCGCTGAGTCGGCGTGTTGCAAAGGCTGCGTGGCGGCGGAAGTAACTCTTTCTTGCTTCGTCTGCTCATCTGCAGTGGCCGTGAGCGATGCTCACAGCCTCGCCTCCTTGTTGGGAAGGCCAGGTGAGGAAGCCACCTGCCCCAGAGCGGCAAGCGGCAAGACCACCAGCCTTATCCGGAAATTTGCTGGGCCATTGAGCCATCCAGACCTCCGGGATGCAGGGCCACAACGGCAGTTTTTTGTTGAGGAAGAGCTTCTTTGTTCCTTCATCGTTCCATCCTCGAGGTTCACACACGGGCCTCCCGGTGGCTCGACGGGCTTGCTTTGTGATATGTAGTTCCGAATTCAAAATGAGAATTACAAAGTAGCAAGAGGAGAAACGGTAAAAGGGGGTTCACCATCATCCACTCGGCATTTTGAAATTGCTGCCAACGGAGGCGTGACACGTGGTTCCCGATCCGTGCTTTGCTGGGAGACTCCCGCGCCTGCAGGTTCACCACCCCCGGATTTCATTCCACCCCTCACACCCCAGTTCTGCCTCACTCCCTTCCGCGCCCACTCTGCAGTTGGGGGATCTGCCCAACGGGCGATTTCCAGCGGCAGCAGGGAGAGAGACATTTCTTCAAACGCAGGGGTTTTCTGCAAACTGCTTTTTCTCAGGAAACATCCCCTTGAGTGACGGAAGGAGCCAGTCCTTTTCCTCTGTTGTTGTCCACCACGTTCATGTCTGTTTTCATCATTTGTGCAGGAACCTGGCCGTTTCCAGTGGCGCGGCGATGCAGGCACTTGTGCTGGATGGGATGGGAAGGTAACTGACTAATCTGAATGAAAAGAAACACCCACAGCAGACCCCTCCAGTGCAGCGCCGCTCGCTTGCAGAACAGACCCCACGTCTATTTTTTCTTTCTTTTTTCTTTCCAGAACGAGATGGCAGGAGTTCGTGATGGGTTGGTGGACACCTTAGTCCAGATTTCCGAATTGGGTTCTTGTCTCTTTCCTTTTTTCGGGGCCGGCTTATGGGATGGCCCATTCTGGAATCGTCGCAGCATGATTATTGATCCAACTCTGCCACGTCAAGTTGAATCTGGCATCGATGATATCTTCGCAACCTCGCTTTCTCTTTGAGGGATTTGAGGGGATAGTATGATGGTATGGACGGATGATGAGTTGGCCATCTTATCTCTGGTAAATGGATAGCCACACTGCCATGGAGGCTCACCATGGTATGCGGACCGTAGAACCGATATTTCCCAGCCCGTTCCAAAGGGATGTCGTTTGACAAGGCGCGTCTCTTTTATAAGTGGACCATGATGACAAGTGCTCGGACCGGGCATTCTGGAGCGCAACTGCGACCGAGCCGAGAGAGTAACGTTTAGGTCAGTCCGATGTTCTTTGAGTTTCCTGCCGATTTGAGAAAAGATGGACTTGCGCCCCTCATGTCGAAGGGCCGATGTCGTGGGCGCCCTTTGCTCCGCCAGCCAAGCTCCGTAGTTCGGATGTCTCCACCTCTGATTAACTCAACGGGAGAGAAAAAGGAGAGCAAAAACATGGGCTCGACAGCAGCCAGAAGCAAAAACTGAAAATTACCCTCCTGGTGCTCGAGGAGTTCAGGTTGATGATCTGTAGTTCTCAATTGGGAAACATGGGCTTGGTGACTGAGAAGCGCGGGTACTCCTTGGCCCAGGTGGCCGAGTATCTCGACCACGTTGGACTCCCACAGTCTTTCCACCCATCCAACAAACCCATTCTTGACCTCGAGTACCTCACAGCCTTGTTCGTGCACCAGATCACCACAGTGCCGTATGAGAACCTCCTGATCCACTATTCACCCCACCACCACGTTGATCTTGATCCCCAAGCTCTCTTCACCAAAATTATCACCAACAAGCGGGGCCGCGGCGGCTACTGCATGGAAAACGCCCTGCTCTTCAAACATATTCTCCACGCCATCGGCTTTACCGACGCCTACACTGTCGGCGTGCGCATCCGCACCCGCATCAATGGCGTCCCCCAAGGTGATTTCATCGGCTTTGTCCACCTGGTCATCATCGTCGCCCTCCCCTCTCCCCAAGGCCAGGGCTCTCCCAGCGCTACTCCCTCGACGTTGGTTTCGGCGGCGACGGGCCCACCTTCCCCATGCCACTCACCGCCGACATCATTCACCACAATTCTCTCGGGACCCAAGAAATTCGGTTTATCCGAGATTTCCTCCCGGGCCAGCGGTTCCGGGGCCCTGGGGCCCCCCTTAAGTGGATCTACCAGTACCGCAACGGGCGGAGCCAGGAGTGGAACTCGTTTTACGGCTTCGACGCCGACTTCGAGTTCCTCGAGCCCGACTTCAAGGTCATGAGCCACTTTACCTCGACGTCGCCTGAGGCGCCGCAGTCGTATACGGTGTTGGCACTGCGGTTCCTGCGCGGGGAGGTGCCAGTGGGTGAGGATGGTGAGAAGGACTACAGCGTGGCGAAGGTAGTCGGGAAGGTCATGTTAGTGAATGGGGATCTGAAGCGCAATGTGACCGGGAAGACGGAGCTGATCAAGAGGTGCGAGACCGAGCCTGAGAGGGTGGCGGCGCTGAGGGAGTACTTCGGGATTGAGCTGACCGAGAACGAAGCACTAGGGATTCGGGGATGGGTGTCGGAGTTGAGGAGAGACAAGTGACATCAGCCAGACTATCGAACTTGGGGATACCTTCCACCTCTCAGCAGGTCGGAGTGGGCCAGGGGATAGCGGAGAGTGGTATCGTTGAGCTACTACACTGATAATCTATCCTCCCAAGATGACTGACATGAAAAAGAGACATGAAAAGGGAAGGTTGCCGCGACCCCCATCAGAAGATAAATCCAAATCCAGTCCCAGCAACACAGTGTATCCAATGAACCGGATCAAAAGACAGCTAAGGATGAAAGAAAGCAGCCCGCCGGGTCCTCCTGGAAGAGCAAAGACCGAGGAGGACCCGGAAGAGCTTCAACTTCCACAAAGGCAGAGCCGCCGCGGTATAGGTAAAACAAAGACATGAAAGAACATCTCCCATTGAAAATGAAGCAACAAACAGTCCCTTTCAGATGCCCCATTACCCATCCCAATACATTCCAACCTCTAGAAACCAGTCCCCATTGGTCCTTTATATATCTCATCCCAATCATCCATGAGCAACTCACATCATGACGTGCCGGCATTTCTTGTTCGGTCTGTTGACCCCAAAAAGAGACAGGACCGATTACTCCTTGATCGTTTCTCCTTGATTCTCATCCTTCTTAGTAAAGGCGGCGCTGGCCCAACCGATCCAGCTCTGCCGCTTGTTGGCGTTGGCAGCCGCGACATCGGCGTTCTCCTGTACCAGCCTCAGCGGCCGAGGCTTGTTCCCTGCAAAGGTAGCGCCTCCCTCACGGTGGTGGGTTACACGCGGCGGGCTCTGGCCCGGTGGTGTCGTGACGTCCCCGGCACCATTGACCGACTCTCCGCTTGTGCTGCTGGTCTCACTCTTCATGCCGGGGAAGTTGCCGCTGGTGTGCATGGTGCTGCCCGAGTTGGAACCGCCGCCGCTGCTGGCGCGGTTGCCTGCGCCCTGGGGAAGGAAGAAAGTCTGACTGGAGCGGAGGTTAGGCGAGAGTGGGCCTTCAGGTGTCCCCTTGTACATGGCGTTAACGATGCTTGCGGCGCCACTGCCGGTATATTGCTCGCTCATGGGCCTACTACGGCGAGTACTGGCGGTGCGGGTCAAGCCAATCGGAATGCTGGGAGCTGTCTCTGGATTTGTCACGGCCGAAGAAGCAGAATTCGGGGCGTTGCCTCCGGCCGATGGCATGAAAGACATTGGACGAGGCTTCGCCTTGGCGACGTTTCCGCTCCCGATAGCCATTGTCTTGGCACGCTGGAGCAGCGACGGCCCGACGGCTTGCTTTCCAGGCGGCGGTGGTAGGTCTTTGTTCGTGTTGGGCCCGGTCTTGAAGTCGCTGCTCTGGTCAAGGATGTGCTCAAAATCCTGATGTTGTAGCAGTCTCTCGATGATTTTGTTGATGTAGAGGGTCAGAGCCTTATTCTGGTCCTTAACTGACTTGAGCTCCGACTCGAGACGCCGCTGGGTTTCGTTCTCTGTCTCCTGGGGGTGGGGTTCGTTGCCAGTGGCCTCAGACAACTCGTCAGCGAGGCTCGCCCCACTTGCCCTGCCTTCGAGGGCGGCCAGGGCATCTTGGTTCGCGGAAGCGCTGCCCATGTAGCTGAAGTCGCTGGTGCCGAAGTCTCCCTTGAGTGTCCTCTCCTGGAGGAGAAGCTGGTAACTCTCGTTGTCCTCCATCAGGCGAGCGTTGGCCATCCGCGCGTCCATGAGCTGCCGTTCGACCTCTTGGAGACGTCCACCCCCCTGATTTTCCGACTCGACTAGCTTGATCTGCGCCTCAGCCAGCTCGAGCCTCAGTGATTCTATCAGTTTATCCTTTTGCAACAGGAGTTTCGAGTTGTTGCGGGAATCGCTGCGATGAATCGAATTTGGTGGCGCGAAGCTTCCGTTGTCGATACTAGGCGAGCCAGTTGCAGCTGTGTGCAACGGTATTAGCAGGCAACCAAAGAAGACGGGGTATGTGGGAACGTACACTGTCTGGTAGGTCTGTCCTCATCGAGATTCCTTTGCGCAAGACTGTCTTTCAGTCTCTGAATCACAGTCTGCATCTCCTCCTCGCGATTGGCCATTTCGTCCTTCTCCTTCATCATGGCGCTCCGCTCTGCCTCGTAGATGCTCTCCATCTCGCGCATTTGCCGGGCGGCCTCGCGTTTTTCGTTGCTGAGCGTCTCAATCTGTTCCTCGCTCTCGTGCACTCTCTCCTCAAGTTTGGCTTGTTCTTTGATCGCCTCATCGAGCTTGTCTTGCAATACCTCGGCCTGGCGCTTGTAGGATTCAGACGCGCTCTCCGCCTTGGCTAGCCTCTCCTTCAAGTCGTCGAGCAGCGCCACCGTTTCAGCGCGCAGAGCCTCCTCCCGCTCGACGTCAGCAAGGTTGGCGTTGGAGTTGCTGCTGGCCCCATTGCTAAGCAGTGACTCACGTCTTTGCGATGCGGCGGCACGAGCGGAAACAGGAGTTCCGGTCCGCACAGAGCGAGTCCGCGTCACGCCAGCACCGCCAGCAGCGGCCGATGAAGGCGTCGTCGCTCTTGGAGTAGGACGAGAGGGAGTGCCTGTCGGTGTTTCACGGCCTGATGCCGGCGGTTTCTTCACAACGGCAGCCATGAGGGTTTCGCTGCGAGTGTGTCTTGGTTGGATTCGTGGAAACCGGCTCGAGGAGAGCAGAGACTTGAATGCTGGGTACGCAAGGGAGCGGTCAGCAGCGAGATTGGCAGACTTGGGTGTCAGTGATTCGGGGGTCAACCAAGAAACTGTTTTGGGGCTCGTCTTCGTTGTTGCAATCAATTATCTTATTCGAGCGATTCTTCTCAAATAGCGGTTGTAGAAGACTGGCTCGATCGCTGGCCTAACCTTTGTCGGTATTGATGGGTTATTTGGAGACCAGTGGCGTTCGGCGGCCTTGTCCCTTTGGTGCCTGGGTATGTGGCTCTCAGGCTGCTGGAAACGCGACGTAGAAGGGGATTGGCTGTCGGGCAAGGCCAGGGAGATGCAAGCCCCTGTCTTCTCAAGCCCACCAACACTAACAGCCCGGCAAGAGCGCAGGGATGTCTGGCCGAGGCGTGCGATCCGGTCTCGAAAGGCGACGTCTCTTTTGTGACACGGTGACCTTGTCGATTTCCCAGGCACGGTACGAAGAAGGGGGAGGTAAATATCTGGAGTGGACCTTTGAGTGGATTAGCGATGAACGTCCCCGCCCTTTCGAAATTTTAGTTTCCCAATGCTCAGGCGCAATACGGTTTGTGCTGCAGTTGAGTACTGTCGTTCCGACGACAGCTAAGCCTCAAATAGTGGATCAGTTGTTCACAGACCGTGCCGCATCATAGGACTCCAGCTTGCGTCTGCGCGTGCTTGATGCTTGTGCCTCCTAGACCCGGGAAGCGATCAAGTTTTAAGCCTTGTTTATCATGCAGCGCGTCGAGAATCTTAGCAGCGGCCAGGTATTCGATGTGTCTCGGGGATCCACCGAAACAGCACTGGCTCATTGCACTTTGGAGACTCCCATTTCATGCAACCACTGCCCGTCGAAGAACTGGTAGGACAGTCACGCCCCAAACGGCAAGTTACGGCTCAGCGTTTAATTGTGACAATTTAGCGGTCAATGCAAGTGGCAGGAGGCAGGCTTCCATGCTCCCTCAGTGACCAGTTGGAGGTTTGGAGCCCCAACACCGTGCTGAATCACGGGTTTCCCCGCACTCTAATGTCATCAACCTTGAACTCTACTTGATCGATCACAACGTCAAGAAACCAGGGGTAACTACTGAGATGCCCCTCCGAGGACGGCATCCACGTTTCCAACCCCTCTTGATGTGCATGGGCAATATCAAACATGATGCGGACAAAGGCTTTCAAAGCGATGCAAAAATCAAAGGCACGCCAGATGCCAATGCCCCCTATAGATCAATCACGAATACATCATCCAGCCGGGTGGCGGACGCCCTCGATTTTTGGTCTATCTTTGGGAGTGACCAAGTATGTGGGAGAAGTCACCCAAGGCAAGTCGTCATAAATCATGACTAGCCCACTCTGCCCTGTCAGAGGGCGAGTAAACCTTTTGAGAACCAGAATATCATCAAGGTACCATGTCAATTTCCCGCCCGTCGAAGCCGAACGCCGTCCCATGCCATCCGTATTTTCGCATTCCTCTAAGCCTGTTGATCCGCGAGGATATCACTGTCACCAGCATCCAAAATGGCCATGGTGGAGCAGCGGAACAGACGACCGCAAGCAGTACCTAGCTCCAACTTCGAATTGTAAGCATGAAAACTTTACCCTCCAAAGTCTGTGACAAGACTTCTTCTCTGGGCAGGCCCGGCAAACAGAATCTGCGAGACCAAGGAGAAAATCGCGACAAGCATGCAATACTTGTCATATAGGATCATAACAGTACGGGAGATTTGTGGTGAACTCACGTTGGTGCCGTTGTAGTGGTGGACCGGGGTCTTGGACATCATAGAGTAGTCTGTGACAGTGTTAGCCTGGATCTCCCTTTAACAGATGACACTCGAGAGACAATGAGCGCATCAGGATAGCGAGGAGCCTGTTGGTAATACCAAACAGTTCCAGCTCTTGCGGTGCTCCTACTTCCGGTCGGAAGAGAGCTATCGGCAGGGAGAACTTACACTCAAGCTCGCTCTTGCGCAGAGGAGGGGTGTTGGCAGAGATGAGGATCAGCTTCGCCTTTCCGCTGCGAAGAGATTTCAGAGTGCTTCGGTATCCGAGGACGACTTTGCCGCTCTTGATAACGAGGGCCAGCTACCTTCCGGTCAGTCGAGTTCCAAATTTCTCCAACATTTTCGTAGTCGTACCTTCGAGCCGATGGACTGGGCATCGTTCTTGTTCTTCTTGGGGGCCATTGCGGTTTTATTTGGGTGAGCGACTTCGAGGAATTGGCGGACTGGTGATTTCTAGGCGTTTAGTTGTCGTGATGGCGCTGGGGGGAAAAAGTCAGCTTCAGAAGTTCAGCACCGAAATCGAAAATTTGGCAAGGAAGTTCCCCTTAATTCTTATTGGCTGGGTTGTGGGTGGGCAGGCGCTGAAAAAGCCCTAAGTGTCCCACTTTAACCGCCGTGGGAAAGCGTAAACCCCCGCTGGTCGATTATGAATCCGGATTGGTAATCCTGTGGCGAAATTCAACTTGATCAAAAACGCAGAGGTCGCTCCTCGTCCTCTCATCAATCTACCACAACCATCAGCCTTCCTACGCGAGAAAAGTAACTACGATCGACAAGATGGCACGAAGACCGGCTCGTTGCTATCGTTATTGCAAAAACAAAGTAAGTTTGACTGAACAGATCCCCTCCCCAACTCGATACCCACGACACATTGAGCGGAGTTGCCGGGGCCAGATTCCCAGATGACTCGATGAAGGCTGGGAGCGCTCCGAGTGGTGCCGGAGATGTGTGCACTGCGAACTTTTTGGGGGGCATATTGCTAATCACTTCTCTATTCTAGCCGTACCCAAAGTCACGGTTCAATCGTGGTGTTCCGGATCCAAAGATTCGGATTTTCGACCTCGGCCGTAAGCGTGCAACAGTGGACGATTTCCCACTGTGCATTCATTTGGTCTCCAATGAGTACGAGCAGCTAAGCTCGGAAGCCCTGGAAGCGGCACGCATCTGCGCCAACAAGTATCTTGTCAAGCTGGCTGGAAAGGAAGGCTTCCACCTTCGCGTCCGCGCTCACCCTTACCACGTCGTGCGGATTAACAAGATGTTGTCTTGTGCGGGTGCCGATAGACTTCAGACTGGTATGCGTGGCGCTTGGGGCAAGCCCAACGGCACTGTCGCCCGTGTCAACATTGGTCAGATCATCATGAGCGTTCGCACTCGTGATTCCAGTATGTTCATCGGATCGGCATCAAGACGCTCAATTAACCATGCTCTTAGACCGCGCGATCGCTCTCGAGGCCCTCCGCCGCTCGCAGTACAAGTTTCCCGGCCGACAGAAGATCATCGTCTCTAAGAACTGGGGCTTCACTCCTCTCCGTCGTGAGGAATACCTGGAGAAGAAGGCGGCTGGTCGCGTCAAGGTCGATGGTGCTTATGTTCAGTTCCTCGCCAACCGCGGCAGCCTGGCTGAGAACATCAAGCGCTTCCCCGACGCCTTCACTGAGGCTTAAGGGATGGGAGGGGTTGAGGCAGGAATGGCATCTGGCTTAAGGGCGGCGCAAACGGTCATTTGGGGCTGAGAGGAGGACGTGTTTTAAGATTCATGGTCTCGTTCTGCACAGCCAATACACCATTCATCAGATGGGTTTCGTGAACATCTTCGTTTGGAGGCAACCCTGGACCTAACCTATGGTGCTCTGATGTGACTTGTGAGGAGACTTAGGGTGTGTTGAGACATGCGCCCACTTCTGAACGTGACTTGCAGGACAGGACGGATATTCGATTTTGGCTGCTAATACATCGAAGTTGAGCAACCTGCCATCCCCTTCGTCTGCTTGGGCAATCTACTTGGGGGCGCTCTTCGGGCGGCGCAAGGCCATATTCATGGATCCTTGACATAGTTATCACTTAACTCGGATATGATTTTACTGGGAAGAGCCCCACGTCGTGGGAATGTGTGAATTCGCAATGAGCTGTCATGGTCGACCAGGCAGAGTCGGATCGGGACTGTCACTTCCCATGCTACATTGGCGGCGGTTGTAATTTAGCGACTGATCGGAAATGGCTCAATTCAATATCGAGATGCAGCTCACGTACTTCGTACCCAGCAGAGAGCAAAGCAAGGGTCTTCTTACATGGCACATGGTGACAGCAACGACGGGAAGTCAGCATGGGCTGTATACGCAACACACTCGTTGATACACTCGCGACGCAGCCTGGTTGTTGTTTGCATTGGGCACACTAATGTCATGGTCTTGATGTGCACATATCCTATTGGTTCGGACGCTGGACAGTGGGGGCGCATCCTGTGGTTCCTATCGGCCTGGTCGATAGCGGATAGTTTGCGGGGAGCGACCAGGCGGGGGCCATTTTCAGCTCTTCTCGTCTGCTGGCTCCTCATGCCAGTGTTTAGTGCAGGCGGAGAGGCGATAAAGTGCCAACCGCCAAGGCAAACCCCATTTGACCAGACTACGGACATGAAATCACCACCTGAAAAAGACGTCGCTTGGGGGGAAAGAAGGACAGCAATGAGGTCAGACTCGGCTGGGCGGGGTGCGGAGGGGTCTTCCGTGTCAGATCTCGTGTGCCGCCCCAAATTGTGACTGACGGCATCCCGTGCTCTGTGCAGGTCCCCGGGAGTCGCTCAAACTTCGGCCCCCAGCAATCGCATTCTCTTCGCATTCCCGTCTTGGCCATCCTCCCTGGCTCCCTGAATCGGAAAAGCTGTTACACAAGCCGGAGAGACACAGCCAGGCGGTGTTTGTAAAGGCACGGATCGCACCAACCGTGATCAATAAAACGCAGGGTGCCAGAAACCTCAACGAAAACTGCGCCTGACCACAACCCCCGCAGTCCCAGCAGTCTTAACCGCATTTGTCAATCACGGCTTCCCTGCGCAGCCACTTATCACTCTAACCAGGGGGCAGTTCCGCCAGCTGTTGCTGGCCACTCACAGCCATATCGTCCAGGATCCTTCACAACAGTTCCTTGTCCGCCATCCGCCTTTTTCCTCTTCATCTCCTTGCCATCGCTCTTTCATCACTCGGCGACACGGCCAGAGGGCGGATAGATACCCAGCATGGCCTTTCACCAGCCCACTCGGCATTTTCAACAGCGAGTGACGCGGGCTGAATCGGAAGATGGAGATTCCGCCATCCTCGCGATCCCGGCTCGACAGGAGCAAGTCGAGTCCCAGACATGGGTGCTGTTCACTCCCAGCACCGATGCCGGCACGACAGCCTCCTACCTCAGCTCGATCCAAGATGACCAAGTGACGCCGGGCAGGTCAAGAATTAGTGATTTGGGAAGCCTGGATACCGCTGCCCGCTCGGATTTCAACTCACAGCCTGATAACTCAGCTGTACCGACCGAGGTACTCGAGCCCGAGGACGACGCCGAGTTGGACAGCCTAGACAGCCACCTATCCGAGTTCCGTACGGCTCCATATCACTATGCCCAGCATCAAGGAATGGAGCATACGGCGCCTGTGTTTCCATCTCACGACGGCCTTGGCTCGTTTCGATTGGATGGTCCGGGGACGAGCATCGAGGCCCAAGAGCGGCTCTATGCGTTCGAGCAGTTCAACCCGAATCACATCCGACGCAGGAGAGAGAGCTTTGAGCTCGCCCGGTTAGAGTTAGAAAGCGAGGAGGCACAAGAGCTTGAGCGAAACCGCAGGATAGAGGCTTGGCGGCTTGAACAAAGTCAATTACTGCTGGAAGACATTCGGAAAGAAACACGGAGGAGACGTCGTCAGTCGGAAGCGTCACGGTCAAAAACGGCTCCGCCTCATTTGATAGCCGACAGTTTCAGGACGCGGGTTGAGGTTGTAGATGATGCTCATTGTGCTGGGGGTGATTGGCATGATCAGGATGCACCTGAGCCGATGGAAATGGGCAGAGGGTTGTGGAGCCGCATCACGAGGAAACTCATTTGCGATGTCATGGGCATTGACGACCGAATGCTCGCAATCTTGTTCGGTGAAGCCCTTCCCGAAGAAGAGGGAATGTCGTCGACGCCCAAGACATCGCAGATGGACTCATCCAACCCTGCATCCGCGCAGACGGAGTCAGACTCACGGGGCGATGACTCTGCGTGGCAATTATACATGCTCGAACGGATAGCCCAAGAGCTAGGACATTTCATTCACCGGCTATCGGCGCACCCGGGCGCCTTCTCGACATACAGCCGCATGCAGCAGATGCCTCTCCCTTATGCCGGTCTTCCCGTCATCCCAGAGACTGCAGCTACTGAAAGCAGCGACCCAGCACAAAAACCAGAGAACAGCGTCCCAACCATGCCGCAGTTTCATCCCACTATATCACAGCCTGTTGATATTCGTGGTGCGCGGCCATCCGTGCCCGACACAACACCGAGGGAATCGGCCCAATCTTTTACGCAACAAGAATGGGAGCAAGACCTTGATGTTCGGCTTGTCTTCCGATATCTCCGCTCCCGCTTTAGCATGCCTCTGCCGTCGGCGCCCCAGTTCACGTCTGGTACTTCGCACCTCGCAACATCAAGCACGCAAGAGCTGGCGGCAAAAGCAGCAAGAATACGTCAGCATCATCCACTAGTGTCACATTCGCACGTGCATCACCGGTCACGACCGGCCGAGCGACGTACCTTCAAGGTGACGACACCATCCAGCCCAGTGGCGCTGCGTCACCACAATGGAAGCTGTGCCACTCAAAGCACACGACGATCTGGGAGACGGGGCAGTGTTTCATCTCGGCATTCGTCGCGACATTACTGGGACATCGGTGGGTCTGTCGGGACGGGCAGCATTATCGCTAGCACCGGCCCGATGGGGAGCTGGGGTGAAATCTGATATTTTGAGACTGGCTTTAATATACTTTTGCCTTTTGGGTCGAGCGCAGGGCGTGGGTACATGGGCTTTCAGTGGGGACAGAGAGCACTGCATCTTCATTGGGGGTATATGACCCATCACAAAGACCACGCATATCTGCTCGGAATACTCCGTATATCATCCAATCTTCAACTGCTCGCAGCTCTTCAGTCTCACGGTGAATGGGTCGCTTTGCTGAGTGGTCTCAGATGCAGTAAATTAGTTGGTTAGGTGGGGGACGGAAATTGCGCAACCAGATTGCGAGTCTCGCAAGCTGTTTGGCGCGACGCTTCCCATCCACACAGACCAGACCGCGTCGCCCTGTAAATTTTATATCTCGAGAATGGGCCGAACAGGTGCCGCTCTTCGTCATCCTTTCCTGGGCATCCTTAAGCGGACGCAGTGGTGCCTCACGCAGGCCGTGGGACGAACGGTCCTGAGTGGTGGCGTTGCAAAATGGAGGTCGCAATTGGGGGTGGTGCTCCAAACGATCAGCGGAACGGTGGGCAAAGCGCAGGTGAGGCTTCTCACGAAGTGACATGCGGCATGCATGCCGCGACGCGAACTGCCAGACAGGGATGTTAAGTGGC
>Ga0247765_1000570_pt1 | contig 27356 bp, 22 predicted proteins | sample UWRJL106311C6_FD_179949 | JGI IMG/M metagenome (GOLD analysis project Ga0247765, IMG submission 179949) | Plant litter microbial communities from Arlington Agricultural Research Station in Wisconsin, United States - UWRJ-L106-311C-6 | ecosystem: Environmental > Terrestrial > Plant litter >...
GTGTTTTTTTATTTCTTTTTTTTATTTTTTTTTTTTTTTTTTTGTGGGAGGAATTCCAGTGAAGTTAGCACCTGAAGCCAACTTGTCAAAAGAACAGCCAAGCCTTATCAATGGTCGTACATATCAAATGATCTGATATTTCTTTTTCATCTTTATTTTTATTTAACTTTTTATTTCTCACTACGGGACGTGAACTGACTGGACCCGCGACGGTCTTGGGCTATTTATACCCAGAATTTCCCTAGAAGCCGTCATCCATCTTATGAGTCAATCCCAGATGTGTGTGATATTTCCCCACTAAATCTAGGTGAGTCCCAAGTGCAAGGGCAAGCGCAAGGTAATTTGCTATTCCAGTCACGGCAGCTTTGTTTAGCCCTGACTTGTTGTCATAGCCGGTTTGTTAATTTACCACATGTCTCAGCCAGCTAGCATGTCTCAGCCAGCTAGCATGACAGGATGTTGACAATTTGCTTTGCTTATAGTAGTTTGTGTAGTACATGTCGTGTGAGCCAACTTGCCATGCAGTCAGTCACGATGCATGTTTCCATCAAATTGACCCCTCCCAAACACCAGCCTTAATGTGTCGACAGTAATTCTCCCTTCTCGCCTTACCACGCTCGCAGACTTGAATGTCCGCTGCCATGTGTCGCATCTTGGGTTTGGCCATGTTTGCCCAGCATTTGGAGTTGGAGCTGACACTTGGATTCCTTCAGAGGCAAATAAGTCCAGAGGGGAATGTGGAAGAAAGAGGGAAAAAAAAAAAAAGGGGGGGGGGGCAAAGATGGACAAAGTTAAACAGACTAGAACACTTTCATCTACAAATGTCACAAGTATCAAATCTTGCTTGGAGGTTCCATTTCCATGTTTCCATGTCGCTAATCTAAGGTATCCGGTTATCACCGAGCTCAAGTTCCTTCGACACATATCCTTGATAGTAAAGTATCATTACAGGCAAAAACAAGGAATGATACGTGATCAACAATTACCTTGTTCAGGTCAATTCTAAATGCATTACCATGTCAATGTTTACCAGATGCATAAAATCACCAAACTAGACACCCGCCCACCTAACCGATTTTCTTTTGCTCCTTCTTCTAACCACCCGCTCATTAATTCCCACGCCCGAAAACAACAGCACACCCGACATTGGGGTCTTGGCCACAATACTCGGCACGCGATTCGGCGTATGCATTGTCCGATCTAACCTCCACTCCCAACGATGCTGCTCAACCACATCGCCGCATCTCCTCAACTGTTCTCTGCGCCCCTCAATGAACAGCCAGGCGAGCCGAAACTCGCTGGAAGGGTGTGGACCCGAAGATGATAACCTATCCCTCTCTAGGTCGTCGACGGAAACTTCTTCGGTGATGGTAGACCACACGCTGGAACTTGCCCGTCTCGAACTTGTCACAATGTTTGTGCCTCTGTCTGGAGTGACGGTGCCCCGACGTGCGTGTGCATGTGCATGTGCATGTGCATGAACAGAATTTGAACAACTTGAACCAGCCCCCGCCTCGCCCGAGCGTGGTCAAGCTGAGAGACGAGCGCTGTGGTGGTCACCGCCTGCCAGCAGGGAGCTATGTTCGTCTGAATCGTCGTCGTCTTCGCCGTCGTACAAGCCGGCCCGAGAAGAAGCAGTTGGACGGGGCAGGCCGCTTAGAGGACGGGAGCGGACGGGACTGCCTTTTCCCGTGAGAGAGGTAGGCAGGGAAGGTGCACTCAGACGGCTATTTTTGGAACTGGGGGTCTGTTCGAAGACGCTGCGCATGCGCTGGAACAGAGAGCCAGTACCGGAACTGGGTGGGTTTGGGGGCTGGGCCGGCATATCGTCGTTATCCTCGGAGACATCGTCTAGGGGATCGGACATTTCCCACTGTGAGGGGGCCAGCGCAGCTGTTTCAACGCTCTCGGGCTGCCACTCGGGGAGAGGTGGTGGAGGACTCTCTTTGCGGCTGATTGGCGACTCAAACCGACCGAATTGGCCGCTGCTGTCGGTCATAACCGAGTCGCCCCGCAGACGGGAGGTAAATTGGTTGGTTGACCCGGTCTGCCAGCTGTAGCGGATGGCAGGGTCGCGCGTGTCATGAGAGTGGACCTGTTCAGGCGACGACGGAGACGAGTCAAGTGTGCTCTGACTGTGGAGAGATTGAGGGTCCGAGTCGCTTCTTTCATGCCAAGACACATTGGTGATATCGCGAGGCATGAAGTTTTCGGCGTCAAACACTTCCTCGGCGTGCGCCTCAGCTGGGGTCTGCGGTCGTTGTGGGTTGTGACGACTTGCCGCGAGACCCCTGTTTGCTGACGGGGAAGTGGCCTTCGCCATCTCAAACGGGGTGATGTCAATGTCGGTAGCTGGCGTCTGCGCAGCATGCGTAGGAGGAGTTGCGAGCGTTGTCGGGGGATTGCTTTCCTCCTCAATATCGCTCTCAACATCATCGGCCCACCGGTTTTTGTTGTCTGCGACATTGGCGAGAGCAGGTTTCTCTATCGGTAGTGCGTGCACCGCGGCAGGATCGCCCTCGATCGACGGGGGGCGGGGATTCTCCAAGTCATTCGCATGCGAACGGGCATCTTCTTCGCCTCGGTGGGAGGAACCGCTGCCTCCGCCAGACGACCGAACGCTGTTGTCAGAGTAATCAAAGAGATTATCCCCTCCATGAACAGTCATTGTTTGTTCCTCCTCTAGACGATAATGTTCCGGGCCTCGGTGATGATCGGCGTGATCCTCGTAGTCGCTGTCGTCCGAATCATCCGCGTGGTCAAGCTCATATGCCAGAGTCCTCTGCTCCATGGGGACGCCGGGTGACCGAAAACCCGCAGAGGTGAGAGGTGTCACAAACACCTGAGAATCCGTATCCGTGCTTGCATAGCCCTGGTTCTGCTGTCCGGGAACTGAAAGTTGTTGGTGTTGTATCATGACTTCGACATGCGCCGTGGCTTCGTGCACGGGAAGCACCTCATCGGCGGGAAGGCTGGCAGAATATCCTATCTTCGGCTCGGTAGCCAACTCGGGTTGGTCGGCATGACGACGTGGGGACGTTTCGTCTTCAGAATCGGATGCGTACGGTCTCTGGAGCTCTTGCGTCTTGATACCCGACGCGGTTTGTGCCAGAATTCCCTCGTCATGCTCCAAATTTCGGGCAACATCTTCCCTGCGATTCAAATCGTCAGAATCGGATGCGTACTGACTCTGATAGTCTTGACTTTTGATATCTGACGCAGATTGTGTCAACACTGTCTCATCACGTTCTGGCATTCGCGAAACCTCTTCTCTCGTCCGGCTGGCGTCCTCAAAGCCGAATTCGAACGGGCTCTGCGCTTCTTGGATAGCCATAGCTGACACAGCATGTGCTAATTCTGGCTCTTCATGCACCGGCTTCAAAAAATCCCCTTCTCTTATGTAATCGACGCCTCCAAAGTCCGATTCGTAGGGACTCAGTGCCTCTCGAGTCTTGGTAGCTGAAGCCGTTTGTACCAACACTGGCTCTTCATGTACCGGCTTTGAAGATTCCTCCTCTTTCTTGTCTTTATCATCCTCTGAATCGGATTCATAAGGAATTTTCTCTACTTGAGCCTTGATGTCTGGCTTCACTTGCACTGGTATTATCTCTTCGGATTCGAGCTCACAATTGTCTTGTTCCACGTGAGTCATGTCGACAGCATTCGGGGCGTCTTGGACCACAGCGCTGGGCTCCAAGCTAGTATAGCCTGAAGCGCCCTGATTCAAGTCATCGCTGTGATGCGCCAAGGATAGATCTCTATCATCACCGCCGTCAGTATCCTCCCCTTGTCGAGGTTGGGACTTCTCCAAGGTCTCGACCAGTTTCACCAAGTTATCAAAGACTTGGAGTGCCTTGTTAGCACCAGGGGCAACCTCGGGCTCCGTAGATACGAGCTCTGAGATAGATCGGCGGACATCCCTGCTGTTATAAATCTCTTCGACATCAGATATCTCGTCATCGCTGTCGAGGCCTCTTTCTTCACTATTGGTTGGCGAGGGCGCGGGAGATCTAGGGGACTTGGGGGTCTGAACGACTGATAAAGGCGCTGGGTATGCGCCCAGATTGTCATCATCATGCCTCGCTTGCTCTAGCGTTGGCACGGAGTCGTTCTTAGTCTCATTCTCCGGGCCGGCGATCGAGGCAGCATCCATGTGAGCCTCTTCCTCGTGTTGGTGATACACCTCGAGCATCTCCTCTGCCGACTCCTTGGCGGGCGGGATTGCGGCAGGCTCGTCGATCACCACTTGTGGTATCTCTACCGGCAATTGATGCGGTGAGACTCTCCTGTCCAGAGACAGGGGCGCAGTAATGATGCTGTGGTAAACGTCTGCCTCGTCTTCCGAGTGAACACTGGCGACATCGTCCAGAGACTCGACAGCAGGATGCCCGTCTTGAATGCCCATGCCGTGGACCTCTTTTTGTGCAACGGAACTGACTGATCGGTTATCATCCTCCTCGGCTTCTGATTCTTCGCCAGAGCTATCGAGTGAAGCGTCGTCTCTCGGGGCGAGTCGCTCGGTTACCTCGAGTTCTTCTTTAAGAATGTCGTCGAAAAAGCCGACAGGGGTCGTTTGAGCCTGCTCGTGGGTTGACGACGGAATATCCCGCGATTCTGGAGCAATTTCGTTGTCCTGGGATCGGCCCGTTGTTGTTTCCGCAACCTGGTCGGTAGCCTCGTCGGGTAAAACCTTTGACTTCGGGATGATATCCAAAGGTTCGGCCACAGAAGGGTTCAGCGCCAAAGGTTCCGGGGCGAACCCCCTGGTTGCTTGAACTGGGGTATCGGCTCGAAGGGGTTCGGGTGCTTCAGGAGCCTTGACAGCAGGGTTACTCACGAGCTCTCTTGCCTGGACTGGCTCCGAGGGCTTACTCTCTGCGGCCACGGCCGGCACCGCGAAGCCGGATTTCACCCTCCGTACCCTAGTTGGCACAATCGGCAGAGGCATCTTCAGCTGCTCATCAATAAGGCGATTTAGTTCCTGGAGATGTTAGCATTGAGATCTCACACGAACCACCAAGTCAGACAAGCTTACCTTCCTCTTCTCCTCCAACTCCGCAAGCCTCTTCTTCCCCTCTTCAATCGTCCTTTGAGCCTCGGCCTCAACCTCACTCATCAAATTGTCCGTCTCTTCCTCCACATCTTGTGTCTCATTCCTCAAACGCACGTTTCTCTCTTCATCCTGCTCGCGCTCCTTGGCCGCAAGTTCTTCATCCTCCAACCGACGTTTCCGTTCCCGCTCTTCATCTTCTCTTCTCCGCTGCTCTGCGATGGCTTCGCGTTCAGCCTCCCGCTTCTGCACCAAAGACTGCGACTCCACAGTGAAAGCCGCAACCAGCGTCTGGATTGTGCCCTCCCGCTTCCTCTCGAGTTCATCCAATGTGTGGTCATGTTGTGAGGTGTTGAGGGAAGCAAGGGTAGTATGGATAGTCGATAGCGTGTCGTGCATCTGCGCAACAAGCGTTGAGACGTCCATCTTGTCAAGTGCGTATTTAACCCGACCACCCGTAAAAGACTAAAAAGCAAGGCACCAGCCAATGAAATGAAGCGAAGAGATAAAAAAAGAGCCGCGCGTGGGGTATGTGTGTTGTTTGCTTTCCAGCTGTTCCAGAACAGACAAAACTAAACCCGAGGTAACGGTATGGATTGGATACCAGCCAGTGGTTCGTTCCCAGCTTCCGACACGCTCCGGCTAAGATTAAAGAAAAGACAATATTAGTTTTTTGGGGGGGGGGGGAAGGGTGGGTGGTGTGACATCCAGCGTAGCCGGTAAAAAGCGAAAAGGGTAGAAGAAGAGAAGACGGTGTGGTCATGGAAAAATGCAAAGCGATGGAAACAAAACACTGGCTCCAGTCGGCGGCGAGATCGGGAGTGGAGATCGGGGGTTCTAGGCCTGCCAGGTGCCCGTCAAAGAACCGGCGCGGCCGCCCCTCAGCAGTGTCTAGCCGTTCATGCGGACCAGGATGCGTTGAGACGTCGGCTGGTCTGTCAAGACGGAGCCCGAACCAGGCGATCCGCATTGTCCAAAACTCCGGGATCCATGGGACGGGATGTCAAAAGTGTCATGGAACCCTAAGAAATTAACCACCTCTTCTGCTCCACTAGGTGCTTCAAACCAGCGGCTGCACAGCTAGTCTTTGCGAATGAAAGACGTGGTGAAGTCCGAATGGATGGCCGAGAGAGAAAATGAGCTCGCAGCTTCGACTGAAGGTGGCCATTGGACGAGTCGTGCTGCATTGCCAAGAAAAGCCGTTGGCAAATCGCCAAGATTGTTGTTGATGCATGAAATTTTGCTGGGGTCGTCCTGTTTCACCTTGGTGTGAGGGGGGACCCACCGAGGAGATTGGCGTCCTCATTGGACCGCCTGCATCGACATGACGAGATTTTTCGCTAATATTTTCTGCTGTCAAAGAATAGCAGATTTGTTAGTGCACAAACCACTGCACAGCATCATGGTCCTGAGTTGGTGGGCTTGTTCGCGTTTGATCATTTTACTGATTTATTTGACTTCTATGTCTAATCGCCAGCAACACGCTGAGCGATATCTTTGTATATACAGGACGCTTGGGTATGGGTTATGTAGCAACGGTGAGGCCGAGTCCCAGCTGAAACGAAGAAAGTGATGCTGCCAAAGAAGTATGCTGGAAGGAAAGAGCCACGACTCGGGGGATCATTATTGAGCGTGGCGATAACTGTTGTTTGTCGTCAAGATCATCGACCGAGTGCTCATATCCTTGCAACCAACGACTTCTCCACCCGTTGCACCCGGCGCCTATAAGCTTCCCGGAAGTTGTACCGGTCGTATGTGCCAATCCCGTAGGCAACGATACCCAGAATGGTCCACAGGCCAGTGATAATGAGACCAATGGGAAATATCATAATCCGGACGCCCGGGAGGACGAAAGCTGTCGTGCCGTTCCGTAGCTTAACCAGCTCGTTCTCGACAGCGAGCTCCGCAAGCCGGAATTCGCTCATGACGATCTCTTTCGAGAAAACGCCCGTGACAAAGGCGGCTTCGTTAGAAGAGACGTTGGTGCTGACCTGGCGACCCTGGCTGTTGGTGGCGCTGAGGGTGAGCACAGGCATGACGAGAGCTTGGAGGTCGCCCCTGGGAGCACATTAGCAAGGGTTTTTACGTAGAGCACATGTGCCAGCTTACATTGACAAGTCCGGAGACATGCGGCTCCGGTCAATCTGGCCGATGAACAAGTACGTTTGCAGCAGATCGAGTGTTTCGTTGGCGTCGAATTGCGGCGTTTGCCTTGTGGTGAGACCTTGCCCAGCAACGCCAGCAGCAGCTGGTGTAGCAGCTGGCGGCGTGCCTTGGATTGCCCCTGGGCGAGAGGTCCTGCCCATACTCATCAGAGACACGGACGCGCCCCGGTAGCTCAGGCCGACCTGAACGTTCTCGGGTGGGATGCCCAAGAACTCGCCAGTCGGCATCCCTCGCCGAAATAACCTCAAGTCCGCTCGGAACGTGCCGGTCTGGTTGTTGAGCGAAGGTAGGTTGTAGCAAATGCAAGTGCCTGACGGATTCGACGCTTGTGGGAGCTGAAGAAGTGATTCGATGCAGGCATTGTTGGCAGTTTGATCCCAGGCCTCCATGTTGATTGACCCGTCGGCGTTGAGGATGACTCCGCTGTCTGGCGCCATCTCTTGCCGCGTCTCGATATACCCTCGCGCCAAAATGCTCGCCTTTGCAATTTCCTGCATCCTCCGCTCTACTGCCGGACTGTTGCGCGTCATCCCCTCCACAATCAGCTGCCCAATTCCCGCTTGTGCCCCCGACGCCAGGAGAGAGGCGACAAGCGTTGTTTGCCACATCATCTTCATTATCGTAGAGCCCACCTCTTTCCCAGTGAAGCAAAACTCGCCCAACTCGTTGTTATAACCAAGTCATCCGTCAATTATCTCGATTCCGTCCGGCGGGTGTTGAATGGTAACTCGCGCGTGGAAATATCTCGTCTCGACACCCGCAGTAGGGACAGGCAGTGGTCGGTAAAGGAAAGTGAACAGAGATCAGGTCGAAGAGAAAGCGGGACCCGCCCGATGAAGGGAAGGACTGCTGCGATAGCTTCCTACCAAGAGTTTGGTGGCAGATGAGAAACAGTTGAAAGAAAGGAAGAGAAGGGGAGAAAGGAAAAGACAAGAGGTCTGTCCGTGGGGGGGTAGCAAGAATAGAACCAAAGTGATTAAACGGCGGGTTAAACAAACAGCCAGCCCGCTTGGATGGGGGAATGGAAGATATGGGAAAGTTATGCGACGTCGATCAAGATCATCAAGGCCTTGTATGGGACGTAACGTCGAGCGGCATCGACAGGGGAAGCGACGAATGAGAAGAGTTCGTCGACCAGCCAGATGGGACGAGGAGGTCAACTAGCCAATAACGAGGTGGAACAGTGCTGGGTTCACGAACGACTCCAGACTCTGGGCGCCGGAGGGTGGCGCCATTTTCGAGTGGATCTCGAACAAGCTGCCATCTTTCACGATGTTGCCGTAGACGGGGCGGGCTGATGGGGGTTTCGACCAGGACCTGACACAGGTGATGGGCTTGTTTGGGCCCGGACTGAAGCGAGCGTTAGCAGAAACGATTGCAGTTTGTGCGGACAAGTGGTGCAGAATGCAGCATTGTGTGTTTGGGGAGCCAAGGGTATGTGCGAGGGCTTGTGTGATCTCCTTGCAAAATGGCAGCGAAGGTGCAAAGCAGGGTCATGGCATTGTCGGATCGACCAACGATGTGACACGAGCAGTCGGAGGAGGTCGAGACGCGTCCGGGATTTGAGGCGACGTCTGTTCCACCATGCTGCGACTGGTCAGGGGTGTGGGGCCCATGCCTGTTAGACGAGCGAGTGACCGAGCGACTTCGAGCATAATGCCTTTCTCTCTAAAACAAGTTCAGAAAGCAGCAACAAAGGAAACATGACTTCGGTTTTCACTCGGCCTTGTCTGCGATAAACCTCAGCAACACACCAATTGTCGACAATACTGCGGCTAGGAGCTGGGCAATTTTGGATGGTGAAGCGATTTTTTCTGCACTAACAGCACGTGGCCATGGCAGTTTCAAGGAGAGCAGGGGTCCGTCCAACAATCAGGAGTGAGCCACAGCGCCGCCTCTCCTTGGCAATTTCCCCACGCCCCGTGGACCCAAGCCACAACTTCCCCCACCATCAAATGTGGGGTTCACGGAGCTTCGAGACAGGGGAAGGAGCTCCGTGTCCCAGCGCCAAATCGGACTTCACCCAGTTTTCGCGACAACCCCTCGGCCTGCCAAAACATGTCAAGGTCATGAGCTGGGCCGTCACTGTGCAACGGCGCCAATGAACCAAAATTTGCTCTTCTTTATTTAGAGCTTGTATAAGTTTATGAACCTGGTTTCTTTTGTCACTTGCATTTGGTGCCCCTCTGTCTGTGGTTTAGCCCGCTGTCTCGGTTCCCGCTCTGATTGGACCCTGGGTATGTCATTGTGGAACAGGGCAGCGCTTCCTCATCATCTTTGAGCGCGGAGGCATTATTATTGACTAGTGATTTCCGTGGCCCGTTGAAGCGTGGGATGGACTTTCACCGGAGATGCTGGAAACGGTGGGGAGCATCCTTGGCAGATGGGAAGGCATCACGCACCGTGCAAGCTTGAAATTTTGAGAGGGTTCGGCACTGTCCGGGACACCGCGATGCTTGGCCGTCGGCTCCCTGGGCACACAAAAATATTTGTAAGGCAGGACCGTACCTGCGGATAGGTACGCGGCGCAGGAGCCCGCTCGCTCCCTGTGGTCCCCGCCGACAGCAGTGGTCCATTTCGTCACTTCAAGACCCTAGTTTATAACGAAGCTGGCGCCTTTGTGTACAATCCAACCCCTGAAAGATTGTTAGCGTGGGACTTGGTGAGTACGATTATCCAGCAGGGGTTTATGCAATGAACAGCTGGGAAGCTGTTTTGCGAGGGGTCAAGCCAGAATAATTAGGCCTGAACGCTAACATTTAAGGCCTTGAAATTTACTCCTCAAGGCGTCAAGTTTCCATCATAACCCCTCAAAAATGGAAAAGAATGCCGGGGGGAGGTTGGCCCGGAAGCTGCAGCCAACCCGTGAAGTACCGCGCAAACAATCTTTCGGGAGTTGGACTGTAGTCCACAAGACACAGTGTGGTTAGGTTTTAGCGAACAGGTAGCGCACTGGGCTGTCGCATATCACAACCTCTTCCCAACGCACGGAGTAACCACCTACCTGGGCAGTCAAGCTTGTGGCGCGGTGATAGAGCCCCTGCAACAGGATTTAGTTCTTCCATGTCCATTTCGGTTATGGTCGCCGACTTTGGGACTCGGCAGGTGGCAGTCCATAAAAAGCAGGCTCATGATGGTGATACCCTAAGTAATCTAATTTTGAAATCTAAAGTTTCCCCAAGTGCATTCCAGATTACACAGGTGTGCCTCGAAGGGTCCCTCTTTCCTCGCACATCATGAAATTTTCTGTTAGTCTTCCTCTTTCCCTCTCCGGTCGTCATCGGCTGTTTTTGTTATGGGAAAGTACGACTTGGAGACGATCACATGGTTGGGATCCACCCCAAAGCAGATTTGATCGATTTCAGTCTCCCATTATGATCTTACCGGCTGCATCTTTGGACAGTTCGATCTCAGCAGAATCTTGAGCATTTCTTCGGCTTCGACCTGACCAGGATTTTTGATCAACCCTTTGACTTCCATCTCACCAGCGTCTTTGAGCAACCATACCACTTTGAACTCAATTTGCCCAGTATCTTCTAGATAAATCTCGCCGCCAATCTCAACCCTAAGCCATGAGCTGGGAGAAATTGCCCGGGGAACTCCGCATCGGGATTTACAGTCACATTTACAGAGCACACCGATTTCGGCGCCGATGGAAAGATCGATACATTGCCGTTCGTTACGCAAGTGTTTGCCGGGAGTGGCAATTCTATTTCGAAGCTTTGACATTTAATGCGATTTTCCTCGACCAAGCTCGCATCTCGGAGTTCTACAAGATTACAAAGCGAGTACCCCGTCGGAGGGACTTGGTCAAGCAAATACACCTCCGCGTCCGTTTACCAGAATATGACTGCAGTGTCTGCCAGAAAGAGGAGGGCCCGAACGCGAAAGAGCGAAACAACCTGGTTTTTACCTGGGCGATCCGGGACTTGTTCGTAATTCTCTCCAGATGGCCTCGGCGCAAACGCAAGCCCGAATATATGGAGGGAGGGTTGACCCTGGACATTGGAATCCACTCGCAAAGCGATTTCCGGCACGGCTTTCGAGACTTTCGGCTGGAGAATGACTATCCAATTTGCTTCAATTACGATGCGGTGCCTGACAGTTATGCAGGGCTGGAGGTGGAGCACAAGCGGGCTATCGAGATACTGGAGAAACCATACCACGATCCACACCATGGATGGGTGAGAGGCAGACCACATCGAGTTTCATTCGGGGCGAGACTACGAATCACCGAGCAGCTGGTCCTGCGCGGATATATCCCCACGGTATGGGTGATAACAGCTTTCTCGTTGAGAAGGCAATTTCACCGGGGCATCGAGGTTTCGTCGCTGGCGACAATCCTCAAGGCGCTTCCTGATCTCTGCTACTTCATACACGAACCTTGGTTAAACGTTACGACAGAACGACAGTTGGTTTTCGAGACCGAGTATAGGCAGCTCCTGAGGCATCTCCCCATTCAGAACAAAAGGCTCAGAAGCATCGTCCTCTTCCAGGACCATTCTCGGCTCTTGAATCCTCGCCACATGCGGCCCATGAACAGAGCTATGTGGCCGTCCGGAGATTGGCTCGGGCGTATGCTTAGCCGGTCTCTAGTCGAAACCACACGACAGGCTGACATGGAAGTAGTCTCCGCCGGGTTCCTGATCGATGCTTTTGAGTTTTTCCACGAGTTCCGAAACAACATCCCCAAACAACTGAACGACAGCCGAGTCTGGAATAGCCTGAAAAGGTTGTACTTGACCTCTGATCTCCTGAATCCTTACTGCCCTTCTCGGACGCGACAGGAGGTACTCGTGAGGGCAGGCCGCGCAGCCGCGCTTATGCCGAACCTCGAGAGATTCGTACTTTGGAACTGTGGCAAAAGATTTAAATATATTCTTCTCTATTTTAAATGGCATTCTAAATTTCCCTGGCGACCGCAGCTCAGCCTAGTCTCCCCTCGAGAGATGCATCAGGATTTATCCGCAGAGGTGCTGGCGGTCTGGCAGTTGGTCCCAAAGTGTGCCCGAGAGCCGCCTGGCGTTAAGCTGTGTGTTCTACCTTTTGAGCTGCCGCGGCGTGAGGAATGGCTGGAGCCAAGGGTCTATACGATGGGGCTCTTTTCGAGAGAAGGTCTCCAGATCGCGCACGACGTCACAATGCACGAGATAATGGCCGAGGGCGTACTTAACACCTTTTTGGAGGAGAGCTGGCTGGCCGGCGACAGAAGCATCCTGTGACCTTAGGTCCCCGATTGTGCTCATGGCCTACCTATTTCGGAGTTTTGTATGTAAGGACAGCTTAAGCGTCTATCAGCTTACAACAGCCTGGGAATCTAAGTCGAATCTGGGTTCCATAGCTTCGGACAGTTGGTGACGGGTGAAGAACGCGCCCACTTCTGGAGAATCAGGGGAAGAAGTGATTGGGAAACCTAGAGGCTAGAATGTACGCATATGGTAACATAACGTATCTAAGCACCTAGGGACTTACCGACGTGACGAGATCAAAAACTAAAATTGACAGCAACATGGTAATATCCTTCTTTCCAAGTAAACACTGAACCAAGTGGATTCAACTCCAATCGTCGCAATGGCTTGACTGACAAACGGCCATCACGCTGGCCCACGCATCCTGGCAAAACCATGGGCATCATCCCTTGCTCTAGACACCCCGACAAGTCAGAATACCTCACCAACAACAGGTCTTTAATCTCCTTGAGCATGTCCTCTTTGGACAACGCCCCACCCCCGGGGAGGAAAGCCGCCGGGAGGATATCCTGACCGTTAAACACGCCGATTCTGAGCTCGCAGTTGGTGCCCGTCCATTGTAACTTGCAGACAACCACAAATATTTCCGTCTTTGTCTTCAAAACATGCGCGCAGTGGAAATTATCCTCCCCGCGCGAGGGAAACGTGTAAACTTGGGAACTGGAACGCTGCGGGTCTTTGGGAAATCCGGATTGTTCGGTGATGCGGTTGGCAGTGTACTCGTCGTAAACGATTACGACGCCGGTATTCATTAGCGAACTAACTCGTCGAATCTCGTCAGAGCGCATCATAGTCTGGATGTAGACGGATGATTTACTGCCGTTGCTGCTGCTGCCGCTAGCCGGCTCGCCACCAACAACACTCCCCAGATGTTTCAGAGGGGTCGTCGTCCACTCCATTCGGGATTTCGCTGTGGCAATCAAGGCCGGCATGTATCGGACAAAGGTATCTCCCACTTTTTTCAGACGTATCGCCACCCATCTGGCAAGCCCGTCGTCGCCGTTGTCGTCCTCTTCCGTCATGACGATACAGTCGAGGCCGAGCAAGAACTCCATCTCAGATGATGACGATGTATTATTATCGCTGGAATTTTCCAGAAGAGTGCCACCTGATATTCGCATTCCCATGTTGGTAATGGAAAACTCCCGAGCGGTGGCCAAGTAATCGCCGTGGCGCCTCAACGTCGTGCATGACCAAAAGGCGTCTGGAGTGTCGGCGAAAACCCCAGAAAACATGGGAAAATCATCGTTATCGGTACCGGTCTTGTATCGCCAGGCAATTAGACTCAAGTCGTTGCTTTGGCTTGCAATATGTTGCTGCAGTCGAAAAAACGCCCGCGTGCCTTCACCGTAAAGTAACGGCATGTTAATGTTGAAGATTCCCAACAGGGAGTAAGCGCGGTCCTCGATCCGAGTGGTTTCTCTCCCGACCGCCCAGGACATGCGCCTCCCGATCGGGATGGACTCGAGCCCTGAGCTGTCGCGCAAGATGGCGCCGTCGATACCCGTGACTTCGAACAAGGTGCGCTCGAGATCCTCCTTGCTACCGATAAAGTTCCACCCACGGTCAAAGAATTCCAGCTTCTTGGGCGCTACTAGCTCTTGGAGAGTCCACCCTCGCGTGAACCAGCGGCATTTGCGAAGACGGCTATCCACCATCTCCAGCCGGGCCTTTTCATTCAACGAATTCGGCAGTGGCTCAAAATAGGAAAGATAGACATAGCAGACGTGGGCTTGCTTATACCACTGGAACATGGAGTTAATAGCCTCGCTGAGTTCGGCGCTGCTCGTTTTATCGATGCAGCAAGTGTCTATCCAGGCATATTTGATCTTTTTAGACCTCGCGATATCGCACGTCCCGGCAACCTTGGCAAACCCCGGCTTGGCCCTCGCTTTTTCGACGTCTTGGATGTCTTGGTAGGATATTTCCCTGTTGCCATCCCATGTGTGGGACAGGATGGCGTACTTAATCCGGCCGACATATGCCACGGGGCGGAGCTGGAGGGTTTCGGTATCAACGAGCCACATGATGATAACTAATGTGCGGTGCGCAAAACTGTGGTGAGGGGGATTATGTGAGTATTCCAGAATCTGGTTGCACTGTCTGGATGGCCCCTAAATGCTGGTTGGTGGGGTGGTGGGGAATTCAATCCGGAGGTGGTGCCTTCCAATTGCTCAAAAGAAGCGGTCATGCAGGGGGAATGGACACATGTAGGAGGGCATTTACGAACGACAGGAGGGATGTGGTTTGCGCTGCGGGGGGTCACGTGGGGAGATAGATTAGATAAGGCAGAAGCCGAGGCACAAAATGCCGCCATTACCTTTTGTGGATGGTAAACAACCTGGAAGGGCATGTCACGGGTGAGGCAGGGCCCTGCGCAAATGAACGCCACCATGGAAGGCTTTGGATAACTAGGTATAAATCTCCATGTCAGCTGTGCGAAAACAACCTGAGCGAGCAGCAAAATAGAACCTATCCAAGTGCAGCCTCATTCCCTGAATTCTTCTCAATGTCTGGTCGGGTTCTTCACACACATACCTGGACACGCAGAGCATTGCCATGCAGTTGAGATGCGCCAGCCCCCCATGAGAAGTCGAAGAGCCAGCTTGAAATGCGGGGCTTCAAATTTGACCTAGTGCCGAAAACAGCGAAAAACTTGACAGCACCATAGGCAGCCGGCAAGGCAAAAAATTGAAGGGCTGAGTTCCGAAATGCAGCTGCACCCAACCAGCGGGGAACGTTCGGGCTGCTGTCGGAATGCATCATCATCATGGTCCTGTGCGTGTGAACAGCGGTCCACCTCAAAGTCCCGGAGCACAACAACTCCAAAAAAAAAAAAAAAGCATGCCTGCACGCGAACAGCTTGGGTATTGATTGGACTCTTTGCGCCCGAGATTGTCTCGTGGATGGCATACGATCAGACAGACGAGGCCTTGTTGTTCCACAATTGAAGAGGATGAAAGGCATTTTGGGCAAAAGGGTGACACCTAGTGTGCTAGACAAGATGAAGGCGTGGGTCCGGAAAAAGAAGAGAACCGAAGGACAGGAGAAAACGACGTCGAAGCCGCCCGGTACTAAGGAGCGGAGCACGAGACGCATAGGTACCTAACGTGAACCTGCTTTTCCAGATCTGGTGGGTAGTTTGAGACTGACAGTGTTATATCGCGTGGTTTGGTCATGGTGGCTTCAGGCTTGTTCTACGGCGTGGTTCACTTGCTGGCGTGGAACCCGCTGTCGGCATCCCAATAGCGAGCGAGGTGCTATTGCGGCGAATTTCAAGTGTTTTCTTGGCTGCCTTTGCCTTCCTTTATGGTTTCGAGGGGATACTTGTTTGGAGCACAGGGTATTGGTGGTTTAATTTATTGACAAGGACAGCAGGGAGTGATTGAGTGTTATGGCAAGTGGGATGTGTGACTTATTGTTCAGGGGATTTTCTTCCGTATTGTGTCCCTTTTTTCAACCAGACTTACCTGCTTAACTGACCTCCGTGATAGGCATGGCCATTCTACCTAGCGGCAAGGGTATAATCTCTCACTCGAGGCAATCTTGAGCATCCCCTTGTTTCCGGACTCGGTGTTCGTCACACACCCGAGTGGTCGCGGTATATGTATCTGCCGCATCTGAGCTGACCTCGACGTCGGCCTCGTGAGGCATCGGCGGGTGGGGATGGTCTTAGCTATGGCACACTTTGGGATACACTTGATGCATGCAGCTAACATACAGCGAGAACTGCACGCAATATGTTCATTCCCTGCAGTTCTCGGACTGCGTAAACGTACCGGCAGAGTTCAAAACAAATTCATGCCCTGGTATTCCATCAATTCCGGGCCCGGTCTTTAGCACTCGTTTCATGTTTCTTGATTCGATTTGTTCAAGAACCGGTGTCTTGAATTGGCCCACGGCTCTCTACCTTTTAATTTTGTTTATGGGCTGAAGAAAGCACCTTGGGTCCAGGAATGGGCTTTTGTCCAGTCATGTCGTCCTGATGGTCCCGCACAAGTTATGTTGTCGCGCTGAGAATTATGTATCTAGGTAAGCACCCAGTTGCAATGAGTCGCTACTGGGTAGCTCTGGACCTTAGTGGCTGTAGCGGTGTTACCGTCATACGAGTCAATACGTGACGTGGAACCCAAGCACTGCAGTTACGAGGCTTATCACATTCTTTCGCGCATATGCTTCGGTTTCTGGCCGCAGAGAAGGCATGCAGCCGGGTATTCTTGCGCAAGGGCTAGAGGGCTGAGTGCGACGCGGAACTGGGGAGTGGCAGAACGCCGGAGGACATGCAAATAGCCCACGATACTAACCTTACCTAGGCAGGTACTGCAGGCTCGATGCTATGCTAGGTAGCCGGGTTAGATTTGTGACCTTCCCATCTGTTGGGATATCTCTTGTCCTGGCCTGGACGGATGAGGCGCGACGAGGACGTGCATTAAATGCAGCAATGTACCTAGGTATCCACGAGGAGGTTCCCGCAAGATCACTGGTATGGATTAGGGAGTATTGCTTGAGGTCATTCCCAGTTTGCGTTGCTTCATGTTTGCCTGGAAACGGAAGTACTGGAGAAGGAAGGAGCGATACTCCGATCAACGTGCGAGAAAATGTTGAGAGAGAGAGAGAGAGAGAGTCGCTCTTGCCCGCTATTCTAGTCTGGAGAGAATTAACTCCGCGGGTCTGCGGTTATCGTCGTCTCTATTTCCACTCGCAATGTCTGCTTTTTTGCTCGTTCAATCATCATCTCCTCCACCGTGCATCCAGTCGCCTCGAGACTCGCGACAAGCGACGACACCCACACGTTATGCAAGCAGAGGCGGACGCTCCGCTACTCAACCGAAAACTACGTCACTGTTCTGTATATTCGATGTTCCGGCGAGGAACAACAAAACTACCACGAGAATTGTCCAGGCGTGGACATTCCGTCCCCTTCATGGACGACGGCCACAAACCCTGTTTTTAAAGCATTGCCCATGGACCCTCGTGTCGCTAGCCAGGAGATGCACGCGATGCAGTAGGTAATGACTCTTGGTTACCAAATTGGTCATCGCTCGTGATTGGAGGGCTTCCGTCTCTTTACGAGTGTCATCACAGGATTCCTCCCAGTCCCATGGACAAGTGGACCAATCAGAACAAGGTGCTGACTGAAAATCGTAAGCAACAACGGACAGGGGGTGGCCAGTCCAGACTTAGGTCCGTCACCTCCGTTCGATGGAACCACGGATATTCCCCGCTACAGGCCGCAACACTAAACCCTCGAATTCCTGGGTTTCGAGCTTCCAACCAACAAAAGTTCTCGCTTAGGGGGTTCTGAATTTCCCCCAGCGAAGTTCCCTAGTATGCACTGACGCTAATGTGAGGTCTGTCTGGAACAGCCTAAGGGGTGGGGGAGGGGTGGGGGCGGGATCAGGGCGACAGGCAGCCGCAGGCGTTCAGCCGCCGATCCCCATCGGATGAATTCCCAGGGCGGTGCACCAATCGCGCGGAAACAACTCGACGTCTTCTCGCTGTGGCGTATTGTATACCAAAGCACAAACACGTGGAAGCAACGACGACATCCGGCGGCTTTAACACACTGAGAGGCAGCATGGCCGGCCGTCCGACCGTGGTTCTCTAACATGGGCGGAAATTACACGGCCGCTCGGGACGTGTGCATGAGCTAGGCGTTTGGTTAACAAAGGAAGGATTCGAGCCATACCCGACCTGATTTCCGCTCCAAGGCGACTCTCCTCGTAGGGCGATAACAACCGCTGTTAATGCCGCCCGATAAGCGCGTTCTCGGCGACCCCTTGGCAACTGTCCACAAAGCTTGCACAGTCCGAGCATGGCACGTAAATGCTTGGAAATACAGCGTCCTTGGTGCTGGAAGCACGACGCTGGTTGCGTTACCGGGAATGCCGTTGGCACAGCATATCTTGATTTTGCTGGTAAGCTTCGGACTGTGGGAGCTTGGCAGTTTTGAACATTTATACACTGACAAATAACAGCAAGTCGAGTGCCGAAGTTGAGATTCAAGTCGCACGGCAATCTAAACGAGGGGCTTGGAAACTCTAAAGTTGGGGGGTAAGCGGCCCTTTAGAAGAGTGACGATGTTTCAAGCTTGGAGGTCCGGATGAGTCGGGGCAGCCGGGGACTCTGTCGCACTGAAATCCTTCTCGAAAGAGCACAGCAGCAGCGCAGCCACACGAGTGCATGACGATCGCTCTCGACTTTTTTCGAAGTGCCAGAGTGCCAAGAGCTGCAGTGTCAGCTTACGGCCCGCAGCTAGGCTCGGCACTCTGAAATGTGTGCTCGGGGGCACTTGGTGCAGTTTTCAGCAAATGGACAGCGCGTGGCCCTTGTGTCGCGTGCCATTTTGCCTTGAGGGGGGATTTTTGCCATGGACGTCGGGTCCTTCCGAGCCTGTAAGCGGCTGCCACAAACATTAGGGATTTTTTTTTAAAGTTCCTGCCTAAAGTTTGGAGGATGCAACCCCCAGCATCCGCGTCCGCCAAGCTTGGCCGTTGAAGCTCCTGGATTCCTACACTAAAGGCCAAGATCCAGCATCAGGCGCAGATACAGACCCGAGTGATTATTGTTGTCCTGTCAGGATGCAGTGAGAGGCGATGAGGCAACGACAACAACGACAGCAACACATGCCGAGATGAGAGAAAACGGCAAAGAGATAGACGATCGCTGCCCACGCCCCTCGGATTACTGCGGGGTGACACAGCAGGGGTTGACCAAGACCCATGGTCCACTGGTCGCGCCGGGGTTGAGGTTGGCGGATAGGGCGCAGGTGCAGAGCATGCGTTGCTAGGCCCTAAAATAGCGGATCAACACTGCAAATCTTGGGCCCAACCCCCAATGGACAGGCAGAGCCAAGACGGTACCGCAGATGCCAGGGCTCTTGTCAAGAGTTAAATGCCCTTGACCCCACGATCGCCGATCCAAGTTGAGACCTTTCTGCATTCCACAGCCCTGGAACGAACCACTCCAAGCTTTGTTGCAAGCTTTGGCCCAGAAAACCGTGCCACTCAGAGACCAGACGTCGTCCCTTGGTCACTTGGCCATTGCCCAGCATGAGGTTCGGTGAAGAGCTCGTGGCCGAGCGGATCCCAGGTGAGACGAGCTGCCCTCCATGTAGCGGTGTTCCTGCTGACACTCTCTTCACAGAATGGGCCGACAAGTATCTTGACTACAAGACGGGCAAGAAGCTCATCAAGTCTGTTGCTGATGCCATCGCCCGGGCAGAGCAAGGCGGAGTCCATATCGAGCCACAACCACTAGAGAGAGCCAGCAATGTGGAGAGAAGCGGCCAACCGAGGCTCGACACCATCGAGTCAGCTCCCGAGTCTCCTAGCTCAGACCGTCCCCTCCGATCACCAAGGTCCCTTGAAGCCGCCGAGGGTGTAGACCCTATCGCCGCCTCACCGCCTCTCCCACCATCCCGGGACGGCCATATGCCCCACGGAGACCATGTCCGCTTCGAGCGCTCAGTCAGCCCCCCGAGTCGGGCTGGGAGCGGGAGTGGACTGAAGCTCGACGTGGCTGGCCTTGGCGTCAACCGATACGCCGAAGCCCCGAGACAACACGACCCAGACCTGCACCGACAAGCCACCACGGCCGGCATGGACCGATCAGGCACCGTCATGGGCAGGTCGGCCACACAACGGCGACGACATGGTCGGGCCATGAACGCTATTCTGTCGAGCTACCCCTTCTCGGCTGTCCGAACACGCTTCTTTGAGGGTGATGCCATGATGGAGGAGCCCCTTAACCCCACCGACCCTGTAGAGCAAGAGAAGAACGAGTTCTTCAAGTTCATGCTCACTGAGCTGCAAAAAATTGAGACATTCTACGCGTCCAAAGAGAAGGATGCAGAAAAGCGACTCGGCCTCTTGCGCGAACAGCTGTACGAGATGCGCAGCCGGAGGGGCGAAGACGAGTTCCGAAGCGACATGGCCAAGAAGAAAAAGGGGAGCAGCAGTGAGAAAGACTCGCAGGGGCTCCTTGGGCGGGTCAAGGGCAGCGTCTTTGAGCTCAAGTCGCTCGCACCGGGCAAGTCCTCTCACAAGGGCACCTCTCCGGCAGTGGTGCTCGCTACACCCATCCTCACAGCACTCCCCGCCACGGAATCGCAGAAGCGCCGTGACTTCGTGCCCAAGCTCGTGGTGGACGATGAGGACGTGTCATACCCCGAGGCTAAGCGCAAACTCAAGATTGCGCTCCACGAGTTCTACCGAACGCTCAACATGGTCAACTCGTACGCCGCCTTGAATCGCACAGCGTTTCAGAAACTCAACAAGAAGTATGACAAGAACGCCCGGAGTTCGGAAAAGCTCGAGTTTGTGCGACACTACGTCGACAAGTCGGCGTTTGTCAACAGCACCACCATCGAGGACCACATGCGCACCGTCGAAGACCTCTTTGCGCGCTACTTTGAGCACGGCGATAACAAGACAGCCATGACCAAGCTGCGCTCCCGCAGTGTGCGCGACGAGTTCACGGGCACCTTTTTCAGTGGCCTCCTCGTCGGCTTCGGCTTCGTCTTCAGCGTCCAGGGTCTCATCTCGGCCGTGCGCATGCGCTTCGACCCGAACCTGGACCTGTCCAAGCATGAGGTGGTCGGCTCGCACATGCAGATCTATGCCGGATACTTTATGATTCTCTGCATGCTGTGGATGTTCTGCCTCATTTGCAAGATCTGGACACAGGCCAAGGTCAACTACCAGTTCATCTTTGAGTTTGACACGCGCCACAGCCTCGACTGGCGGAAGCTGTGTCACTTCCCGGCTGTCTTTACCCTCCTCTTTGGCGTCATCTTCTGGCTCAACTTTAGCGCCCAGTTTGGAGGGGACACCATCTTTCTATACTATCCAGTCATCCTCATTGGTGTCACGCTGCTCATCATCTTCCTTCCCCTACCCATCTTCCACCACAAGAGCCGGTTGTGGTTTGCCTACTCGAACTACCGCCTCTTGATGGCCCCCTTCTACGAAGTCGAGTTCCGAGATGTCTTTCTTGGCGATATCTACACCTCGCTTCGCTACGCCTTTGCTGTAAGTTTTTTTTTTCTCTCGTGTCATGACCTCACAAATGCTAACAAGTCACAGAACACGGAGCTCTTCTTTTGCGTCTACATCAACGGCTGGAACGATACGGAGATGTGCGGTTCGAGTAGGTCTCGACTCATGGCTTTCTTGAGTACCTTGCCGTTTATCTGGCGCGCCATCCAATGCCTGCGACGTTATTACGACACCAAGGGATTCTTCCCCCATATGGCCAACTGTGGAAAGTATTTGTTGGCTATTTCGTCGGCTGTTACATTGTCCGAATTCCGCATCGGGCCTGGTGAGATGACGTTGAGTTTCTTCATCGGGCTCACCATGTTTAGCACCATTTATTCTAGTATGTATTCTCCTGCTGCCTCGCTTCCACCCAAGCTAACACCCGAAAAGCATGGTGGGATATCTATATGGATTTCCGTCTAGCACAAAAGAAGTCGCCCGGGCTCCTCCGTGATATCTTGGCCTTCAACAAGGAATGGGTTTACTACGCCGTCATGGTGGCCGATGTGCTCCTCCGCATGACTTGGGTATTTTTCATTGTCTTCCGCCAAAACGCCCAGCACTCGAGCGTAGCCTCGTTTGTCATTGCGCTGTTTGAAGTGTTCCGCCGCACGCTCTGGATGATCTTCAGAGTGGAGAACGAACACTGTGTCAACATTGCCAACAACAAGGCGAGTCGCGATATTCCTCTACCTTACCGGATTCGCACGCACGAGGATCATTAGAGAGAAAGGAAAAGTGGAGAGGGCGACAGGGTGGTATTTTTCCAAAAGTGTAAAAAAGCTTACGAGTTTGGTTTTGTTGGGAAATTCATGCAGGGCGTTTACAAGAGGGGGGTAAATGTTTTGTTAGGTGTTTTTGTTAAGTTGTCCAGACGAGATTTGGCATTGGCATTGCAGGCACATGAAGCATACCTAGCAGCTATTTGTTACATTTTTGATACACTACTTTTATATTGTGTCCGGCATGATTTTTACGATTATGGGGGAGACACGAATTAGAAAGATACCACGGATCAATATCAAAGAATATCAGAGATGCGTTTTCTGTGCACAGATGCAGTCAACACCAAGCGGTGACACCCGCGATGTCTGGCTGAAGACGACTTTTTCAGGAGCATGGCTTGGAAGAAAAGTCTATTCTAGGAATGGGTGCATCTCGCAGTTTACAGGACATTTGGATGAGATTTGGAACATGATATAGGGGCGGAATGGAATGGAATCCTCTTCAGCGGGGATATCTCTACGATATTGAGAGACTAGACCGGAAGAGACTCATAACCAAGATGTATCTGACTTGACCAGCTCAGATTTTTTCTTTTTCTCCTTAGTAATAAATTAGATTAGATCGACAGAGGAAGAGGAAGAGGACACCGTTGGAATGGATCGCAGAAAAGACCAATCTATTTACATCTCTCCCTTCTTAGCTCTGGTTCTGACCCTGGGCCGGACCAGATCGGCAGGTCACACACGCAGGCACGGTGTCGGTGTCGGTGTCAACGACAACGGCCAAGGCGGCGGCGGCAATCACAGACTGCATAGGTAGGTGGGTAGGTAGGTAGGTACCTACCTTACATAGGTAAGGTAAAAAAAAAAAGTAAAGGAGAGGCACCTGGATCGAATACGGCACGGCAGCTCTACCCGTCTTCTAGAATCCTTTTTAAGAATGTTCCATTGGGTTGCACAGATAATGGGGTGCAGTAGTGGTGTGGTGGTGGTCGGAAATCCCCGATAGAGCAGGGGATTTAAAAAGGCACAGTAGCGGCACTTGAACAAACAAACACCTGTGCCGTTAACATTTAGCAAACAATATGATGTGGACTGGAGAATGGGATAGGGAACATGGGGGCGGGTTTTGGAGATGAGGAAATTTGGAAGCAAAACATGGGAAAGTTGGTTGATTGAGAGATAGTGGAGTGGTTGCACGACATGGACATTAGAAGTGAGAAACAAAGATCCTGAAACAGAACCTAAAGGAGCCGGTCGGTCGGTCGATCGGTCGGTCGGCAGCTGCGTCACTGCTGACCGACTGACTGACTGACGTGGGCGACCATGTCAGATTGGGCAGCAGCCAGTTAGTCGGATGTATTGACTTCCAGGTTCGTAAAAGAAGTCAGCACCGTCATGATGACACACATTACTAACACCGTATTGAACAGAAAGAAACAAAAAGACGGCGCTTATCCACACTCGGACATGGGTCGCGTGTGCGCTGTCCCGATTCGGACCGCGTGGCAGTCGGGCGGCGCAGTGCAGACATGGCGGGAGGCTGGTCTGGTCCGGTCGAATGGAAGGAGGGTCTCGTAAATGATTACTTACTTGCCTCTTCACTTTTTCGGAACGGAAACCTAACTACACACCCAGAGTACTTAGGGTAAGGGAGTGTCGGGCAGGGTACCTCTGCCGTCTTGACCACAGTATGGTCTGTCGGCTGTGGGCAAGGATGGTGCGAAGACTGACAACGCCAAAGCGTGGCAAAGAAAAAAAAACCTCCGTGGGAGGACCGACCGACCCGCTGGAACGGACCAGTCAATGCAAATCCCAGGATGATCCCCACTGTAGTGTACTAGTTCTATTTACGCCTCATTCCAGCCATGCGTTCCCGTGGCGGTGCTGTGCAAGTCTCGGCATGCCATTTTTCTTACCCGGTATTTATCCAGTCGGATTCATCGGGTTTCGGGACACAAACACACAGACGCAGAAAAAAAAAAAAAAAAGTCTCGGCGCGAAAGGCTGGTTTGCCAGTTCGGTTTTTTTTTGCGGGAGAAAAGCCCGGACTGGGAAGCAAGGAAACACGGAAACAACTGAAACAAGTACACAGAAAATGTCGATCAAATTTTTTTTTGGATCTTTCGCCAAGATCCCGCTTGCTTGCAGCCACGGCCGCCTGTGCGAATACTCTGGGTACTCTAGTTCCGGTTCTTGGCCCGCCTGTACGTCCGCTTTCTGACTGCGCTGTGATGCGCTGCCTGCGTCGTGCGTACCTACACAGTACGTGCCAGTAGAGTCACAGATCGGCAGTTGCAGGGTATGTTTTCTTTTTTTTTTGGGCGGGGGAGGGATAGAGGAGCTAAGGCGGGTTTCTTGACTCGGTCAAGAGGTGTGAAATTGATGAATGCTTTTTGGTTCCCGATTTGTACCGCTCACATATCATATAGACTACATGTATGTACCTATTACCTGCCTAGATAACTTATCTCCCTTCGTCCTACAGGATTCAAAACGGAGCGAGCCCAGGGGCTTTACGTGACTGTGACTGTGACTGTGACTGCGTATTACGACTCCCAAATGGAGACCAGGGACCTAGGGAAGGAGGAATTACTAAAACACGGAGCGGAGTTTGATTCGAAGCTATAACTCCGAGTACCCAGTGTGTCACCCAAACGTGAACCCCCCCTGAGGCCAAGTTGGATGCAGTTGGACAAGTGGAGGAATGGCGCACACGTAGATCCATGAAACGTGTTCGATGCTAGGCCCATAGAGCCCTTCCGAACGGATACGGAGTACATATCAATGTTACAAGAGACAATGTGACAGGGGAAGACGGAGTAACTTGAGTTTACTGGGGTATTTTCCCCTTTTATTCTCTGGTCAGCGTGTCTCGATAACTTTTGGTAGCTTAGATGTCCGTTTCGCCAAAGTCACCTAGATAGGTAGGTAGGTAGGTAGGTAGGTACCTAGGCACAGTAATGCCGTTCAGCCAAGCCATGCCAAACGTTAACAATTTAAATGGCCTGTTCATGGGTATCCTAAACTTCATCAAGGCAGATTCTCTTTTTCTCCCCACTTTTCCCAACTTGGCCCACCATTCTGTTCCCTCGGATGTACCGCCGGTTTCTGATAGCGCCAGGATTTTTGTCTAGTAGACAAGCCCATGTCTCGGACGGAAACGGCAAGGTTGACCAGTCTCTGCTCTCGGACAGAGAGGAAGCCCGACTGGCGCGAAAAAATGAGAGGAGAGAGAGAGATCGATAATAGCCGCGGCTTAGGTCAGGTTAGGGGAGCGTTCAAAGTAATCTTTTTTTTTTGTTGGCTGCCGACAAGCCGTACTCTGTTAAGCCCTCCATCCACGATACAAGTCGGCCCTTGCTCAGCAGTCGACGTCTCAAACCCATTACTCTCTGGGGAATACTGGTCCAGAGTCCCTAGAATATTCCCAAGAGTAATTGCGTAGACGACCTTAGGCACATTGGCTGCAGGCTCGCGATACGCTTTCGGTGTTCTCGGCATTTCTGCATTGCTCATGAACCTAGCACGGAAGTAAAAAGTGAGGTCCCAGGGAATAGACTCACAGGGAGAAAATATTCACAGCATCTTTTCCAGCGCCAGATGATCCTGGTCGCCAGCCATGTGCCTACCAGGCCGCGCTTATCAGTTTCCATTCTGCCACGTCACATCGTCCATCGTAGAATCTCAACTCGTCATAATATGTGCGTATGTAACCCAACCGCGACCTCGACTGGGGTTGAGGCGGATTCATCCGCTGCATGATAGGCGCACTAGAGAGATGATGACACACACTTTGAGGTAGGTCGTGGAATGTAGGTACCTGCCTCCGACATAGGTATTGGTTATTCGCCCTTGAAGACCTGGGAATGCAGGGCGAAAGACCAAGATTACGAGGCCGTGCAGAAATGGAAGACGGAGCAACGTGGGCTCGACGAGAAGCTTGCAACTCTCCTTCGGGGTCAAGTTTTGTTGATGACTTGCCCTGACGACAAGCTCCGACCACTTGTCCTGACGACTCGCCGACAATCAGAGATGGCTTGCTGCCAAGGATTGCGGTAGATTGCTGACTTTTACAAGGCTGTGACGAAACGTCACCATCGCAGCGCAGTGGACACACGCCTTTCTGTTCACTGCGATGGCGTTCTGAACCAGCCGTGCATGTGGTCCTGTGATGCTAGACTCTGAGCAGAGAATGGCTGTCGACGTTACCATTCCAAAGTCTTCTCTAATCTTTTTTGACTATACTACCCGTCGTGGGTTGTTGCCTATAGCGTCAATCCTATGGCTCCTCAGCACATGGGCGGCTGTGAGAGTGGATGGTTACATGTTACATGCACATACCATGCCATGCCGTGGCTGGTAATGTTCCGACCCACCGCGATGAAGTGCCATTCTTCCCGTTCCCGGGATCTGCCCTCACAGAAGCTGTCGCCGATTTGGACCCACCATTTTATATGAGCCATGTTGCAAGGGAAGGCTGACAGGAAGCATTCCAATAAATGGGGAGGTCATCACCAGTAGCTGGAATGAATAGTGCCCATTCTGGTTGATTCGCATTACCGCCGGATTGACGTTACCTTCCATGGCTTGCGCAAGGGATAGCAGACTTGTAATTGCAGTGACATGGATTTCATGAACTCAACAACGCTTGCAGGTCACGTCGGCGTGGCGCCGTCTTGGCCCACACCGACCAGTGTTCACTCGGGCCCGGCGCGGAAGCAAAGTGGGGCCGATCTCCCGGAGCTCCGAGAGGGGCACCCCTCGGCCCCGTGAACTCTGAGGGAACCGAAAATGGGAGGCACGATTGAATACAGCACACAAACAAACAGCACCTTTTCCCTGCCCTCGGAAAATGCATCGCTCAAAGACGCGCACCAATCAGCCCCACCAGTCACGTCATCTCCCCTCCACCCGCAAACGCACCTCCCCAACTTGGGACCGCACATCCCTACCGCTTAATAACATGTGTGAAATGTAAATGTGAACCCACACCCACACACGGGGCCTGGCTTGATTAGCCTGAACCCCCGCTCGTAACATAACATAACATGACCACCCCCCCCCCCCCCCACCACCCCATCCCACCCCCCCCCCCACCGCGATCGGGCCGGGGGAACACACA
>Ga0247765_1000571_pt1 | contig 27250 bp, 37 predicted proteins | sample UWRJL106311C6_FD_179949 | JGI IMG/M metagenome (GOLD analysis project Ga0247765, IMG submission 179949) | Plant litter microbial communities from Arlington Agricultural Research Station in Wisconsin, United States - UWRJ-L106-311C-6 | ecosystem: Environmental > Terrestrial > Plant litter >...
TTCTAACACAAACCACACCTACCCACCCAACAAGGTACATGTATGACCAACTAACTAACATGACGATGAAGATCCCCATAACATCCAAAACAAGAAGAAGAAAAAGACACAACTACCTACTCTCCTCGCCTCGAGTTACTCAAAAATGGGTCGTTCGGGCTACGACAAAACCGGCTTTGGCGGTAAACCCAAGGACACCGATAACACCAGCGCCCGCAACACCCGTGGTATCAAGGACTCGTACCCATCCCCAAGCCAGAGAAAGAGCAACAACAGCAAGGGAAAGGACAAGGCCAAGCCCAAGCGGGGTGGAAGTGAGAGCGCAGGTAGTGGCGTGGTAGGTTTTCTCGTTCCTTCTCCCTATCTCTCTCACTCTTGCAGAGAAAAATACAGGACCTAACGAGGTTTGCAGGACAAGGGCTATTCGGACAGTGGCAGTCGCTAGACTTGGTTATGGAATGCATGGCGGAGGTCTGTTTACATTTCGGGGGATTCAGGGGTCGAGGCGGGTGGGATCCAAGTTCGGATGCAGGGCGTAGAGGAGTCCCTACATACCAGAGGTGATTCTGGACGACAAAAAGGTGGTCAGATCCCACATTTCTCCTGGTGGCGCCGTGCAACTTCATAGGATGGAGCGATGCACCGATCATTCATGAGTTACCCGCATTAAGGAAAGTAGCAAAGGGATACTCTTTGCATTCTGGGTATTAACTACGCCCCGCTCATTATCTTATTGTTTTCATTTCCCAAGACCCTACTCGCCCCCGCCCAAATTAGAATAATCCGTAGAGAAAAGAAGCGCTAGCTAATACAAGCCAATGTAAACCACAATTCATGTGAATGCTACCCAAGATCGCCGGGGGACTGGTCCCCCCCGTCAGAGTCGTCGATCCAGGCACGCCAGTCCACTGTCACCACGTTTATATCGAGGTTGCCTGATCCTGGCTGCTCGGTACTAAAGTTTGACTCGAAAAACTCGTGGTCGTGTCCCATGAGCATGCTCGTTAGCGTATCTGGAAACGAATCTGCCATATCTGTGCCGGCGATACCCTTCACATTATTGGGGAGCTCTGGCGTGAGTGATGATAGTGGCAGATCTGCTAACCATGCGGCTGGCGAAAGATCAACGAACGGCTCGATCTTGATGCCCTCCTCGGACTGGCCCTGCGGAGTGGCCGAAGAGAGTGGTGTCTGCGTTTGAGTCGATCCCGGGGATAGTGCAGGTGTAGAGACGTATTCGTCAAACCACGCCTGCCGGCTTTGCGGAGGATAGACTACCGGAATTAGGGGATATGACGGAATACGCGCCGCAGAATGTGCTCCATCACGCTCCATAGCATATGCAGGATGTTGCTGCTGATAGCCATGGTTCGTGCCAAACGACTGCGTTGGCAGAGCATAGAACTGGTTTTGAGCCGATCCGTACATGGCAGCCTTGCTTCTCTGGGACGCCAAAATTGGACCAAATCTCTCCTTGAACTCACGATCAATCTCTTCGCGCCGAAGGAGTTCGTCGAGGTCGGCTCCACGGCCAAATCTAGCACTCATCTCAGAGGTACCGCCAGCTCTGGCGGCGGCGGCCAGAGTACGGTGCGGGTACTCTTCTTCCTCTTCCTCGTACATCTCCTCGTTCGCAACGATTTCCTCGCTAATCTTGAAAGCCTTCCCAGTCCGTTCCTTGTGAACGGCGGATGCTGCCCGAGCAGACAAAAGCCGTGCTTCAATGCTTCGGTCAGTCCGGCGGGAGGCTGCAATAAAGGCACGTTCCTGATTCGCCTTGTCAATGAGTTGAATTTGGTTGCCACACTAGATCGGGAAGTTGATACCTTTGCCCTCAATGACTGATCCACAGTCTTAATTCCGGTCATCTTGAGCCGGCACGTCAAGGTCCCGGGAGGCGGACCGCTCAGATCAATAACAGAACGACAGGGCGAGCAGAAGTAACGTCTCTATGCTTGGTAGACTTCAGGAATGCGGGACTTCAGGGGACGGCAAGAGAGTTTAATACAGATTTCTCGGGGTCGACTAGGGTTCGTGACTGCTTCGGTGTGCCAAAGGGTTGCGGCCACGATTGTAGTTCTCCTATGGGCATGAGCTTTAAGAGTGAAAGAGAAGAAGTCAGCCATCATGGCGCTGGGCAATGTCAACTTTTTATGGGAGGAGCGGCCGGTGTAAGGTTGCCTGCAGCGTTTTGTTCTTTGCTGGTATATATTTCACATCCGTTTTTGCTCCCCCAAAAACCGATCCACGGAGCAGTTTGGCAGGGCAGGAGCATTCCGATCTCGATCTTTTCTCGCCGCTGTTACTCCCAGCTTGTGCCCGAAGTACCTTCCCCGCTGCCAAGGTCACTTTGCCTGCAAGCACCGGGCCCCACATTGGACCCATCTGAACGGGAGCGCCTGGCACAAGCTTCCAGCGGGAAAACAGCCATCACTGGCACAGGCAGCCGCAAGCAAATCTGCGTCATCCCTGTGTGCAGCCGTCGCCGCTCTGTCACCCCTCTTGTTGGGGACATCTAGCCACGCGGTATCGGATTTGACTGTTAACTACTGCGGTTGCGAACGAAAGTTTAATCCCCTGACCAGGTACTCTTGGCATTGAGTGGGGCCCACTTTTACCCCCGTCGGTACGCGTGCCAGTGATTAAACTTACCCATAATACTAAGTAATCTACACCAAGTTTGCACTGAAAACTGTAATAGCCAAAGCCGACGCCTTGTGCAGCCGACCGGGAGGCCCGGTTTAAAGACGGCTGACCGCCGAGCAACCCACAACGTTGAGACTTCACAACCTCTTCTGCACGCAGCAGAGCTGCAACGCCACAAATTCAGGGTCTCTTTCTGAAACGTAGAAGCTTCTCGCCTCTTCAGGGGTATTCCTATGGACCCTAGGTGAAATCTACGTCATTTTGACAGCAATGGGGACGTCCCAGCAGTGGATTTGCTCTGTTCACGGCCGTCCCAACACCCAATGATTGTGCCCGCCTGCTCATATGCGACCCGGAAAGAGCCGATTGAGGGTCTGGGAGGTATCATCCAATTCACATTGGTACCCAAGGACATACGTCGAGCTAGTATAGGACTCTTTCAATATGTTGTGTCTATTGATGTCGGATCAAATGTTTCCAAAAAGAGACAGCCATCTCCAACGCTGCCCTCCGAGACTTGCGAAACCGCTGTCGGTATCCTGGGGAATCAGCTTTTCTGAATCTCCAATTGTTCAAAATGACGTCACAAATGCGAAAAGTATTGCGCACCTCAAAGAAACAGAATTAAAAGATCAAGGGCATTTTGCGTGCCGAAAAGCCGAGTGTGGTTGCGGTGATGCAGAGATGCAGAACAGAGCAGGTAGGGAAGCCAAAGGTCATCCTCACCGGAGCATATGATCCGGTCTAGCGGCCTGCTTCACGCGGGCTACATGTGGCTACCTCTGTACGGGACAGCGCACTAACAGTGTCCGCTCAGCTGGTCGATGACCATGGACCAATTGATCCCGCATTTCCCCCTCACGCTTTTCCTGAGCCTTGGTCAAGACACTGCGGACAAGTCAGCGGCGGTTGGGATTGGACCGGAGCAAGAGCTCCTACGGCCTGTTGTGACCGCAAAAGTGGGGTAACTAACGGCTGATGGGATTCTTGAAGATTCCCATGAACCCCCGCAAAATAGCATTCTGGTGTGCTTGCTGGCGGTCGCCGCTGTTCAACCGGTGTGTTTTGCGATCCGGGATCCCCTAGTACTGCGCCTTGTTTCTCTTCTCTTCTCGTTATGCCCAGTTGTGCGTTACAACCTGTTTTCTTTTCTCCCCTTGTGGCGTGCATTGGCCAAATGTGGCACGTAGGTGGCCAAGCGGTTGACAAAATAACAGGGCCACACAAACTGGCCAGTGCGGTTCCTGGCTAACAGGGACCCTAACAGTTCCACCAACAAATTGGTGGATTTTATGGTAGTATAGATAGAGCAAGTGTTAGCAGGGAACGGTCAGATGACCGGCTGGTAGTACAAAAAGATACCTCTGTTTTGCCTGTAATTTATATGGTAGCCTATGTACTGGATAGGTAATGTGACCCTGTTTTTTTGTCAACCGCTTTGGTGGCTTCCAAACTGGTTTGCAAGTGTATACCTTGGGTAGTGCCGTGGCGGAATGGCCACGACAACTGCCCCCCGACACGCAGACGCACGTTCATGCAACGTGGAGCATGGGATGAAAGGGAGCAAAAAGGAAATGGAGCCGGAGGTTTCGCCCGCTCGACCATTCCTAACAAGAAACGCTGTCAGGTGATGTCCGGGTGCGTCGTCTCATTACACATTTACGGGCATCAAGTGCAGCTCAGTCTTCCACCTATGAACTTCGGGAAGCAGCCGAGGCCGCGGCGGAGCCGGCGGCTACGTCACAAAAAGTTGCGTGTGGTCCTTTTTGCCCATGGCCACTAAGAAGAGGCGAGCAAAATTGGGACAACCAGGTGGTATGTTCACACATGATGGGGCTGGGCCTGCTGTGGTTAAAAAAAAAAATTTAAAAAATTGAAAGTGTAAAGTGGGCCCCGTAGCAAATGCTCCGCTTGGCTTGCGTCCCCTGCCCCCGTCTCAAAGTCTCCTGCACCTGTGTGACCTTTGCCGGTTTTTGGACAAGGTGCTGTAATTCTGCGCTCATCCCGCGCCCACGATTTTCTTTGCCAAGGTCGTATCTCCGATTCTCCACCTCCCATTCTCACCCTCCCTCAGGACAAAAAAAAGGGGAACTTAGATGCACTTTTGCTGGGGACCACCGCTGTAAGTGCCCTGTGGGGCCTCTTGGCGAGTTTGTGAGTTCGGTTTTTTTTTGGGTCCTAAGGGAGCCACCCTATAAAAGTTGCCGACGAGATCTTTCTTTCGCCACTGCCGCCTACCGGCAGTCCTCACTCCGGCAACTGGGGGGTCAGGCTCCACAGAACGGACCGGTATCTCACACCGCAAACCCAGTTTCCGATGCTTTCGTGCACTGTAAGGCTGTGAATATGGCTGCCTACGTAGCTCCACGCCTTTAGCTCTTACGCTCTGTCTTTACTCTCATCTCTGATACGAAAAGCTTCTTTTTGATTGCCTAGGTAGGATCCTTCATGCCCACAACCTTGATATGATGGACCGACTCCATGAGAGTCTCACGCTCTGGCCAATTGAAGCAGCCAGGCATAGTCAAACAACCGCCTGTTGAAAGGAGCTGAAACGGAATAGATATCAATAACGAGAGAAATGGAGGCGCCACTGGCGTGACTTGGAGTAATAAGAAGATGGACACGAATATGACAAGGAACAAAGACAAGATGGGCACCGTTGATGTTCAGCGGGGTGGTGACGTTGAGCGGTGACTGAGAAGTTCAGCACTCAACAACACCACGCCAAACCGCCTCGTTGTAGCCATCCATATATTCAACAAACTCCGTTCCGGCTGTCGCCCACCCCTTGATGCCGCCCTCCAGAATCACGCTTTCCATTCCATCCTCGGCGCTACCATGCTCGGAAATGTAATCGGCAAACGACGCTGCAGCTCGCGTGCCTCGGCCACGTGAGGAGCCTGTGAAACGCAAAACCGAAACTTCAGCGTTTACTACTTATGTGGAAGTGTAGGAATGGGTTGGGCAGTTTTGGCATACCGCAGTACCAAATAACCTTCTTCACGCCCGCTGCCTTGCACATGGTGTAAAAGGTCGGAAGAGCCGGGTAGAGGCTCTGGGCGGGGAGGTTGATGGATCCCCTAATGGTGCCGCCCTAGGGAAAAGGAAAGGGCGAGGGCCGCCCAGTTCCAAAAAGCTCAGTTCCAGTCCTGGTCTCGATGGTCTTTCTTCCTCAGCCTTCAAACTGAATCCACTAAGACCGACGAAAGGTAATCTGCTCAGCATACCTCGTGATCTGTCCTGCGCAAGTCAACCAAGACAAAGTCCCGCCCAACAGCGGAGTTCTGCATCAATGCGAGGACCTCGTGGCGCGCCATGGCTCCAGGCTCACTTTGCGGGGCTGGGAAAGCGGCGTACCACGGCTTGGGCTTGGTCTCGTTCTCCGCGGAAGCCATTGTTGATCTGCTCTTGCTCTTGTTGATTGGGTAACTTTGGATTTGAGTAGCTGTAAATGTTTATCCTATGGAAACTCTTTCGATCCTCGGTGTGCTTCTCATTCAAATATGAGGGACGGGCAGTTCCTGGTCGAGTGGGTCGCTCGGCGAGCCGAGGGGCGTAGACTCTTCTGTCATCCCCGCGCCGTGATTGGGGGATACCACAGCGTGAAATCCTGAAGGTTCGAGGACACGCAAAGTTTATTATTCTAGTCCTTGGGGAGGGGGGAAAGAATAAGAAACAAAACGGAAAGAATAGAAAAAAAAATATTAGGATAAGTCATCCATCAGCTGAAACAGCCGCGTATTCTTCACCACGCAATCCCTTCGTCCATCACACCCCAAAACAGCCCTTGCCTGCGCTGCATCCACCCCACCGCGAGCCTCTCGAAGCTCGATTAGAATCGCCACGGCCTCGTCACAATGCGTCTCATCCGTGGCCGGCACCGCACTCCTGCAGTCTGCCACTGCTGGCGCCGGCGCTCCTCCGCACTCCGATGCCGACGCCGATGCTGAATCGGCCTGTCTCGGCAATGGCCCGCAACATTCACCCCCCGACCCGGAACCAGAATCAGATCCGGTCGGTTCCTGGTCCGGCCGGCCCTTGCCCACAACTCCATCACCAGCACCAGCACCACCACACCCTCCTGCACCCACTGGGCTTTGACTTTGACTTTGCTCCCGCCCTTGGCTCCCCCCAGACCCTTGATCATCGTCTTCTTCTCCCCCACCTTGAGGCTCAGTTGGGCAGCACGTCTCGTCTGGCACGCCGTTGCAGATGTACGCGATCTTTGCACGGTGCGGCTCTGATAGGACAGGATTGGGGTGGGTTTCTGCTTCCATTTCCATTTCCATCCCCATCCTCGTCTGTGTCTGCATCTGCGATTGTGATGTTTGCATCTGCATCTGTGACAGCGGTCGTTGTGCCTGCAGCCGGGGTTGTAATCGTGGCTGTTGCAACTGGCGTCGCTGGAGCAGTTGAAGATGCACTGGTTGTGGTTGTGGATCAGATTGCGGTTGCGGTAACGGTGCCTGTAGTTGTGCCCGTAACTGTCGTTGATGTGTCGACTGCATTTGCGGTATTTGTACCCCTCCAGGTCCTCCTCCTCTTCCTCCCACCAAGGCATCTCTCCCCTCCGTCACTCTACCGTGGGTTTGTCCTTGCGGGGACGTCACGGCCAAGATAGCATTCCCCAGCAGATTCAGGCCCCAACTCTCCGAAATACCCGCTGGGTGCTGCATTCCATCCGGCGTCCCACCTGGCGATAACATGCCCGGCGACAATCCCCTAGGTGATGTCGGCCCCCCTCCCCCGCCAGCAGGAGAAGCAGCAGCAGCCACGGCAATACCACACTGACACGCCCTAAGAAGCTGCTTCAACCTCGCATTCTCCTCCATAACTGCCCTCGCCGCCCGCTGCATCTCCAACGTCGCCTGGACGCCCAACCGCTCATACTCTGCGACGCGACGCTGCAAATCCTCTACCAGGTCGCGGCGACGCGCGCGCGAGCGGCGCTGAGCATCGCGGTTCTGGGCGACGGATTCTTCGGTTCGTACCTAGGTATTGTGTGTCTCATGTGAGTCTAACGACCAGCTCATCTCAAACTGTCTCACTCTGATAAAAAAAATTACCCCGTTGGTATCTGTACCTTTCTCGGCATCTTGTTTGGAAAATCCGCCGGAGAGCAAAAAAAAAAGATCACAATCTCATTTCACGGGCCAAGAGTGGCTAGGTCGCCCTTTGGCCAACTCGACAGTTCGCCTCGTTCGTCAAGAGTAAAGAGATATCTTCGCTCCATTCGCTACTGGCCGTTCCCGGGTTGCACCGCAGTTCTCCCAATTTTGTCTGCTGAAAAATGCGCCACCTCCATCCGCAATTGGACAGAATCTTTCACTAGTCACGGACAGTGTGGGCCTTTCTCATTTTCAGCTTCAAATTCCGCGAGCAGCTTCTTCACAAAGATCACTTTTTGACTGACTGGCCACATTCACTACCTACTGGTTAACACTATAATTTTACGAACCTAAGGACGTCTATAAAAAAGCCTTCGTAAAGTCATGAAACCTAACCTCATACCCACGTTATTGAAGCAGAGGCAGAGTCTTCTCACCCTCTCTCTTTTCAGGCCACATCCAGTTCTTAAGGAAGGGAGGATCGACCCCTTTGTCAAAAGCCTCGTTGCGCGCCTTGATCTGCGCGCTATGAAGGGTTTGACGAGCAGCTGACCCGCGATTCCCCAGCTGCGGCATTCTGTCGATGGCATCCATAGCCAAACTGAACCGGTCCGTCTGGTTCCGGATGGCGAGCTCCAACGGCGTGTCGATGTTTCCCTTTTCCTTGTATCCACGCACATGGATGTTCTGAGAACCAGGCCGCTTGTATGCCAGACGGTGGACCAGCCAAGGATAGCTGTGGAAGTTGAAGATGATGGGCTTGTTGGCCGTGAAGATCGACGTCCACTCGCTGTTCCTCAGGCCGTGGGGATGATCCTCATGCGAGATCAACTTGAACAGGTCCACTACGTTGACGCACCGAATCTTCAGCTCGGGGAAATGCTGGAGTAAGAGATCGATGGCAGCTAAAGACTCGTGGGTTGAGATATCACCACATGACGCCATCACTAGATCCGGCTCCTCGCCGTGATCTGTGCTGAATTGCGGCCAAATCCCAATACCCTTGGTGCAGTGAATGACAGCCTCCTCCATCGTGAGGTACTGCAAATGCTCTTGCTTGTCCGCCACGATGACGTTGACGTAGTTGGACGAGCGAAGGCAGTGATCGACGCATGACAACAAGCAGTTGCCATCAGGCGGTAGGTAGATGCGGACAACTTCGGGGCTCTTGTTCGCAACCACGTCAAGGAATCCGGGATCCTGGTGAGTGAATCCATTGTGGTCCTGTCTCCAGACGACGGCTGTGAGCAAGATGTTGAGAGAAGCCACCTTGTTTCTCCACTCAACCTCAAGGCACTTCTCTAGCCATTTGCAATGCTGTCGAGTGTTAGTGTTGCTTTCACTCTACACATGGGACGCAACATACCTGGTTCACCATCGAATCAATAACGTGAATGAATGGCTCGTAGCTGTTCAACAAACCGTGGCGGCCACTGAGAATGTAGCCCTCGAGCCACCCCTCGCAAGTATGCTCCGAGAGCATTTCCATCACACGCCCCTCGGGGGCTAAGTTTCCACCATCCTCGTCCTCAGCGAAGTACTCCCCCATCCAGACCTTCTTGCCAGCTTGGTAGACCTTGGACAGTTTGTTTGACTCGGTCTCGTCAGGGCCGAATAACCGGAAGTTGGTGGGGTTTGCAGCAATGACGTCGCGGAGGAAACCAGCCATGTTCGTCATACTTGCAGCCATTGTCCCTCCCGGTTTGCCCACCTTCAGCGCATAGGTCTGGAAGTCGGGCATCCGGAGCGGTTTTCGGATAGTGCCACCGTTGGCGACAGGGTTGGCACTCATGCGCCGAATGCCACTTGGGCAAAGGGCTGTCTTGAGGTCTTGACTGATCTTGCCTTGGGCGAACAGCCGGTCGGGTTCGTAGCTCCTCATCCACTTTTCCAGCAGCTGGAGGTGCTCGGGGTTTTCGTGTACGTCGGTGATGGGCACCTGGTGAGCACGCCAGAAGCCCTCGAGATACTTGCCATCGATCTTGCGGGGCCCTGTCCAGCCCTTTGGTGTCCGAAGGATTATCACGGGCCACATGGGGCGGAAAGCCTTGCCAGTTTCTCGGGCTTGCTTCTGGAACTTTCTGATCTCCAACACGCAATGCTCGAGCGTCGCGGCCATGGCCTGATGCATCGACTCGACATCGTTACCCTCGACGAAGTACGGTTGGTAGCCGTAGCCGATGAAGAGGTTTTCCAGTTCTTTGTGGCTGATACGGGCGAGGATGGTCGGGTTGTTGATCTTGTAACCGTTCAGGTGGAGGATGGGGAGAACGGCGCCGTCCGTAATGGGATTCAAAAACTTGGTGCTATGCCATGAGGTTGCGAGCGGACCTGTCTCGGCTTCACCGTCACCAACCCTACGTCAATTCATCAGCTTGTGATCCTTATAGTGTAAATAGAGTCATACGAACATGGTGACAGCAATCAGCGAAGGATGGTCAAATACGGCTCCAAAGGCGTGGGAAACTGAGTAACCAAGTTCGCCGCCTTCGTGGATACTGCCTGGAGTTTCCGGAGTAGCATGTGATCCGATGCCGCCGGGGAATGAGAACTGCTTGAAGAATTTTTGCATGCCCTCTTCGTCTTCCGACGTTTCGGGGTAGACTTCGGAGTATGTTCCCTCAAGATAAGCCTGCGAGAGGACGGCCGGGGCACCATGGCCGGGGCCAGAGATAAAAATGGCATCAAGATCATACTTTTTGATCAGTCGGTTGAAGTGCATGTAAGTGAAGATCTGGCCGGGCGCGGAACCGAAATGGCCGAGAAGACGAGCTTTGAGATGCTCTTTCTTCAGTGGCTCTCTCAGGAGAGGGTTCTGTCGGAGGTAGATCATGCCGAGGCTGAGGTACAAGCTTGCCTTAAAGAAGTCATTGCACTTGTCGATGTCGTCTTTGGAAAGGGGTGTGCCTTTCACTGTTGATCTGGCGGGCCCATAAGGACTAATGCTTTCCAACTCTTCGGAATTGCCCATATCGTTATTATGTGTCAATTGGTGATCTCAGACAAGACAGAACAGATTATGGCTGTCTTGAAATTTCGGAGTGGTTTGGGAGGACTGAGTGAGCTGGGGCGACGGCAGAAAGGGGGAGTCCGGGTTTTATCCTCGCGATAATCGGGGCGAATTGATCGCTGGGAATAAACGAGGCATGGAAACCCATCTCGAAGCGGAGTCGGCCGTCGCCTGTGTGCGCGTTCTGTCACCTCTCAGGTGTTCTGATCGCGGCTTCCGTTCCAGTAATGCAGCTCACTCTCCGTATCGCGGCCCGCAAAAAAGGTGGTCTGATACTCAATGACGGCAGACTGGCAGGGGTTAGCTCTGTCAGCCAATCAGTCCAGCACCTGGGTAGGAGTGGGATCCTGTTCCCAGCATGGGATTGACGGTTTTAGACGGGTATCCTGCCCCTCAACGTCTTGACTTGCCCCTCGTTTGGATATCGGCCGGGAGCGACCTCGATGTGCCTCATTCTCCGAACGAGGTCATGGATCCGAATGATTCTCATTCCACACTCGCAGGTCGACTTGGGACTGACTACGTTCGTACCGGTAACGCCCCTGACCAATAATATCTGGTGTCTTGGTTTTACAGGCCCAGGAACCGCTGCAAGCGTCTGTTAGAATTGGGATGGCAGGTGGGGTCCAGCAGGGTAGTGGCCCTGTTGCCCTGGTACTAGCTGTAGAACGCCTAGGCCGTACGAAGTAGAGTACGAACCTTTTCCACTGGGAACGAGGAGAGCTGAACCAAAATCACACCATGGGCTGTTTGTTCTCAACTATGATACGGAAACATGGCCTCAGTATCGGGCTGTCCGGCGGTTCCACTTGGTAGTCAATGCCCTGCCCGGTGTGAACCAGAAGTCGCCATTGTTGAATCTATGTACAAGATACCACCGTCGCACTAGTAATTGGCCTATGCTTTTGCTGTTCCAAGTGCACTTTGTATGGAACGCAGCCCATAAAAGCTTGGTTCTCCGCGCGGTATGGTCAGGCTTGGCATTCTCAGACTTTTCAGCATTTACCACCAATTGCGCGTATGTCCGAACTGTGCCCGGTTGAGATCTCGGCTAAGTAGGGAAGCAGCCTATGGAAGTGGGAGTTCTCCAGCCTTCCACTCTTCTTCATTCTTTCAACAAGAAGTTATACTTAGGCCCCACTATCAAACTGCCAGTACCTAACAAAGCGATGAAATGCTAGACCGAGGCCCGGCTAGCTCAATCGGTAGAGCGTGAGACTCTTAAGGAGTTACTCCGTCATCTCAAGGTTGTGGGTTCGACCCCCACGTCGGGCTCAATTCCCGTTGCGACTTCTTTTTTGTATCTTACATATTTTTGCACAATTCTCATTCTCGTTTTTAGCTATGGATGGAGTGCCACGCCTTCGATCCCATGATTGATTTAGTGCCCTAGCCGTGACATTAGGCCTTGCCGGCGGGTCAGCTATGCGTGGGATTAACGGTGAGTTGGGTTGATGGTATGATGGGTTGCAAGCAGTAGGAATCATGTGTGTGTATAAATCTTCGCTTCATTCAAGAACATCCGAAACAACTTTGCCCTCAATCGCCTCCTCATGGCCCAAAACATGCCGGGTCACTGTGACCGCTCCATACACGGCCATATATAGTCGCTTCACTCGTCAATCCGGTAGCGTCATTAATGAGAGCACGAAATGAATACAAAAACAAACACAGAACAGCACAGCACAAGAAACATATAAAGGCATCTTGCTTATAGAGGCGTACAACTTCCCCCCACATCCGACATAGGAGATAAAACATCAACCAGTCTTGACCGGACCAGCCGAAGAAAATACCAAACACCGCGCGCTTCCTCTTTCCCACCTCCCTTGCTTGACTTATTGCCGATGACTGTCATACCATCCATCCCAGTCGTCTCGCGTCAGACCACGAAAACGGCCACCAGGAACAACTTCTTGCCGTCGTCACTCACGGTGGGAGTAAACTCCGCAAAAACAAGCGCTTCGTCATCTTCGATTCCGAAAACCACCCTTCCATATGTTCTTTAGAAACAACCACCTCCGAACTATTAAATCGAGCATTTTATCGCCCCTTCCGAACGGCTAGCAATTCCCCCGCGGAGGGTTGGGATTGCTACCTCACCCTCGCTCGCCCGAAACCCCGAGATCGAACCGACCTACAACGACGGCTTCATCGCAAAATGTCCACCCGAGTAGAGATAAGAGAAAAGAGAAAAGAGAAAATGAGAAACATTCGCACCAGTTCCGAGACGAGCAACTATTTAGCATAACGGAAAACCCGGTAGTCGTCTTGAAAACAAGAGATATATCGATAAGCGTTGTTGTCGAGCAGAACGAGCGCGTTAAATCGGATAAAATGAATGCGTTGAAACGTGAATCAGAACCAGTGTTATGTGTGCGTCCGGGATAAAACGAAAAATGCAGGCGACAGTGGTATCAAGTGTCGGGCGTATAACGTCAAGAAAATAACTCCGGACTCCGGCTCCTGGGTGTCAGTGATGTTGAAGGTTCCCCCTCGTTATCGAAGGCAATACCACAGTGAGTGATATGTGATGTGTCTACCACCCCTTCTTTCTGGCAAACCGTTTGTTGAGCAGTGCAAGGACCTTGGGGACGTTGAACTGGACATATTCGAGGTCAAGATCTTCCTGTCCGTCCTTTTGCATCTCCAACAGGTCATCCAGCTTAAGATCCAGCTCCAGGAGGCCTCGGTTTCGACCTGTCCAGTTCTTAGTTATATGCTTCAGCGAGGCTGCGTTCATCACTTACCCTTATAATGGAGCGAAATTACAAACGTCCCTGGAAGGGGACTTGTAAAGTTGAAATAAATGTTGGCTCTCCTGTTATCCGGAACGTTGCTCCTCTGGATGACGCCCTCCTTCTCCAGCTGCTGATGAGTGAACTTGTAAGGCCCGAGCACCTGTTGCTTTTGCTGCTTTCTCCGGGTGCCCTCGCTCTGGCCACGGACGTTGTGCAGGTAGCTCTTGTACGTCTCGAGTTGCCCGAGAAGGTAAGAGTTGTGGTCACGGATAGTCTTGTATACCTCTTCGAGCTTCTGCGTCTCGGCGATGACGCCTTCTTTAAGAGACCCGAGATGCTGAAGCTCTTGCTCAACCTCGTCGCGGAGCAGGGCATACTGGTCACTCTTGTCAATCACCTTCATCTCCTTGAGCTGATCAAGCAGTTCAATGGCCCGTATTCCTTTGCGAACCATAACAACTTCATTCTTGGACGTGGCAGCTGCATCGGCGATACGTTCGAGTCTCAGAGGGCGCTTCGCCACAGAGGAAGTCGGGGGTATAGTTCGCAGGATCTGAACGAAAATTGACTTGGCTTCCATGAAGTAGACTTCCTCCTGGGTGATGTCCAATGCGGCCGTAAGGTCGTCGATGGCCGTTTCCCACCTGCTGAACAGTGGCAGATTGATGACTCTATTTTCCTTCCGCGCCACCTGAGCAGGTACGGGACCCAGCTCAGACATGAGGATCGACAGATGGGAATTCTCATCCTTGCACAGCGCAGTCGAGTGCTTGTCGAGCAAAGCATGCATAGCGTATATTTCGTTCAGTGTGATAGAGAGCTCCAGATCCTTCTTGGAAAGCGCCACGTAGTTGTCCATCTCGAGGCTCTCGTAGAAATCCTGGACTTCGCACAGATCAAGCATGAACTTGTTGACACGGTCTTTATTCTGGTGGATGAAGGGTTGCAGCTTCGCCATGTATGGCTCCTTCGCGTATGACGGCTTGTTAGCCAGATTCTGAAGCATTTTTGCGATCAGCGTCAGCGTCCTTCGTGGCCGATCAGCTGGCTGTTGGTCGATGAGCATGTACGACCTTGGGGTTACAATGGCCGGGTTGATGAAGCGCAAGAAGAAAAACCCGCCAATCAGTGTGCAAATAACCTGGTCGTTGGCATCTGGGTACTTCCTCTTCGTTAGGCTCCGAATCTGCTTGCAGATCCACCGAATGCCGTAGGGAGCCTCCTCCAACCCATCAATGATTGTTGTGAGAAAGCCATTAGCAATCTCCGTCAACATCGTCAACCGGGGCTCGATGATGGCTTGCACCTGTTGGTTCTCGGCCGCCTGTTCTGCGGTTATACCCTTCGGCAGAGACGCGGGAAGACTGCCAGTGTCTTCCTCGATCTGCTCGCACATGCGTTCGTAAACCTTCAAAGGGTTGATTTCCAGGTCCAGATCCGTCAACTCGATCAACCCATTGATTCTATCGGCCAGAACGGATTTGAGGAAGCTTTGCCCTGGTCCTCTCCTTGTATAAGTCGTCATCATTCTCGAGACTGGGGTGTTCGCGCGGAGTAGTGAGGAATATTCGGGGGTGTTATCGAATTGGTACGTAAGAACAGACTAATTGGGGTTAGTTTTGGGGTTATAATGAACTAGGCAAGGGTAAACGGACCTGAAACATGGTCAGGAGAAGGTGTTCTTCGCGGCTCTCGTACTGGTTTCCGTAGATGGTGAACATCACAGTCTGGAGGAGAGAGTCGATCTCTGCCATTGAAACTAGACGGCAGAGATGCGCAATGTGTCTCGGCTCGGACTGCAACAGGAACAACAAGTTGCCGTATCTCTGCGTTTTGTCGTCGTTCGGGAAAGCCCCCTCCTGCATCTCCGTCGGTTCTTCAAGATGACTGGCAACTTCATTTTGCTAGTCGGGGAATTAGCCTCGTCCAGTTAAAGTTCAATTGCTCCTTAAACAGACGCACCTCTTCCAGTGCCATGCGATTCTGAATCAACAAGGCGATGCGCGAGTCAAGATACCGGACATCCTTTTCGAGAACGAAATTCTTTTTCGACTGCGATGAGATCTTTGCCTTCAGCTCCCGGAGCAGTTTCTGAGCTACAATCACCAAGTTAGCGCTAGGGTCCGATTAGTAAGAAATGAGGTGTATGCACCTTTCGCGAGGTCATCATCAATGACAAGATCGGATTCATTTGCCGAGATGGACATGTACAATGCCGACATAGAATATCGCTTGGACTGGCGCGCTGAGCGCGAGCCATCATAGGAAGACATGGTGTTCTGTCGGGATATGGGCTGGAAGGATGAGGAGGACGCGGTTGAGGCTCGTGAAGGCGTCTGAAGCATGACGGACATATTGCTCTGCACCGCCAACAATCCGACGTGACAGAGCTGCCAGGCCCGCGGGCTCTGGGAAATGAAACGGCGACTGCCTGCGCTGCAAAAGCAGGCGCGCTATGAATCGGGGTGATCGAGTACTTTCTCGGATCGAGGGGCGGGGCTGCGGTTGTTGGGTCGACGGGAGGTTGCGTCAGTTGGGGTCTGGGACTCGATTGTGGGTGGCGCTGTCGCGCGCGCGCGCAGATTTCGTCCGGCGATTGAAGTTTGATGGATGGGACCCGCCTTGATAAAGGCACCCGTGCAATGGAAAAGATAAACACTCAATCGGGCAGGATTTCTGGATCACAGTCGCGGACGGTGGTTCCTCGGGTCTTGCCAGAGATGGGATGTCGCGGAAGGAGAGACACTGGGGTCTGTGGTTCGGGGGCGGTCGGGGATGGATGGTCGGCGAACGCCACAAAGGAGGGTGTTTGGAGCAGGAATGCGCCAGCGAAAAGGGCCGTTGCGAAAGTCGAGGGGCCGCACTAGAGTTCGGGTGGCGTCAGGAGATTGCCAAGCGGCCCATGGATGTGTTTATTTTCGATCTTGAGCTGCCACTCAACATCAGTTCCCAGTGTGCAGTTAGCGTAGGTAGTGAAGAAGATTCGAGCGACTGAATGAATCTAGGGTTCCCGTTCTTGATCCTCTGAATTTCTTGGGTTGAATCCGGGAGAGCATGCGCTGGTGGGCCGCCCAAAACCTCCGGTTGGGGGGTTACCTGTCGAGCAAGCACCGTGTGCCGAGCTGATACGCCGCTGATTGGGCGCAACAAATTGAGGGTCTGAGCTGCCTGGGAACATGCAGCAAGTCAAAGGGTTAAAGAGCCAAGACCGGCGGAGGGCAAGCAGAAACGATGGGGGCACCTCAAATACCTTCTTAGGACAACAGGCAAGCGGGAACTAACACCACGGCGGAGGAGAGGTGGAAATGGGCAAGAGGAATGGAGAGCCAAGGCGAGACCTAAAGGGGATCGCGAAGGAGGGTGTCTCGCACCGCTCCTTGCTGGCCAAGGCGCACCGTTGGGAGGAGAGACAGGGGATGGCGAAGTCAGGCCAGACTTGCTGCAGCACCACAACAGAAATCAGGAAACGGGCACAGCGGGGTTCAAGGGATAACAGAGGCAAAATGAGGAGTTCGGATGACGATTTTGTGGGGTTTCGACTGAAACCAGGGAAGCGAAGGCGAGGCCAGCGAGCAGAGACGAAGATATCCATCCTTGGATCAACATTAGCTGTTTCAAAATGGGCTGCGAGGGTACGAACTACAACGAAATCCTCACTACCTAGGCTCTATTTTTTCTTTCCAGTTTTTCCTTCGTTGCGACGCGCCCAATCCCAAATCGTGATCAACTCTCCTTGCAGATGTTTCCCGCGAGTCGCTTCCTGGTTGCGCAGTCGTTGCCAACATGCGAGTCCTACTCATGCCCCGTGGCCACAAAGACTATACACTACGGATACTCCAAGTCTTGATATTCGCGGTTACATCGACAGCCCAAATACCACACTGCTAGATCACGCACACAGGAAAAAAGAAACGGTGAGTCCACACAATCACCGCGAGAGAGGGGTTGAGGGGCAAGACAAGTCCAGGCACGGAGTGGGGATGTGTGGAGCAGTGACAGGGGCGGCCGTCAATAATTGACCAAGCTGCCCCACCCATCCCTCTTCAGGGAAGTCAGCATCAAGGGTCGGTCCAACTTGAGGGAGGGGACCCCCCCCCCAGCCGCGAAGAATAAGACAGATGCGGTATCCAGTGATTCGACTCCTTGGGGGGGAAAAAACATACGGTGCAAAAACAAGCCTGGTGATATTTTGGCCTTGGGTTTCTATTCTCAATATCTGAATTCGCCCCCAGAACCTAGGCGCCGAGGCCGTGGCGCAGGTAGTTGAGGCCGTTTCATAGCCCCTGCCATCTCGGATGCATCGCTTCACACAGTCGTCCACTAACAAATAGCCTGAGATGTTAGTGCGATAAGGCGCTAGCCAGGTACGCCTCGGCAATCATTTATCTGGGGAAAGAGCCGCAACCCACCATAATTGATTCCTTCTTCAGCAATTCAACGATGCACATTTACATTTCTTAACACGGTAGCGCGCCATTACGGGACGCTTGAGCTGTTTGGGTGGCCTACCACAGAAACTGCCGGCTTCCATATTCCTGCAGCCTCCTTTCTGCGGGCCCGAGGTGTTACGACCAGACGCAAAGTGTCTAATCGCAGCGTATGGTATACTCATCAGGACAAGAATACTTATCCCACCAAAGCCCGCGCTACTTGTTCTCAGATATCTCTGGACATAAGCCATAGGGCGTCACCAATCACCCGCATCATGTTTCCCGGAGTACTTCGGGATCGACCACCCGAGTCAGTTCTCTTCGGCGGCAACATTGTGGCGGCGGTTCGGAATTCAGTTGTTGACGGCGTGATGAAGATGACGAAAGGGGGTTTAAAGGCCAGCAATTCGCATCATGCCGCAGCGGTGAACGCCAGTCTTGGGCGAATACAAATGACTACTTAGCGTCTTAGCAGCCGTTGTGTGCTTTCCGCCATGGCCGCTCGCTCAAAACTAGCCTATGGTTGTTCTCAAAAACGAAGAAATGTGCCAAGGAGTGCCCGGCCGGAATCCAACCCCTGAAAGATTGTTAGCGTGAGACTTAGGTGAGTGTCCAGCATGGGTTTGTGCAATACAAAAACAGCTGGGAAGCTATTTTGCGAGGGGTCAAGCCAGAATATTTAGGCCTTGACTCTAACATTCAGGGCCCTGAAATTCGCTCCTTAGGGCCTCAAGTTTCCATCATAGCCCCTCAAAAATGGAGGTTGGCCCGCAAGCTGCAGCCAAGCCGTGAAGTACCGCGCGAACAATCTTTCAGGGGTTAGACTGTAAGCCCAGCAATGGGCGAGCACGGTTACAGACGAACAGGCGATCGACCACAGATATGAAACCGGTTGCCCTATATAGTACGATGGAAATGTTGGACGCATTTACTGCATCGTAACGCCCTTCCAAGTCAGACGCCAACTCGGGGAGGCTGCCGTCGCACGGCTTTTCCCTGCAAGAGCCCAAGACTTCATGTTGTAAGCGATGCTCCAATTGGCCGAGCCATTAAATGCGCCATAGAGGGTAACACTCCAGGATCGCGCACGAGAAACACAACCCAATCAAGGCAGTCCCACGGCCAAGTCTCTAGCAAACCACAACCCAGACCCCCTCACCACTCCCAACTGGCCGGAACGGGACCAACAAGGGCCGACTTTCTAGTTGATCTCGTCCTCCATCCAAACCACCGCTCCGGTGCAGCTTGTCACCCAGCCTCAACCAATTCTCCGTCACACCAAACCTCCATCATAGTTGCACTGCCTGCTGACACCCGCCATCTTCGCGATCCGCACGGCACACGGCTTCAGCATCCTCTGTATTGCTGCGAAGCAAAGCGTTCCGAGAGCCGAAGCGATTGCTTGTTGAAGTGGCCAGAGTAGGTACAGCTTGCGTTGACCTATACTCGCATCAAGCAAGAATCTCGGCTTCATCTCATTCTCAGCCGCCTTGCGTTAACTTACTCTGTGACCGTAGCTCAGCCGGCGTGGCTCGGCCCACCTGGTGAAGGGCTCAAGTGATAAGGGACCACACGGCTCGATCCAGGCTCTTGTCAAAGCTCGAGCTCAGCGAGACATATCCCGTATATGACTCCTATTTGCTGAAAGCGGAGGTACGCGGAGACGGCAGCGGACCGAAGAATAGCCTCGCAGAGGAATGCAACCCCTGATGATAGACAGAAGGGGAATGAGACTTCGTACAATATGTCTTAGATATATGTCTGTACGAGAACAGTAAGTAGAGACATGTCTGCGATAACGCGCGACTGGGCTGCGTCGCAGATTATGTCTTGGACGTCATTCTTGCCAAGAGGTCATCAAGTCTATACCTCCTTCGCTAGGCGCACCACCATCAGCTTTCTCGACGGCGCGTCATTCGGGATGCTTCGATTGTTTCGCGGCATCTCGCTGGTGGAGGGCTCTGGGTCAGCACTCGCGGGCTCAGTGATATTTATGCGGAGGGAAATGAACAAATAATCCTTGGCTTCTTGAGAGATACAAACAGTTGAGCCGTGGTATGTCCCAGTCGTTTACACCAAGAGTGACGGCCGTACCTAAGGGGAACAAGACTTCCTGTCGCGGTGAGATGCGCTTCGCAAGATTCGAGGTGCTGGTAAAACTCGAGTAGGACACCATCAGTTATATCCCGGGGGTTATTGCTCGCGACATGAATTGAAGGCAGGCGCCAGGTTAAACTCGGCGAGGTTTCGATACCTGCAGTGGTTGCCGGGAACGTCAGAAGCGCTCAGGACACAACGGTCCTTTCTTAGTGGCAGAAAAGGGAATTTCAATAACTCCCATTCTGTCAATTTTCATAACTTTTGGATATGGGTTGAGTGGTGGGCCTAGGGTTGGCAGGTTTGTGAGCTCGCCTTTTTTTTTGGTCCTGATGGAGTAGCCACTATTATCTCATTACACTGCCGTTCCGTCGATACAGTCCAGGATGTTGACCAGGAGAGCAAATCTACAGTTGACGCCATCCACTGCTTACTTTCCCGAGAGCTATAGAGCTTATTTCCGAGATGTTCACAGCGCCCCATGCCAATATCCGGGGTGCATACAGGTGGGGTTGCCACCCGCATACCGAGAATTGTGCCTCAGCAGGCAAACAACAACAAAATATATGAATACGTAATGGAGATAGGTGGTGGATCCCCTACCACGTTTCTGAGGAGCTCCAAGGAATTCCCTGCTCAGGAGCCCGAATTCACACTCCCTATCGCCGGCTGACCTTGGGACCAGCCAGACTGGATGCAGGATGCAGAATACGGTAGTTTCACAGCATGTGTGTCTTCCAGTGTTCCGTTCTCGGGGTATTGCATGCCGGAGTCTGCGCCCACAGCCAGTGACAGCCAGGCGGAATTCCTCCGACTGCCATCACCAGCACCGCACCAACCGCAATGGACTGTCCTGGAAGCAGCTACCACAGGCCCGGAAGCCGTTTTCCATCCCGGCCTCGGCTCGCCCCACCACCCTTGCAGCTGATTACACTTTCAAGGCTCTCCGCCCCCATATTCCGCTCCTTCCTCCCCCTCCACTTTCACGATGGTGTGCTTTGAAGTGCTTCGCTGTGTCGCGTGGCGCCCGGCCTATCAGATATCAGGCATCGTCGACTTCCGCCCTTGGTGAGTGGGTAATCGAGACCGCTGCCGCTCCCACTGCTCCCTTCTCGCGTAGCTTAGTGCAGCTTGTTTGCTTGCTTGTCTCTTGGGTTGTTCTAGTGCGTCTGCGCTTTCCGTACTGGCCGATGGGCCGACAGACTCTGGCCGGCTATGGACAGGATCTCCCTCCCGTTTGCTCTTTCCTTCTTCCTCTCGGCCGTCATGAATCTTGTTTGCTACAGTCAATGGTCCCTTCCCAACCAACCTGGAACCTCAAAGACGTCGGCAGCATTTCTCCTGTCATTGTCTCTGACCACATCGCCTTCTACGCTCTTCCCGTATCCTCTACCCTGACATGGTAGTATTGGCTTAGAAGACGCAGATACCCACGTAAGTAGTCAAGATAGCCAACTGGCCCGGCGCCGTTCCTGTATCCGTCCCGGTGCCCGCCCCGCTCTGAAGTATGGGCCTTGAAAAGGAAGCCGCCATGCACTCCACCACCGAAAATTCCTCCGCCCTCCCGTCTCCGTCTCTTGTCCCCCATCTTGGCACCAACGCCGGCACAGCTACCACTAGGCGGAAGGAAAAGGAAACCGACACCGCCAGCCTCTCCAGCGACTCTTCTTCCCACAACTTTTTCTCTTCCTCCTCCTCCTCCGTCCCCGGCCGGGACGCAGGCCCGGATCGCGATGTAGACGCCAACCCTGACCCTCTCTCCCCTCTCGAGCACGCCCTCTCCGCCATCCCCACCCGCGCCAGCACGGCCAGCGCGGTTTCCCGCTCTCCCGACCACGAAGTCGTCTTCTCCCCGTCCGACCCAGCTAACCCACGCAACTGGCCGCTCTGGTACCGTGCCTGGGTGACCGCGTGCGTGTCCTACTCGGCGTGGGTTGTTGTGCTGTACAGCACGAGCTACACGGCGACGATCGAGGGGGTTAAGGGGGAGTTTCGCATTGGGAGCACGTCGGTGGCGACCCTGGGGTTGTCGACGTATTTGATTGGGTTGGCGGCGGGGAGTGTAATTTTGGCACCACTGAGTGAGCTATATGGAAGAAGGGTAGTGTATTTGGTGTGCATGGGGTTGTTTGCTGTGCTAATTGTGCCGTGTGGGCTGGCGAGGTCATTCGAGGAGATTGTAGTGGTGAGGTTTTTGGGGTGAGCTTGTTTTCTTTTCTCATGCCTGCGAGGACGAGTCGGAGTTAGGTGTGCTAACGGGATGAGATAGAGCAGTCTTTGGTGCGGTCATGGTCTCGAACAGCCCTGGGACGATCGTGGATATCATCGATGATGATCATCTGGCGCTGTATATGTCGCTGTGGTCCATTGCACCGTTGAATGGGTACGTTTCGTGGGCTGACCGAGCGGCTCCATCAACAAAGCTGACGAAACACTAGTCCCGTTACCGGCCCACTGATCGGAGGTTTTGTATACCAGTATCTTGGATGGAGATGGGCAAATTGGGTCGCCCTCATTCTCGCAGCAGTGGCTGTGTTAGCAATGACAACCGTGAAGGAGACATATGCACCAACCATCCTCAGACAAAGAGCAGCCGCAAAGCGGAAGGAGACCGAGGACGAACGCTGGTGGTGCCGATACGAGGAGAGGATTTCTAGTCTCGAGCTGCTGAAACTAAACCTCAGCAGGCCGTTTGTCCTAGCAGCCACGGAGTCGATTCTGTGGTGCTTCAATATCTGGTCAGCTGAAGCCCCCAACCCCCTTTTTTTGTTTCTTGGGAGCTGCTAACATACCAGAAGGTTTTCAGTGATATACGCGATTCTATACCTCTGTTTCATTGCTTACCCTATTGTCTTCATCCAATACCGCGGCTGGACGCCCGGCGAGTCCGGTCTCGCCTTTCTCGGAATGGGCATCGGGACCCTCCTCGCTATTGCCCTCGAGCCCTTCTGGCGGCGTGTCATCAACCGCTCTTGCCGCCGCGATCCTGACACGGGGCGTGCTGCCCCCGAGGCAACTGCTATCGTCATGACTGTCGGCGCCTTCTTTACTCCCATTGGCCAGCTAGTTTTTGCGTGGACCAGCCTCCCCACTACGATACACTGGGCGATCCCCATCGGGTTTGGCATACCCTTTGGTCTGGGAAACACCCTCTGCTTCGTTTACGGTTCTAATTATCTGGCATCTGCATATGGCATATACGCAGCTTCAGCTATGGCCGGAAATACAGTCATGCGGTCAGTTTTTGGCGCTGCCCTGCCGCTAGCCGGGCCAGCCATGTACAGGGCGCTAACACCTCAGTGGGCGGGAACGCTGCTGGGGCTGCTGGAAGTGTTGCTCATTCCAATTCCGTTTGTATTTTATCTTTATGGGGACCGCATTCGGAGCAAGAGCACTGTCATTCGACAGATGAGGGAGGATAGGGCGAAGAACGAAAGGAGAGCGAAGCAGGTGTCGAAGAGAGTCACGTCGGGGAGAGATCAGGGAATGCTCGAAAGCAGAGTGGATAGGGTAGAGGCTATATCAAATCATGTCTAGGATCAAAGATGACGGGAATGGGGAATATAAAGCCGACTAGAAAGTGATGGATGTTAGAGACAGATACGCCTAAACCAAGAGGGAGGCAAAGCATAGTGGATTCAGGAATAGATATGTTCAGGCACGTCATGGCGGTTTCGTTCGAGCTTCCAAGTCTGTCAATTTTGTGTCTGTTGTCTTGACCACAGCAGTTACAGCTATCATCCCATAACGCGCTACAGCTCCGTCCATCGATACCCAGTCTCTGGCACTGTCCTCTAACGCTCTTTCTTGAACTATTCCTGCTATAAAAATGCCCGGCCCAGTCATCCCATCCATTGCCACTTCATCTGATGCAAAAATACCTGGCCCAGTCACCCCATCTATGGCCACTGCACCTGATGTCCGATGCCGATCCCCCAAGCCAGCCATGTTCACGCAACCACCGAGGCAATTCCACGCCCCTTCCTTACCCCCCCGTCCACACCCACCCAGCCTGTGCCATCGAACACCACCATACAACTGCAAGAGGGCAGGGATAATGACAATACTAGTAATAGTAGTAACATCAATAGTTGACAATGGCCGCAACAGCCAGAAACATGACTTCGACAAAAAGAAACCCGCCTAGATCTTTGAATCCGCCAAGGTATCCCCTACGCAGATCCTAGTCCAGTTTTGCTCCCAAATGAGATGACATGACTGTGAAAGGTTTGAAGTGAGCGTGGGCGGGCATAGGCGATTTTGTGTGACTGCGTCAAGCGTGCCCGTGTCTGCGTGTCTCTCGTGTGGCCCTTTTACCCCACCCAACCAATTCAAGACGCCGAACTCATAGAGGACTAAACCGTGAAATGACAGCCACGCCCTTCAAGCGCCAAGTAAGTGATACAGAGAGCCATTCTCGGTGTCGAGAGCAACGGGAAATAATAGTGATAACCATACCAGACCAAGCGCCGAGCCTTGCCTCCAAGTGCAATAATGATGCTGTTTATGATGACAATACAGCCGTGACAAAAATCAAACTCCAGCTCCTGCCGTAGCACCCTGTGGGGCAGGTACCAAGCCTGGATACGGCGATGATGTGGGCCCCGTAGAACCGGTCTTACTGGCCATTTGGGGAATCTTTTCACGTTCCGCCTTCTCTCGGTCGCGTTGTTCTTTCTCAAGCTTTGTGATACGTGGTTTTCTCGTGACGCTGCCTCCACGAGAGCCGGGACCGCCGCCCCTTCCGCGTCCTGTTCCTTCGCCTCGTGTGCCACCCCTACCACCCCCTCGGCTGCCACGTCCACCACCACGTCCTCGTTTCGGCGGGGCATCGCTGGCAGCTGGCTTGGGCTGTTCGGGAATCAGTGGACCACTATACACGAAGAAGCCATCACGACTGGCCGCAGCCTGTTCTTCCCACAATAGTTCGGAGTCGTCCACAAAGTCATCATCTTTGTCGTACTCGTCCTCCTTGAAATTACGTTTCTTGCGAGCAGGTTTTGCAGGGGCACCGTCGGCACCACTCGTGCCATTAGCTCCTCCAACCCCTCCCATCTCGACATTACTGTTCTCAGCATCGGACTGGATATCCTCGTCCATCTCGTCGCCCGTGTCACGACCACTGCTGTTCTTCTCCTTCTCAAGGGCAGCGCTCGCGGCGGCAATGCGCGCCTTGCGCTCCCGGTTGGCTGCAAGGCGAGGGTGCAAAGCATCCCAGCCGTAGCGCTCTTCAGCCATGCGCATGAAGTTGACATACTTGTTGGTCTCTCCGTTCAAGGGAATATGGAGGACAATACTCGGTGCAGCCACCTCCTCCCCGGGTGTCGCTTTTCCAAAGTCGAGGATGGAACGCTCATTTCCTGGGATGGACGGTAATGCGTCCTTCAAACTGTTGATCCGGGGCGATGAGGAACTGCTGCTGGCCTTCTTGTGGCTGTCGCGTTCCTGCTGGACAACAGCAGCAAGTTTCTTGCTCTGCACCGGCGCCGTCGCTCCCATCGCCAGGGCTGCGGCTGCGGCGGAAGAAGTTGGGATGCTGGACATGCTCGTGAAAGATGATGTCTTCGCCTGCTCAACCTTTGGCGCGGCGGGCGGGGGTGGTAGCGGGCGCCTAGCCTCGACAATTGTGGGCTTTGTGGTGGTTTGAGGGGCGCTCCGCACAGGGTGTGACGGCGATGGGGGCATTGATGAGGTCTCCTGAAATCGAGGCTGAGGTGGAGGAGCGCCGACGTTGTGGTATGAAGTGTGCGATGCAGATGGGGACATGAGGTTGCTGGTGTGCGGCGGATCGACTAGGCTGGCGATGGAGGGAGACGCGCTCGCGCGGTTGTGGACCTGGGTGGGTGCGCGGGGGGAACCGAGGGGTCCCGTGCCGTAGGGGTCGCGGGAGATCATTGATTCCCGGATCGGGTCAGGAGCGTAGTTGCCTCTAATTGGATCAAACATTTGCCTCGCAGGTGCTGGTGGTTGTGGAGGCGGAGGATCGTCATTCAATATGTTTTGCATCGAAGCAGGCAACGACTCCCTCTTGGGGACCGTTGGGGCGAACGAAGAGGGCTCGGGCGCAGTTGCAACCGGGCGCGGGGCTTCCATTGACATTCGCATCGACGTCAGCTCGGTGATCTTTTGCTGGCGAGCAGCGGGCGCAGGTGCAGGACCTGAGGCTGAGCCCGAGAAGGACCTTGCACCCTGATCTACGGGCTGGGCATCGGTTTCTTCTGTTGGAGGCACTTTCCGTTTTCGCTGGATGGGAGGAGCGTTGGGGTCTTTTGGTTTGCGGGGCCGACGCTGCTTTGGTTGTTCAGTGCCCGTTGATGTGCCGTCTGTGGCGGTCTTGGGCTTGACAGTAGACCCGGGTTTGCGGCCGGGCTTCTTCCGGGGTAGACCGGCAGCGGTCAGCGGAACATCGGGCGGTGGTGGTGGTTGTTGCATTTGCTGCATGATGCCAAAGCGGGGTGCGGAGCCAGGATCGACAATGATCTCATCCATCTCAATATTGGCCCTGCCCGCGTTGAGGAAGCGGGTGGGCGACCCGGGTTCCGACAGGGCGGAGGGCGGCGACGACAAGGATGTGGGCGATGAGCTGTAGTGTTGTTGTTGCTGTTGTGGTTGTGATTGTTGCATTGCCGACTCTCGTCCTCCGCTCGCTGCCATGCCGAGGGGAACAGCGAGCGAGGCGGCCGCACTTTAAGCCCCACACAGGTCGATAATACCACCGAGGAACAATGATTACAACAACGTGGGAAAACAAGGGGGGTCGGAATGGTTATCGTGTGGAATTATGAATAACCTCAGAGCTCTCTGTCCAGCAATTACGAAGTTGATTGGCTCGCGGTCGTTGCGTTGGACGCCGGTGACGTGTGGTTGGTCGGCTATCGTTGTGAAAAGGTCCGAGCGCCGGTGACCTGTGAACTTGGGGGTCGAGTCGCTAAAGTGGAGCTGGGCCCTTCCGAATACCCTCAGCTTCAGAGTCGCTGCCCAGTGTCGTCGACGAACAGACAAGGAAAACAACGCAATAGGACGTGCGAGGGCACAAGAGAGGGATCAGTGCAGTGGACTCAATCCAGCTGTTTCCGCAGCACAAAAATGTGCGCTTTTGAAGGTGCGCGAGAGAAGTGAAAGGACCGATTGAGAGGGAAATTTATTTCTGCACCAGAAATTTGGTGGTTGTTGAGGGTGGGAGAAAGAGGGAGAAAGGAGGGAAATTCGGAGGTG
>Ga0247765_1000572_pt1 | contig 27100 bp, 20 predicted proteins | sample UWRJL106311C6_FD_179949 | JGI IMG/M metagenome (GOLD analysis project Ga0247765, IMG submission 179949) | Plant litter microbial communities from Arlington Agricultural Research Station in Wisconsin, United States - UWRJ-L106-311C-6 | ecosystem: Environmental > Terrestrial > Plant litter >...
TTTTTTTTTTCCCCGCCCACAACACCATTGAAATGCCAACCTTTTTTCCCCCGGTCTACAACGCAGTCAGAAGCGACCTGCCTTGCATGTGGCGTCCTGCGCTGAATGCAGTGCCCTGCGCTACATGTTGTGTTCTGCCCTGCTTGCGTTGGCCATGTCGGGTGCGACCAACTGTCCCGCGGCCCCCCTGCTTGTAATACGCGTTCAAAGTCGGTTTTGATTGGGCTCGCCGGACTGGAAAAAAACATGACAAGGTACGTCCTCTGAGTCGTACTATGAAGGCATCATGCTCGGTATTGTGTCTGGTCCCCCCGTCAGATGAGCTCAAGTTGGGTTGCGTGAGACTTGACCTGCGTTGGCTGATGCTGTTGTCCATGTTGGAGTTTTTTTTTTTTTTTTTGCCCTTACGCAGGCTTGCCATACTCGACACGGTGTTCTATTTCTGGCGTCGTTGTATTTGGCGGGAGATAGCTGTTGACCTGGACGATGGGGCTAAGCAGCAGCGGTCCAAGGTGGCCGCTTCCGGGGCAAAGACAGTGAGTGCATGGGTAGGTATGTATTGGTGAGATGCATCATTTCCGGGAATGAAACCTCCTCCTTGCCCAATTTATGCGACAGGATGATGGGTGTCGGGCGGAATGTCGCCCCCAGTGAACTCTTGCATGTGGATGGTGTGCTCGCTGAGGAGCCTCATGTTGAAGATTGCTCACTAACGCCAGCTCCCTGTCGGCCGCGAGGAAACTGTACTGATTCTCAGCGTAAACACGAAAGAGGGGGCTTGATGCCTGTATATTGAGTGCACTTATCACGCCGTCTATATTACTACTCGGCGCTGAGCACCATATGGCCATCGGCAATGAAGTCACTGATGTCGAACATCAAGGAGACAGAGCACGAAGTCGCTGATGTTGAATATCAAGGAGACGGAGGAGGCGTATCCATAGAAATGGCACCTAGAGGATAAAACTCGGAAAAGCGGGGGAGCTTGCTTCCAAAGGAAGGGCAGCGCGGTGGGCATAGCCCCTGGAAACGCCGCCTATCGAGACGACATTTTTGCTGATGTTTCCGCCACATCCGATCCGTTGTCAACGGATGTTGAAATAGAGAAGACACGGTCCTGTTGCTTGTGCCGAATGAAACAGCACACAACATCGCGGCCGGAGCCAAACAGCGATACCGAGCCTGTGATACGAAGTGTGTGGTGCCAGGTGTGCGATGCCGAGAGCTAAGCTGAGCCAAATGCATGTGGTTACTATGTGGAGATGATGTTGTTGGAGCAGCGACCCGAGAAGTATGTGCCGGATGGCGAAGGTGGTTAGATCATAACGCCATAGCTGGAAAATGATTTTTGTTTACCTCGAGTTCTCTATGCCCATGTGGCCGGTACCCAGATGGGCATTTGAAAGGCCGCTGGTCCCCGGTCGCCAGGCCAAAATATAAATAAATAACAAATCATGGCGACGCTTGTCGCCGCTTCGGGGGGGGGAGGGGGGGGTAAGGAGACTGCGGCGGAACCGCTCGAACACCGCATTAGCTTAAAAAATTATTTTTTTCTTTGAACCCAGTCAGTCAGCCCAAGGTCAATCACTGAATGCTGTGCAAGAGGGCCATGACTTACAGGCCAGAATTCCATATTCGGCATCTAACAACAAAACAGTCAGCATAACTAGGTAATCATCTCGAAAGTCCTGAAGAGTGGAAGAAGCCTGGAAGAGGAACACCATTGTGGAATACAAGAATGTACGAGATGAACTTGCCAACTTGACAGCTCTTGGTGTAGCGCGGACAGCTCGGCATGTTTGCTCGAAAAAAGTCAATGGTTTTTCTCCTGCTATGGAAACTCGCGACACCCTCACTGTGGCTAAAGGACAGGATTTCAGGTATTATAATGAGCTAGGTGCAACAACCAAGCATTCTTTTTTTTACTTGCCCACGCTGACAATTCCCAGCTTTACAGCCTCGAGCAGCCTCTCCAGCAACCGCCTGACAAACTCCTCCCCCTTCCTCGGCGTCAGTTCCATCTGCACATCAAATTCACCTCCGGCAAACTTCCCCCAGACTCGCGTCTGCAAATACCCATTCTTTACACAGGCCGCGTCTAGGGTCCCCACTACTTGCACCTTGCGCAGGTCAAGCACGGCTTTGCCAACAACGTTACCTTGGCGCGACGCCCACTCGGCCACATCCTCAAGGACATCGGCCCACCGCCTCGCCACGACCAAGCCCGATTTTGCCGCGTCCAGCGTCTTTACATTCCCCTTGGCAATCTGCAGCGTGTATTGGGCGCCCCGGAACGCGACGCCCTCGACACCATAGTACGACTGACTCACAGCGCTTCCGAGCGACCCCAACACCATTTGTGCGTCCGTGTTGAACTTGGTCAGGATGGCTTGAGCCGCGTCCAAGGCCTGTTTCTCCACCTCCCGAGTCACGGTCGCATCGAGAAAATCGCTGGCCTCGTCGATGATGGCTTTTTGTGCGTGAGCTGTGGCGTCGAAAGTGATCTTCGCGCTCCTGATACTAGCTGCAGCTGCTTGTTTCGCAACAACTAACGATTCTGAGGCAGCATCAAGCACGCCCTGTGCGGCAATGTAGCCTGGCGTCCTGACTACGCGTTTTGCCGCCTCGAGTACATCGTTCGCAAGCCGCAGCGTATCCTCTGCTGCTCTGATGGAGGCCTTGATCAGACCGAGTGGCACGTTCTTGTTCATCATGTCAGCACTTCCATCCTTCAGGACTCAGGATCGGTACCTACGAAAGCCGGCCTCAAAATCTTGTTTGCTCGGTCTTGCTTCCTTTTCATCGAGTCGTATTCATCCTGCAGTGTCTTCACCCCAGCCTCGGCATCCCTCACGGCATTTTGAGCGCGGTTAATCTTGTGGACCGCATCGCCGAACCGATGCTCCATGTCCTCGCGGGCCCTGTTGAATTCCCTTTCAGCGGCATTTACCGAGTCCTGGGCTGCCTTTTCAGCACGAGCAAGCTCGTCCTGCGCCTGACGCATCACTTCAGCGCTCCGATCTTGGGCATGCTGCAGCCTCGCCCTTGCTCTGGCCGTGGCGGCATCTAATACACTTTGGGCTCTGGCAACGTCCGCCATGCATTTTGTCATCTGCTGCGCCACCTCGATTTGTTTTTTAGCAAGCACGTCACGGGCATCGTTGACTCGCTTGTCCATGGCTTGTCTTGCAGCCTCAACGGCCGCTTCGGCATTGGCGATACCGTCCAGGTACTCCTTTTCAGCCCGCTCCACCGCTTTCGCGGCTACATCCAAGCCCTGCTTTGCCTGTTTAATCGCCTCCGCAATTTGGCTTGCTGCCCGCGAGACGATCCAGTCGAGGATATCCTGTGTCATGATCGCCTCCAGGTCAAATTTGAGGTTCTGGAGATCCTGAATGCTAGTGGTTCCCCTCAAACCCGGCCCGCGCATGTCGGCCTTGAGCACAAATGTCAGCGCCTCGGCAAACTCGAGGTCGGCGCGAAGGTGTAGCGTCATGTCAGGAATGAGACAGGCATTCACGTCGATCCTGGCGGCATAATCCTCGCCAAACAAAGCGACACCACCCGATATGACGAGCTTCTGCGTCGTGACCCCGAACTCCACGTCCAGTACGGCGGGTGTCCCTTTCTTGTACCCGCCCACCACCAAGGGACCTACTGTAAAGGCGTCAAGGCTGCCATGGATCTGGATAGAGTAACCCATTGACTTGTCCACGCGGCACGCTATTTTTGCCTTGTGACCACACACAATGGCCGCGCATCCGAAGGACGCGCCTGGCGGGTAGGCCATGGTACCGATGGTCGTGCCGGTTGAGAAGTAGAGATTGACATCCTCGACGAACAAGAAGTCGGTTGGTTGCGGCAGGTCCTGTCCTGATAGGAGAGATGCTAGGGCCACCACATCCCGCACACCTAGGCGCTTGATGCTGGCCATGATCAGCGAATTGGACAGCGTCTCGCTGATGGAAAGGGCTGCCTTGGCCTCTACGTTGCCAAATCTTAGCCCGCCCGTCACGGCAAGCCTGCTGGGGTACAAGGCCGCACCATACATGATATCTACTTCGAATCCCAACCGGGGCCCCAGCTGGAGATGCTCGGAGAGTCCGAACGGATTGACCCACCACTGGTCCTTGAGCTCGACAAACAGCCCTGCTTCGATTGGTGTGATGACGATTCCGCCAGAAAACTTCAACGGCTGATCATTTGCGGGCACCTTGACGAAGAAGTCGGCCTTGAGCATCATGCGTGGTTGGGTCACGCCGGCACCCCCGACCTGGATCGCCAACGAAATGGGCCCCGACGCAACGTTGCCGTTCCGCATGGACATTTGGCGCGGCGTGGCAAGCTGGACAGCAATTTCGATGCCACTCGCGCCACCATACCCAACGCTGACAGTCAGACCTGTTGTGGGTGGGCCATCGCTGTTGTTGAGGGTGGCATCGAGGGGGCCGATGGACCCAGAAATGCAGGCTGCCACCTGGACGCCCTTCTTGACTGTGAAAGCCGAGGGGATCACGGCGGCAGTGGACGCCGTAGTTCCGCCGTCGACGTTACTTGCGATGAAGGCCGCATTGCGCAGCTCCAGGTCGAGGAACGAACCCTTGAGCTCTGGAGCGAGTGTTGAGAGCTTAAGGCCGCCAGTAAAGCCCGCATAGACGACCCACTGCAGCTGTTTGGTGGCGGGATTCTTGTCGAGGTACAGACTGGCCGCCAACGTCGTGTTATTAGCCCCGAACGTGACGGTACCGTTGATGGCAAACCGCCACCCAGTTCCTCTCAACTTGGTGTCGTCGTCGGTCCTACCCTCCCGACCAACGTACACGTCGAGCTCGGCGTGTTTTAGCGCCACATTATCATCCAGACGCACGTCGTCGACAGCACCCGTAATGGTGATTCCGCTACGGCTGAGTGCGACGGTGCCGCTGGCGGATGTGTACCCACCCACGGTCACACGGCCCGAGAGCGTGAGACCGTTGGGGCCCGCACAAAATAGGAGTTCATCCAGAACAATCTCTTTGTTGCTGAGCGGAGGGGTACGCAGCTTCGCGTCTCGAAAGAGGCGAGAGTACATGTCGGACAACGCAGCAAAGTCGAGATTTTCGACACTACCCTGGAACCCCCAGTCATGACCAGCATAGAAGCCACTCAGCGCGATCTTTGTGGTATCGCCGTCGTCACTTTCGTTCGATTTCTTATCCTCCTCCTCCTCCTCGTTTTCGTCGTCAATGCTGTTGTCAACGTCCTTGTCATTGTCGCCATGGCTGTTTGTCAGGGCAATTTCGGCATCGGCAAAGAAGCCCACGAGTCTAGGCGACTTCTTCAGGGCTATCGCGGTGGAAAGAGACAGCCGCGAGAGCCGTAGCCCCTCGATACCTGCGAAGCCCAGTCCGGATGTATCGTCCTCTCCCACATCGGCCGCTAGTACGAGGACCCCATCTTTCTCCAAGGCGGAGAAGCCGACCAGCAGTGGTGCCATGTCTCCCGGCATCTGCAAGTTCATACGACCCCATACCTGGAAGCTGTGGCCCCACGCCATTTTGTTGCTATTTCCATAGGCTGGCGAAGCCACATCCCGCGGAACGCGACTGATACCGACACCGACTCCCAGCTCCACAATCTCAGCCAGGGACCCCAGATCAACCCTGATGTTTGGCAGCCTTCCACGGATCAAGAGTGAGTTGCCGCAGTCGAGGGGTGTCACCCAGTCGTTGGCCAGGCCGAGAAATACCTCGACCTGTAGTTTGGGGTCCTGTTGGCCACAGACGTCGCGCAAGAAGTCGGACACAGGCTGCAATGGCCCTCCAAAAATGGCGTCGGCCCGCAGCCACGTGCCCGCGAGGTCAGTAGCTGTGGTCGTGTCGCGGTACGAAAGGCAGGTATTGCGGAACTGCAGCGCGTCTTCAAACCCTGTTTCTCCAAGACTAGGGATGATGGTGGCGAGGCCAATGCTGTCTTGGTGAAGGGGTACAATTTGCGTGGTAGAACCATCGAGTGGGTTGCGGGAAATATAAAGATCCGCGTCCAACAGACCAAACAGCTTAACGGTGCTGCTGAGGACGAAACCGTCGGGCACGTCATCGTCCGAGAGATGCACGTCCTTGGGGCCGCTAGCAACACTGCCACTAAAGCCACTATCGGGAATGTCTCCTTCGCCGTCTTCGGCTGGTTGCCCTTCTTGCGGGACATTTGGGGCGTCTCCCGCTCCCGCTCCCGCTCTATCTCTTGCTTCTCCGGCACTATCCACAAAGTCGGCAGGGAGAGCCAGGTCAAAAGGTGGTCGTTCAATGACTCTGGCTCCAGCCGGTGTCGATGGGTGGGTTTGCCGTCTTGAACCGCTGCCACGGCCGCCCCCCTCCGGGGCCGTAGGAGGTGGAAACGAGGCAGTCGTGCCTGGAAAGGGAACATGCCACATCTTGAGCTCCCGCTTATCCTCAACCACGACGCCCACTTCCTTCATCGGCACACCCCCGACGACGATGGTCTGGCCTCTCACAGCCGCTTTCCACAGTTGCTCGTGGGCTCCGACGTCAATGTCGCCTTCGGGCTGTGGTAGTTCTTTTTCTGGGACCCCACCTTCCTCTTCGATATAGGGCCTTATTGCCAACAGTTGCAAAGGCTTCGGTTGAGGAGCCGGAGCCGGAGCCGGAGCCGGAGCCGGAGCAGGAGCAGGAGCAGGCGACGGGGGAATAGTCGCACCCCCCTTGATGCTCTCCTTCCAGCCATCGGCCCACTGCGTCAACAGCAGCACGTCCAAATCAGCTTCAAGACGGGTGAAAAACCCGCGCTCAAAGGGATAAAAGTCAGTCGCCTGGGGGTTTCCCAGCGTACCGGCAAGCCCCGTGGTCGGATCCAGCCTGAGCTCGTAGCCAAGTCGAAACGATAGGGCGGGGTGAGTATCTACCGCCTTCCACAACGGTAAATACTTGGCATTTCCTTCGTCCTTGGTACGGATCTTGCATTCGGTGCTAGGCGGATCATACTCGAGCAGTGTCTCGTCGTATGACGTGTTACTGGTCCAGAGGAGGCCCGTCATGCCGGGGTCGGGCGTTGCTGCTGCTGCCCCGGGGACGCTCTGTTGAAGGTCTTCTACTTGATGCTCGAGCACAAAAAACAGCTGCCAGGCCCGTTCGTATCGAGTCATGAGGCTATTGGCCTCGCTGGAGCCGAAGACAAAGTTGGATATTTCCTGACTGGCGTCGTAACCCCCCTGGTGCCCCCAGGAGAAGGCGCTTCGATGGAGCCACTGTGTGGACTTTGTGTAAGTTTCTTGCCCATGATGAAATGATCAAAGATTGGGGATTGATACACGGGGGTTAGGCTTACTTCGGCGGGATACACCCCTGGAGCGTCCCAAACAATGCCGCGGCCCTGGTCGGTGTGCCCCGCGACTCTGCCGGCTGGGTTGAGTTTGTCCCAACCAGCAACCTTTGCAATCTGTTTCAGGGTGTTATTAACATTGTCGCTTGATAGGTCTTTTTTTTTTTTTCGATAGCTCACATCGCTGGCGCTCCCCCCCATCTGGGTTGCCTGACTCGGAATGTCAGAGCCACCCCGCATTCCGGTAGCTTCCAGGATCGTATTCCACGTTACTCGGTCAACTTTGCGCCGGGGTCGGTTCATCTGGGCGGCCTGGCCTTTGGCTGCGAGATCGGCAGCCACCTCATCAGCCAGCTTATCGACTTTGGCCTTGAGGTCGGGACGGGAGCTCGCTTTCGCTACCATGGTATCCATTGCACCAACTATCTTGTCGAGGACAACTTTGTCTGGCAAATGGTATCCCGGGTAGGACTCCAGGTACGAGAGCCACTCTTGGCTGGTGATATAAGTGTCGTAGAAGCCAAAAGGGCTCCTTCCCAACTGTTTGTAGCAAATCAATACTTAGCTTACTCGGCCCCTAATTTGCAAAGGAATTACCGCACGCTCACCAGGTGGTAGCCCGCTTTCAGCAGTTCGTCGGCCTTTTCATGAACGGTATGCTTTTGCTTGATATTAACGACGCATTTTTCCTTGGCCTGCTCCACCATCTTCTCGAAGTAAGCCCTAGTCGCCACGGCGCTGTTCGCTGCCGGGTGCGGGACCAAGTGCAGGTGAAGTGGCACATTTCGGGACCTGACGGGATGTCCCCGGACCGCCTGGAGCCCGTTATCGCGCGCTCTCTCCCACCACGATTCAGCTCGACACGGGCTCTTCTTGGGAATTTCGAAAAAGCACACTTCTCCCCTGCCGTTCAGAATAGGCACGTTGCCTTTGTTGAGAGCCCAGTCGTACCCTTTGGCAACGCACAGGTCATTTAGAAGCCCTTTGGACACGAAGACCTGGCGACACAGCAGCCCCTTTTCGTCTTGTCGCGGGTCTGCCATGGTGAGGTTGACGGCGTCCCCGTTGGCATTACTCCTGGAGACGTGGCTTAATTTGACGTAGTAGTCCTTTGGATCTGGCAACCTCAGCCTCGTAAACATGGCGGGCGACGGTCTGAAGCCTATCCCGTCGGTTCGGATTGTGTACTTCCTGTCGTCCCGACTGCCGCTATGCCTCGGGTGGAAGGTCGCTCCGTCCCGGGCCACCCTCTCCTCCCAGCCGAGATTTTTCACTGCCGTCCACACTCCATCTTTCTTACCTACAATAGCATCCTTCATGACCTGTCCCTGCTTGATAGACTCGATGAACAAACGATCCCATAAATCAACCCAACAATTGCCGGCGCCTTCAAAGTTGGCGGATTTATAGTCCACCTCAACAGTCTCCATGGGATTCTCCAAGGCTGTAACATGCAAAGTCCGCTTATCAGGCTGCACCTTTGGCCAGTTCACAGGACTTGGCCACCCTTCACGATCCTTTGGGGACGGCCACCGCTGCCGTAGCCAATTCCACTTGCCCAAACTCAACATTGCGAATCCCTGTTCCTGTCCCTTTGGGCCATCCCAGTCGGGTTCGCCCTTTCCATTGTGCAATTTTAAAGGAAAAGGGAGGTAGATATTGTTGTCCTGCGGCGGCGGCACCGGTTTCACGTCGGGGGACAGTTTCCAGTAAATCCCCTTGGGAAGTGACGGGGGGTCGTCGCACAGCTCCCAGACGGAATTGTGTCCGGCGATTTCGAGAGGGGCGTCCGCGGCGGAGAGAGACAAGGGGTTAGACATGTTATGTTGGAAGTGAAGTGAGCGTATGAAACTGTTGCCTGGTGGTTTTGGTATAGATTGGGATGCGATGAGAAGAAAATGAACACTTCAAAATCTAGCGCAGCCTGGCTAGAAGTAAGGAAAGTTTCGTTGTCTTTTTTTTCATTCCTATTGTAGAGTGCCCGCGTGTGTGGTCGGCCCATCATGATCATGGCCTGATGCTTGTGCGTGCCGTGATCTGGTGTAGGTAGGTAGGTAGCATTCACAGTGGAACATGGCAGGATTTGTTGCGGCCCGTAGCCCGTCCCGTTGATGTTATTGGTTAAGCATTTTATCTGCTTCATTCAACTTAATATCCAATAACTATGGACATGTACGTACTTATGTATGTATACGCTGCGGCCATATGTACTGCGTATGCAGCTGACAGCTGTTGAAAAAAGGTGTCATGTTGTTGTGGTATGATCACGGCACTTCACTGCAATGCAAAGAAAGCACAGATTCTGGCAGTTCATTTCAATGTGAGTGATGGCTTCGATGAACCAGGTGTTCTTTTCTTCGGGTAAATTCAAGCGATGCACATCCTTTACCTCCAAGCCTACAGTCCTGGACAACCTTGGTTGTTTGCGACCATGTTGCAGGAACTCGGTACGGAGTACTTGGAACCAAACCAAATCCAAGAAATTCAGACTGGAAAGCCATGTCGGTAAAAGATGCTTCACCACGTACATTACTCTTTCTATTTTACACGTCTCGCAACGCTCGAATGAAGAAAAAGTGTTTTTCCTGAAATGGCAGGCACGGTTGATGCTGCGCCTGCGAAAGCCGCGAGCTAGACTAGACTTGTTCAAGCAGCGAGCGTGTCTCGTGACTTTTCAGCTGAGAGCTGCCTAAAACACCAGCCGTCGCTCTTGCCGACAAGGCTCTGAAAATTCTTTCCTGTTTACCTTCGTTTTTGTCACGTCTCGGCTTGGCTACATCGCAACAATGGATCCTCACAGTGTCGCGACGTTCTGCATCTCCCTTGAGGTGCAGGTGAGGCGGGCGGGTGTGTTGCTGAAGCGAATCCTGAGCGAAACCGGGGATACGGCTCCTGAGCTTTCAGCAATCGGCACCTATGTTGCCAATGCATCCTTGGTGTTGAGCCTGTTTCGCGCCCGTGTCGAACTCCTGGCCAACAAAGGTTCCGCTCACGTCTTCGACACCGTTCCCACGGAGCAGCTCATTGAAGGTCTCGTTGCCGCCGGCAATGTCTTCACTGACCTTGAGCGTGCTCTAGGCGAACTCAACGATCGTTTGACCCCGCTTCGCCACATTCTGGGGTTGAGCCGTAAAGTAATACGCACGATAGCCACATCACCCTCATTCAAATCCATTAGTGCCCGACTCCAGGTTGTCATCACCACCATCACCACACTCGTGACAGCCTTGGATTACAATTCAAGCTCGTGGGTCGCCTCTTACCTTGACTGGCGTCATCAAGCACATTGATTGCGCACTAACATCGCGTACAGAAATACAGAAGGATATCGGGAGGCTGTCCAACCTCCCGAATCACCCATTTACGGCCGCGACAGTGGTGGTTTGGGCGATATTTTCAGCTTTGAGCATCATCTCAAAGCCTCCAGGGTCTACCGGCGTATACAAACCGGCGGATCAAATGTCTGCTTGGATGAATATACCCCCCCGAGCCGACCAAAGGCGAGGAAAAGCGCATTTGCTCCCCCTTCCTTATATAGCATAGAATCGATACTAAGTTACAAAAGAGGGCAATCCGCAGCAGTGGAAGACGAAAGGATAACCTTCACAGTCCCAGATTCCGGCTATGGCACCGCCTCAAAGGCCGCAACTAGTGCCGCCCACCGTCCACCGGCCAAAGAGAACACTGACCTTGACGACCTTGCTTCTGTCATTACCGATAACTTGTCCTTGAACTTGCCGCAGGGCGTTGGGAACGCCTATGCCAAGGAATTCGTCGACCAGATTCTTCTTGTCACAAGCAGTATTGCGAGCCAAGAAGCTGAACTGGCGCAGTTGACCCACATGCTCCCGGATCTGCTCCGCACCTTTGCCCTTCGGGTCGGGTTTGCAGAGAAGTCAGCCCAAGGGGACGCAGTGGGGCTCTTCACCAGGAAGAACAGAGAGTAAGTCCACCCTCGCCCGTGATTGGCGTGGGTCTCGCTTTGACTGACCAGTGTCAAAGACGTATCACGGAAGCTTTCCAACAAGTCCTTCGGGCAGGACACGTGGACAACGAAATGGAAGATCGGGAATCTGTATCGACTGGTAAAAGCGCGAGACATGTACCCGGAATGACTGCATCTGAAAAATTTCAGAGGTGGTTAGTAGCAGAACCGAGCGAGGGCGGCGGCCAAGAAGACCGCCTTCCCCCTGATGACGTTGTCTTGGACGATGGCTTGGACGAAGTCGACGAGTATACGCCCGACGACGATGACGACGACGCTGTCTTGAGCGAGCTTGATGAGGCCCGTATAAAATTTGCTCTCAAGACTTCGTCCTTCTCATGGTTTTTAAAGGCCGTTGAAACTAGACCCCGCTTCAGCTACCATTCTGCTTCTGTTCTGCAGAGCATCCGGCAAACCATGTCTTCGCATTTGCGTCAATACGGTGGCAACTATGCGCTGAAGCCTCTCGATGTGGTCATAAGACGACCTGGAACCCCCGAGATTTCATCAACCAGCAGGGATACAAACACAAGCACTGCCTTGCTTCAGCGCTGGCTATAACGGGGACAGCCTCCACGGCACAACTTTCGACTTGCCGAGCATACCTGCAGCAATTGTGGCCTGTCACTGGCGAAGCAGTACTGGAAGCCATCATTCGGGTGGTGGATGAGGATTGGCTTGAAGAAACGCTATTCGACGGCATGAAGCTTCACCTTGCCATGGACAGCAAGGGAATTCGTGTACGTTGCAATGGACTTTATGATTCGATTGTCGACGTCGCCGAGTCTCTTGCATGGATTGGCTCCGCTTTGCAAGAATCATCTATTCCGCGGAGAATCATGTACCGCTCCGCGAAACTAGGCTTGAACGGAAACCCCAACTCGAAGAAAGGGACGTTTGCGAAATTTTTACTCACCTTTTTCGAGGAAGACATTCCATGGGCTGATAAGCCAAACGCATCCAATGGGGGGTGCTGGCTCCGCGGGCTCCTCGGGAACCCGGTTATTGCCAACGGATTCCCTGTACCACTGAGATCCGATGATACACCGGGACTCGAAATACCTCTCGAAGCAATGGCTTTACTTGTTAACGCTCCCCAGCTGACGATATCCAATAACCGGGCTGTCTTGAAGGGATTCAACAGCGGTGCCGTGCCTACGAGTTATACGGATGCATTAATTCGCTGGCATTTTATTCTAAACGATGACGGACGCCGTTTGTCATACGGCGATCGCCGTATCGCTGAGAGCCCTGAGATATCGGCTACAGAAGCCATTTCCCATATCCAAGGTGTGAGGCACATTCTGGGGTGGACGCCTGCTGCCGGGTACCATATCGGTAAGCCTATATCAACTCTTTCTACAACACGGTCGATGAACTCCCGTCGAGAACGTGTGCTGATATATACCCAGGATCTCCGGCTGCCAACTACGGTATTGGATGGTCAAGTCCCGACTTTGTCGGCCCAGGCTGCGCCCTTGAGAAGTTCGTCATCTCAGGGGGGCCAGGTTTCATCACCGGGGGAGCCGAGTTCTCACTTGGGCGCAAAGACAAATCTCCCTTGATCAAGAGACATACGACGTACTTTGAATCGCTGAGTGGCCTTTCGAGTTCATACGTGGTTTTGTATGACACACTGGACCACAGAGCTTGGCTCTCCAATGGCCTGCACACCCTCCTCCACCTCGTCCGAGCGTCTCTCTGGGAGGATCAGAGAGGCGATTTTAGCGACGAGTGTCTCCTCAGTTACGCTGAGCTAGAGGAGGACACTTTTCTTGGTGTCGACAACCCAAATGCTGCCATCAGGTTTTTGAAGAACCGGAACAACTTGGAGCAGCCAGTGTTCCCCGGGCTGGATGAAATCCGCACAGAGCACACGACAGTTCCCGGCGGCCAGACCACAACAACTCAGCATCGCACCAGCACAACAGTCCGCCTTAAAGACAGGGTCAATCAGATCATGGATGTTTTGTGGCAACTCATCGATCATCAAGCCACACTCGACGTCTTGACTTCGGCGGTGCCCATTCGACTACCTAGGAGTAAGTTGGAGGGATTCCGTTTCATGGAGGTCGCTACAAGACGCGCTATGACGCCACGGGTGGTGCACCTTGGGGCATTTGACGGGGCGGGTAAGTCTTGGGTTGACTTTGTGCGTGCCATCCGCGCAGTCACCCTCTTTGGGGAGGGATTTGGTGACCTCATCATGGCCGAAATGAATCGGACCACTTCAGTATGCTCTCACTGGTGGAACCTTCCCAAGGGCAAGGATTATCTGGCCGTCAGTGGGTATGATCTCGAGAGAATCATTCGCCAAGAAGGTAGTGCATCATGCAATCCTATCAAACTCGCCCCCGACATATTCTGGAATTACTCAGACAAGGCACTGACAGCTTGTGAGTGCGAGGGCCGCTCCAACAAGGGGAAAGCCCCGGCACACACGTTCCGGCCATCTATTCTCTTGCACAGACGTTGTGACAGGGTCCAGGTCCTTCTCCCAGGCAAACTTGCCATTACTCGACGAAATCCCACGAATTCGGCAGGCTGTATAACTGCGGACAGTGCCTTTATCTTTGGCCGCACTGAGCTTTTCCCTTGGAGATGGCCAGACCAGGGAGAGCCAAAGCAGGAGGACCCTTCTGAGGGAACGGCAAGCACAAGTGGCAACAGCGGTGGCAACCTACTGAGTGCCATAAGTACGAGCACATCATCTACCAGATCTCCAAGCATGTCCGGTCATTCAAGAGGGGCGGCATCAGCGTCCCTGTCTCCGCCAACCACCGTCTCATCGCCGCCTAGCTCCCAGGGCGAGGCTGGCAACCCAGGCCCACGTCTGGAAACTCAGCAGGGAGGGCCGAGTTCGGACCGTAAGTTGAGGAGAATGCGGAATTTCTTTCGGAAGCCATGATTTGATGATAGTTGTCTGGGGAAGAAGAAAGTACAGCCTAGTAATCTGCGACGAATCTGGGCACCCCTGACTTCCCAGGCTAGGCTCGCAGCCAAGACTAATACGAAATAGGCCTAGCCCTTATGACAGGTGTGATAACCGCCAACTCCAGTCGCTGGGCGCATTCCACACAGTTCCAGCTGCTCAAAGCGGAACATGGCGGCGTCCTACCAGGCTTCGCCATTGTTATCGCCGAGCCTGCACCGTCACCAAAAGAGTCAAGATGCGGGGTAATTCATGAATCAGATGGAAGTAGTTGTCACTAAAATAACGCACATTCGTGTAAACTTCTATTTCACCCTCTCTACCTGGGTAAGCTCATCGCAGCTTGGAATCAATAGCACTATTATCAAGCCGCGACAAAGACACTAAGAAATCATCTCTGTTTTAGCCAACGGACCCATCCAACGAGACATGACCACTGTGACCACGGGCACGACTACTGCCTACGTTCCGACTTGGACGACGTCGACCAACCTCGGCCAGCTGACGACTACGTCATTCCCAAGCGACTGTCTCAGGAAATTATACGATTTGAACACGATAGGGCTGGGCCTCCCATGGACGTATAACACACAGGGATGCGCCGTCAGCACTTGCTGCCCGTCGGGCCACTTCTACTCGGAACCCTGGGCCTGGATGACCAGCTACTACTCGCCCGGCCTGTCCTGTCCAGCCGAATATCGCAAGTGTCCGCCCCCGCCGTCACCAACAGCTTTAAGCTCGCAACCTGGCGAGACGATTGCATTTTGTTGTCCAACGAGTACGTGCGCTCAGTTTTTCCCTTTCTTTTCCCCCATTGTTTGTCCTTGCTCTCTTGCCCATATTAACTCACATGATAGCCTACAATTGCCCAAACGCCATCCCCGGAAGTGTTTATTGGGCTTGCGAGAGTCTGTTAACGAGTAGGACCTCAGTCATCGTCCTTGATAATCTCTTCAACCAAAAGGAGCTCTCGACGAGACTTCACACCAACCCGTCAGGTATCCTTCATGAGTGGCAAGTGGCATATCCTATCCAGATTCGTTGGCGGTCAGAAGACCTGATCGGCCCGCCGACTTCAGGTGCAGGCCCCACTCCGCCATCAACCCCCGAGCCGCTTTCCAGCGGCGCCATCGCCGCCATTGTTATTGGAGCTGTCCTCGGCATCTGCTTAATCTCAGCCACTATCGCCGTGTTTGTAGTTGTCCGCCGGCGCAGAGCAGCGGCTGCTTATGGTCTTGAACAAAGCGAGATCCACGCCTGTCCCGACCCGTCGCGGCACTATAGTCCTGGGTTTCATGATTATCAACCTTCTCAATTTCCGCCTCAGGAGCTTCCCTCTGACCAAAGGGCGAGGCATAGATATTAGAAAGGGACCAACACATTAGCGATGGCTATGTGAGGAAGCTGAAGACTTTGGAACCGAAGACGATAGCTTCATCCCATGGTATTTCCAAAGGCTCGATATACCTGCGACAGATATTCCCCCTAATGATGGTAGCTAGTGTATGTGACCAGGAGCAAATCCCTCTCTTGAGTTTCCTTAAGGTAGGTAGCAAACCCTTTTATCACCTCACTATACACGTTGATCGTTAACTAAGTAGTAATTTTTGGCATCTAGTTATAGATCAATAGTCAATAATATCCATGGTGGTTATGAAGCAGCGGCAATTGGGGATCGCCAATTAGCATAGCGCGGAAAACACCAGGTCCCGGTTTTGTTGAAACTTCTCTATAATGCCGAGAAAAATGCATTTATATTTGGCGTCTGAGAAGTAGACAATGGGTAACCATGGGTAGGTAATTTCAGCCCAAGTGCCCCTAAGTCAGGTTGAGCAACGTCACATATTTGCTCGAGGTACGAAAGTGGAAATTTCGTGTGCCCCAGATTCGTCGCACATTACAACTTGAACAATTCCACCATCTCCCTACTGCAGCCAGACCATCCCAAAGCTTGGTTGGGACTTGGCCCAGCTCATCAGGTATATCCAGCCCACGCTGATGCGGCGAGCCACCAGCGGATTTTCCGGGGTCCGTTCCACCATCATGACATTGACCATGGGAAGCGGGAAGAGGGCCTTTCCTTGACTATCCCAGACGGTCAGCTCCTTGATGTCTATTTCCTCATCGTCGGCATCTGAGTCTGAATCCCGTCCAGAGCGTGCCTCCCCTGAGGGTGAAACAGAACGGGCGCCGGGGTTCAGCTGCGCTGCCACGGGCCAATCCTCTTCAGACACGTTAGAACGCACTTCGGGCTCGTCTAAATCCGCGCCGCCACCATAGGTTGCTAGCAGAAGGTCCGTTGCCCCGTCAGGCGGCTCGTCTGTAGACGAAATTTCGTCCTCATCCTCAGCCTCAGCCTCGGCTTCATCGCCATCTTCTGCAGCCACCCAGGCCGCGCCCTCTTCCTCGACGGAAGGTGACAAAGATTTCAGATCACTTTCCCAGATGGCTCGCAAATTACCGTTGGACAACACGACTTGCGAAGTGTCCCCAACAGACAGGGCGATGAACTCGAAATCTCTACCAGCGATGCCGTCCGAATCCAACCCGAGGCCCAGATGCTGCACGACCAAGAGACCGGCAGGCTTGCCGTGCTGATCAACGATGCACAAATCCCCGAGTCGATCGCCCGATCGCTGTACCGAGCCCCGAAGGCGGAAGAAGGCAGATTGCGCTGGCGCAAAGGTGGCGTGGCTGCTGTCCTGGCTATCAACTTTGGGGGCTGAGGGAAGTAACGCATCTCGCCAGTAGCCATGGTGGCAACCCCAGCGTTTCTTGGCCAGTTCTCGCAGCGAACCAAACGTCATGTCTCGCTCGAATGGGTACGGTTGGTCCACAAGGCCTAAACTCCACGCGATGGCCGTGTACAAAAGGCTGTCTAACATTCTGTCGTTGTCATCGGCGCACATTTTGCACTTTTCGTCCCCAAGATTGCTGAGCGGAATACCCCCAGCCGTCTCAACGCTCTCGGCCACCACCCCTGCAGACGGGTTCCGACACGCCCACGGCACAAGCGTATCGTGATACGTGATGTTGCGCCGATTACAGTCGTCCAACAAGGTCATGTCAACAGCCGAACTCGTTGACGACCACGACCAGCTCGGGAACTTGTTGTCGTCGTCGTCGTTGTGAAACCGCCCGGGTCTTGACTCAGTAGACCAATCCGGACACCAAAGCAACGCCTTGTCAAAGTCCCCTCGTGGCAAACCCTCCCAAAGCGAGCCGAAATTTCCGTACAGGGCACTGGCAACCCCGTCAATGGCATTATACATGTCAGAAATGTTGGTCAACTTCCTCGTGCGGTAATGGTAAACATGTCCGTAAAACGTGTCAACAAGCGGTTCCCACGGCCGGGCTCTGAGCTGATGCGCAGAATACATGGACGCTTGGTCGGATCCGTCTTCGCTCCGGATTTGCTCGCCGCAGGAAAAAAAGGCCTGCGCTTCGGTTAGGTACAACTTTCTCCGTGGGAGAATCGCCTCTTGGTACGTCCACCCGCGCGTGGACCAGATGCACTGCGAGTCGGTGATAACATCTCGCCATCCCGCCGCTTCAGTGGTAAAAGTCATATCCGCGATCCGGGAGTTTTGTTGTCTGCACAGCCGGTCGTGGCTAACCCCGGCGATACCGCTATCGCTGTTCCCATCCGCAACGCAAATGACAAACTTGGCAAGCGAGTAGATGGCCGCCATGGCGGTGATTTGCTCGGCTTTGTCGACAAGGTCGTCCTGGATGATACAGAACCGGTCGACCCAGAGATAGGCCTCGCCGAGTTTCGCGCAGACTTGAGTGGCGTCTTCGACAGTCAGGGGCAGCTGTGAGGGTGATAGGGAGCCATTAACCCGGAGAGATTCGATATTGGACTTTGTGGCGAAGAGTTTGGTCGGGTCAGGATTTGCGCCCCAGACGTAGCTCAGCGCGACGAAGGTACAGTTGGGCGGGGCCTTGACGATGCAGCGTCGGCGGATATCAATGACACGGAAGCTGCCGGGGAGAGCTTCGGGGACGTTGTCGGTCTGAGCACACATTTCGTGATTCTGGTGGCATTCGGCGAGCCAGTAGCTGGTTAGATCCCAGTTTATTCTTTCTCCCGTCGCTTTCTTGGGCTTGCGTCTCCGGTTGACCCAAGTCTCCGAATTAGGTGCGCCCGGAGGCGGGGGAGGAGACGAGCCGGCATCGCCTTTATCAGTTCGCTGGTCGGAAATTGCTAGCGTGTCAACACATGTTACTCGTTTTCCTCCCCGCCAAGTCAACGCGTCGGGATACTCCAACCGAGTCGATATATACTCTTTCCCTACGGAAAAGCAAACCACACCACCCTGCAGCTCAGCCGTATCGCCAACTCCGGTGAAATAGCGATAGGGAAGAACACTCTGGATGATTAGAGAACAAAACGAACACGACGACATGGAGCCATCCCGCTGCTTTTTGACCTCGAGATCTTCAAACCGACAAAGCTTGATGAACGTGTCGCCGAGTTTCCACTTTTCCAGATCGACACAGCGAAAGAGGTGGCTTAGCCGGAGGTGTCTGCAGAAATCACATAAGCTCTGCGCATTGCTGTCGTAGGAGAGTCCGAGGTCGATGCAGCGCTTGCACTCTTGGTGGAAGAGATTCCACGATAGATTCTTGGCCAGCTGACGAGCTTCATCTTCGCTTGGTGTCTCGAGGCCGTAGTCGAAGATGAATAAGCTTTCTGAGCAATGATTGCACTGTGTCTGGTGCTGGTCAAGTGCCATGGCGAGTGCGATGTCGGATTCTCGTCTCAGTTGATGTGTGGGATTGGGTGGAATGTTAGGTATCTTATGATTGCGTGGGGTTGATGTCGATTGGAAAGATGTCTCTTCTTCAACTGGATGGATGGGTGAGCACTTCAGAGGAGGAACTCAAATTGATAATAAAAAAAAAATGACAGCGGGCTGCGGACTTGCCGTAACCCCCCAATCATCAAGGAGGTGGTGGTATCACCGACCGCCCTTCAGCCAGCCACAGGTTCATGCAGTGAGACTTGATACCGCATGTCTTGGCGAATCAGCGACTTGTTCAACCCCCCTTCCTATCCTCATTGAGGGAATTCCTCAGGGTCTAGACCGCCTCTTTTTTCTCGGGGCCTAGCTAGTTCTAGACCAATCCAGAACAGTTGAGGATCCTATACTAGATGTAGATGTTAGGCCTTGGCAAATATGTATTATGTGTGTGAACGATCACGATAGGTGGATAGGAAGCGCAATGTAAGTTGATCGAGCGAAGCGAGGAGCTCCCCGCAGGGACCCCGCGGGAGGCGCCGCAGGAGGCAACACAAAGCAACGAGAGTCCAGACAATAAGGTAGGTAGGTAGGTAGGTAGGTAGGTAGGTAGCTAGCTAGCTAGCGAGAAAAAAAAAACGCTTGGATTCAGTTATCTATTTATTCTGTGCTGAAGAAGAGTTCAGTATATATGCGTTCATTTTAACATTTCGACACCAGATCTCAGAAAGAAAACCCATGTCTGCTGAGACGCTGGGAGTGTTCTACTACCCAGCTAGACTGTAACCGTATCCCTTTTCCCTCAGTCGAGGAGTCTGGGCGGAATTGTAACTTTTTACAGTCTGGTTTTCTCTACAGTTCTCGGACCTTGGCTTATGTGGCCGTCGAGACGGTGAAAACCAACCAATGTACACCAGGTACCTACCAATGTACGGTCTGTGATGTAAACTGGTGATAAGACAGGATGGGATGGGATGGGATCTTTTGTAGGCTGAAGAGAGAGAGAAAAACGAGACACGAGATTACATGAGGCGGGCTGGGCGCATGACTGGTTTTCCCAACGTTGATTCGTTCAACAAGACAAGACAGGAGGCTTTTCCCAAAGAAATGAGACGGAGCGCTCGCAATATTCAACATACACATACACTGGGAAAAGGTAAAGTACGATTATGTGTACCTAAGGTAATTATAAAATCGTCTTATTTGTGAGAGGCAAGTTGGGCTTTACAGGCGAAACGCAGGTGGGTGGTGGGGGGGCATTGGAGAGAACAGCACCTCCCAATTCTGAAGACTTTTGGGATTAAAATGACTGGAGGCTTTGAAAGCACCTCAGTTTTATTTCTGCGAGAGAAACACGAGGATATCCAACCGCACTGGAAACTTCAAGGTCACTAAAATGTCACACAACATAATGTTCAGGGGTTATGTGAGAGAGAAAAAAAAAGAAATACTGCGCAACTGTCACCCACTGACACTATCACAGACCATTCCCAAACCATCGCAAACATGAACATGGCTGTCGGCAAAACACTGCCGCAACACGTGGCGTTGTGTGCGCGCTAACCCCAGCACCAACTGCTCGAGACTGAGACCAGACCTTACCTTACTGCACCACGCTGCGACCACTAAAAGACCCGTCACACTCACACTCACACTAACTGACTGACTGACTGACTGACTGACTGACTGACTGACTGACTGACTGACTGACTGACTGATTGACTGACTGACTGATTGACTGCATGGAAACCGCAAGCCACTAACGCCCTCTCCTCCTCTCCTGGCAAGTAGCAGCAAAAAGCATTTTATTCGATGCAATCAATCAATCGGTCAAACCCGTCTGTGCCCTGCACCTGCAGCGGGCCTGCACCGGAACTGCAGAATTGGCGTCTGGTGAATACTTTTTGTCTGTCTCACGTGCGATTGTGTGTGTGTCGTGACAATCGTGCAGAACTTGCAAAACTTGCCTAGCAAATATGAAACGTTGACTGTTTGCATCTTCGCTTCCTCGCTTGGGCCTTTTGGGGTTGGTTCTACGAATTCCACGTACCAAAAAAGGGGTTTTATCCAGCGGGCGGACTTTGTCATTCGATTCAATTCTTTGCAGTGAAGTGCAGTGTGTGCAATGATGCAGTGCAGTGCAATGGTCCCAGTTGGGAAAGTTGGCATCCAGTTTTGGTGGTACGAAGCCCTTTTTGCCAAAAAGAACTGTCACACTTGTAGTCGGTGTCGGTGCATTTTGACAAAAAATCATGGATTTTGGAATCGGCAAAACCTTTCATTTGGCATCGCACGCATCACATCCCACACATCGCATCATATCATCCATTCCCGGGAATATGCGCGGGTCTAGTCTCGAGGAGCATTGATGGAGCTATGGCGATCTTTTTTTTGTAAATCCAGCCCAGCAGCCCTAGCTTTTCAATCTGTCAGGTCCAGTGTGGTGGGACAAGTCACAGACAAGCAAGAAGGGGGCGGGGGCCGGGGTTGGGGGGTAACCCCGCGTTTTGTCAGAGGAGCTCGCTTCACAGCCAAATCTGATACAACTGATCGACGGGGATTGGACGCGGGTCATCCCATATCACCACCCAAAGCGGGTTGCCAAGGTTTGGGAGAGACGAGGCCGCACGGTCGAGGAGGGTGAACTTGTAACAAGAAGGTCTTTTGGTGTGGTACGTGTACAAAGTACTTGGACGTCTTTTACTGTCTCTGACAAAGGTCTGTGCCGTCTTATATTGTGAAAGTAGCATCTCTTTTTTTTTGTTGTCGTCGTTGTTCTCTGTCCGAGTCCCGACCCGTTTCTGGGGAGAAACATTTCGCTCGAGAAACCAACAAAATTCCCGAAGAACACCGTTCTCAAAGGGACCAACACTATTTGCCAAAAGAACCAACACCTCAATCTTGACCAACCACACGACAACAAAATAATCTCGATTCAAAATGCCACCAAACTACTCCCTCCGTCCTCCCCTTCGACCCATGCGGAACCCCTCGTTGGACGACCCCATGGGACAGCTCCGGTCCGCGCAGACGGTGAACATGTCGCCCGAGCTATTCGAAAAGCTCTTTCTCCAGTCTTCTCAGAGCCAAAGTGCCCGACCCAGCACGCGATGGTCTTCAGATAACGATTCCGAAACCAAACCTTACGAGCCTCCACACGGACATGGACACGGACACGGCCATCGATCTGTGGGAAACCCGACCCCCATCGCCCTCGTGGGAATCGTCATCGCCCTTACGCCGCTATCATGTAACCTCATGGGCCTAGTCGGAGCCGGCGGGGGCGGCGCGGCGGGGATCCCCACGTATTATTTCTTCGGCGGGCTATTGCTTATAATCGCGGCGTTGCTGGAATGGTATCTTGGGAATACTTTCCCCTCGGTAGTGTTCTCGGCGTATGGCGCGTTTTTCCTCAGTTTTGGCGGGACACTCACGCCTGCGTTCAATGCGTTCGCTGCGTATGCGCCCCCGGGCCAAGGTGGGGAAGTGGGGTTGAAAACGCAGGGGTTTAATGCTAGTTTTGGTGAGTTCTCTTCTTTTTTACTTGGGGTCTGTGGTTTTGGTGTAGGGGGAGAGAAGGGTGTCTAGTCTAGTCCAGGCTGGTGGTCTGTCGTGGAGATTTCTCTCGTCAATTACTTTCCGACCAAATGCTAATATGAACATAAAGCATGGATCCTCGTCTGGATGAGCGTACTCAGTCTACTCTTCTTCGTCTGCTCCCTGCGCACCAACATCGTTCTGGTGGTAGTCTTTTTCACCCTCATTGGCGTGTTTGGCACCCTGGCTGGAGGCTACTTTATCCTCGCGGGAGGGTTTGAGCGGAATGCTTCCAGTGCGGCGACATTCATCAAGGTATTTTTTTCCCTTCCCAGAAGACTGCGCTTAAACTAACGTTAATTGTCAGGCCGGCGGTGTTTGCGCTTTCATCGCCTCACTCGCCGCATGGTGGAATCTACTCTCCGTCCTCCTTGAAGCCGTCGATTTCCCACTACGTATTCCCCTCGGTGATCTCAGCGGGTGGCTGCAGCCCGTGGATCGACGACGGTCCATGGCTTGAATTGAAAGACACAAAATTTGTACTACTACTATTACGCTGTAAAATATGGCAGAGAGACAATCGCAACGGATGGAGGGCGGACGGGCGCGTTGGAGTTGGGAATACCAAAGAATCAAATGTACAACAAGTTTATGTGTTAAAGCGTGCGAGCAATAGATTTGTTTCCCCAGCCCCTTTTCTCCTCTTTCACTCTTTCCAGTAGGTATAGCACCTTAAATGCAGGTACTCGGGAGCAAAAGTCGGGTATTCGTCGCTTTAACCTGCATGATAACCCTAGGCGGACAGCTTGGCTCTCTATATGAAGCCCGCGCTCCGGGAGGAACCCGTTTCGGCAAGTGCCCCTAACGAGGCCGAAATTGAACAATCTATTCTATTAGGCCCATGCGCTCCAGTGGGATTGATATGTGGACAGTATAAAAACCTAGCGGGCATAGTGCAGCTGGAAAAAAAAAAAACAGAGCATGCGACTCCAACAACATCGTCATCGACACTGAAGAGAAAAAAAATGGCCAGCTGGAAGCACATCTTATTCGCCGCGCTCGCCGCCTCGGGGGCCATCCTCGTCAATGCAGCCAAGCCTTCCCCAGGATGCGGCAAAGTGCGCGCCCTCGCCGACGGAAACCACACCCTCACCGTCAACAGTAAATCCCGGTGGTTTCTCCTCAAAACCCCCGAGGGTGGATACAACAACACGCATCCGTACCGGCTCATCTTCACTTTACATGCCATGGGCGGGAATTCCACCATGGTAGCCAACGGCGAAGGGGGTTATCTCCCTTGGTATGGCCTCCCCGCGTTCACTAGCAAGGACGCGCTCAGTGCGATTTACGTTGCGCCCAACGGACTCGATCGCGGGTGGGCGAATCGGGGAGGGGAAGATGTGGCGTTGATTGGCGAGATTGCGCGTTCCGTCAAGGCGGATCTGTGTGTTGATGAGAACCTCATGTTTTCGGTGGGATTCAGCTACGGCGCCTCCATGTCGTATGCGCTGGCCTGTAGTATGGCCAAGGATTTCCGGGCCGTCGCGGTCCAGTCTGGCGGGAACATGAGTGGGTGTGCTATTACCCCAAGCACGCCGATTGCCCTGTACGGTCAGCATGGGGTTGATAACGATTTGAACATCACCACGGCACGGGTTATTCGAGATCAGTTTGTCAAGTTGAATGGGTGTACTTCCCAGGCGAAACCCCCACCGGCTGTGGGAAGTGGCACACACACCAAGACAGTGTATGAGGGATGTCGGGAAGGGTTTCCGGTCACTTGGATCGAGTATGATGGCGGACATACGCCGCAGCCGCGCGATAAGGGCCAGAACATGACATATGCGGCGACGGAGACGTGGAGTTTCTTTAGCCAGTTTACTTAGCTCCAGTCGTGGCTGTACTCAGTGTTATGTACCTAGTGACACCTAATCAACGAGTTCCTTCCGCTTTGTCTGCACTCTCTCTTCTTGTTTCCAGCGGGGGCCCCTGCGGGGAGCTCCTCGCTTCGCTCGATTGACTTATACTACATTCCCCGTCGTAATTGCTGTGACAACTACAATTTGATTTGACTCTCAAAGGAAAGATTATCACGGACTAAAAACATCAAAGGCCTCCGTCCCTCCCATGCCCTGCACGACCGCTCCCCCAGGGATATACACCTTGCCATCCACAGTGACCGCACTGGTTCCATGTCTCGGCAATTTCATCGCACCTACACTTTCCCACTTTTCTGTCGCTGTATCAAAAACCTCGACTTGTTCAAAAACTCCCCTCTTTCCCGCTGCGGGATTTCCTTCTCCACCAAAGGTGTAAATCTTTTCTCCCACTGCGGCGGCAACAAGTCCGCCTCTTGCCGTGGGCATTTTCATCTCCACCGCCCTCCACCCTTTCTGCAGATCAGCTAGGTCCAAAATAAAGACTGTATCCTTAACAGCAGTAGCACCGTTGGCTCTCCCTCCCAAAACATAGAATTTCGACCCTACAATCGCGTACCCTGCGTGATCCCTCGCCTCTGGCAATCTCCTCGCCACTTCTGGGAGAGAATTTGAAATCCATGTATTCGAAGAAATATGGTACGCCGAAACGGTATCGACAGTTCTGCCTCCCGAAGAAGTGATTCCCCCTGCAAGATAAATCGTATTGTTATAAGCTACTGAGGCCGCAGAACCACGTGCTTCAGAAGCAGGCATGGCGGTGAGTGGAGACCAGGTTTGCGAAGCGATATCAAAGACGAAGCAATCTGCCGTGGCGCGCCATGATGATACACCGGTTAGTCCGCCGAGGAGGTATATCTTTCCAGATGCAACAGCGGCGTTGGGATGGTTTAGCGCGATAGGAAGCGAGGGCGTCATGATGGTCCATTTGTCGGTGGGGATGTTGTACAAAAGGGAAAGCGTCGTGGTGCTTCCGTTGGAGACAAGTCCACCGAGAGTAACGAGTTGAGTGGACGAAATCGGCAGCGTGATGTGTTCTTGCAGTGTGCCGTGGGGGAGAGGCGAGAGGGTTGTCCAGGTGGCGGCGACAGCCAGCCTGGCGAGGGCTACAGCGAGAAAGCGCATTGCTTTGTTTTTTTTTCCCTGTATCTGGGATCAAATTGCCTGGATGTCAGGTTGGTGTACGCAATGGGCTGGCTATGTAGGTAGCTAGATCAGTCCTGGTAAAGCCTGTTTATCTCATCTTGGTCAAGGTGTGGGCATTTAGCCCGGAATATTGGACCTCTGGGCATGGCTTGGCGTCGGCATTCTATGGGGTGGCGGCGTAATTACTCCGGCAGTCCGTGTGCGGGCTTGGACTCGGTACTATCAACGTCTCGGTGAACTCTCCTTGGAAACACAGCCCGCAGATTCTTGGGTGGAACAATTAACAATCATGACATTACAATATTATCCTCTCTCCATCTAGTCGGCACTATTACAGCTCTATTAACAGGCGTAGTTTCTTAGTAACTACTCCTCCTCCTCCTCCTCCTCCACCGCCTCCCTCGCTTTGACCAACCCCCCATCCACCTCCTCATACCATGCGCCATCCTCCCCTCTCATATAAACCCTCTCCCCTTTTCCTTCCACTTCTCGCTTCACGAAGAGTTTCGTGCACTGAACATACGCACTGGCCATGGTCTCTCCCTCTTTGGACAACTCGCCCTTTTTCCATTCACCTCTTGATTTTCCAACCTGGTCTCCTCCACAATTATTTTTCGTTTTAAAGAAAATAGAACAATCCTCCATGTTCAAAGGATTATAGCCGTTGCCCACACTGAAGATGAAAGAGCGCGTCGTATTGGGGATATCGATACACCACGTGCCGAAACCGGATTTCGTCACGTCCTGCACTTTGTTGATGCAGTTTTGCGATTTATACGTGCTGAGACGCCATTTCTTGGAAAGAATCCCGACGGATTGGAAATCGCATTTTGCAGACACCAGGGGGGTGAGTAGCAGTGTGAAGAGGAGGGTGGTTGGCTGCATTTTGTAGACAAGTGTGTCGGGACAATAATAGTGAGGAGGAAGTGAGCTTGTAGACGGTTTTGGTGATGAGACGACTGAATCACTGGAGGGTCGTGTCGTTGAGTTGACGATACAGAATTCTCTGCAGTATTTATACTCCAAGTTTACACACAAGCGGGTTTCTTCAAAATAAATTTTCAGCCTCCATTCGGTACAATTCCAACCCGGCATCGTTGCATTTTTAACACTGTCTTACAGTCCCAATTCGAGTCAGTTTCTACAAAGTGGAGTTTTTTTGGTGAGGCTGTGTTCGCTAGAGTGGGGACCAATGTTTGGCTGTAAGCCTGTAAATAGGATTTCTCCACCACGGTTAATACCTCGAGGCTCGGCGGCTGCGACGTCATGTGGTGACGTGACGCTGAAAGTGCCACAGTTGTAATGAAGGATTCAGGGTTGTTATTAATTGAGTTTTGTTGTTGGGCAATGCTACCAAATCATCGTAACTTCAGAACAGGAAGGTGAAAGGCCAGTACGAACAAAAAAAGGATGGGAGAGAGGAAAGGGACCATGTGAAAAAAGAGAATGAAAGAGGGGGGGGGGGGGAAGGGAAGGAAAAGGAAAAGGGAAAAAAAAAAAA
>Ga0247765_1000573_pt1 | contig 27044 bp, 22 predicted proteins | sample UWRJL106311C6_FD_179949 | JGI IMG/M metagenome (GOLD analysis project Ga0247765, IMG submission 179949) | Plant litter microbial communities from Arlington Agricultural Research Station in Wisconsin, United States - UWRJ-L106-311C-6 | ecosystem: Environmental > Terrestrial > Plant litter >...
ATGCTCCTCGCTTTAGGACGATGCTCTGCACTGCCTCCTCTCCCCTTCGTCAAGGGCCATGCACGGTTCTCATTTTGTCCTGCTGTCGTGGCGAGAGCCTCACCATTCACGTTGTGAGGGACCATATGGCAAGAATAGTACATGCATCTTTCTCGTCAACGGAACACAGCATGAGAGCCAGTCAGCGCCGTGTCACAAAACAATATGCGTGCGGGGTCGGCAGTTCCCCAGAGAGAAAAAAGGGCCAGTCGCATCGACACACGCAGATGTTGTGTTCCGAGGTCTTGAATCCCGATTGGACTGCCCCCGCAATTGATTGGCCGGGCTGACCAACACTACATCCCATAAAAATTGTCTTTGGGGCAGAAAAACTGCGCCCTGTCCTGCCCTGCCCTGCCTGGTCCTGCCTTTCCATGGTCCTCGTAGAAATTCCACCGAAAGTGCGAGGCTTGGCGAGATGATGATGTGGCCCAGACCAGAGCCGACCATTTATAGGGCATCGGTTAACAAAGAAAGCCCACAAACATACCTGTACTTAGATTATCAATGAAATTTTCTAGACTTGGTTTCACGCACCATCGGAACTGCCGTGAGCCGAACAGCGGTTTGCCTTTCGGTGGGTTTTTCGACCCTCGTCGTTACCTTCCTGTCGCCGGCGGTGAGATCCAAAATTATCAACATCTTCACAAGCCAACCCTCTCTCCCTTTTCCTGGCTGATGGCGGTGTGCAACAAAAATTGAACCACACGTGGGGTCGAATGCGAGAGGTCACTAGAATAAGGTAGTCGGTAGGCCAGCCCGCAAGGCGTCAACCAAGGAAATGTTCCACGATTCTTCCATGAGATCCTGTGGGATGGCAGGATGTGCCTCGGGCCAATCGTATCGTTTTCGGGCGCAGCCTTTTGGTTCACGGGGGTGGACTGGACGCGCACGCTTTCCTTCGGGCTCGGGCTTGGGCTCAGCTTGATTCCTTGATTCCTTAAGTGAAACAAGCAAATCCTAGTGGAAGACAGGAAGACAGTTGATGTATGTAGGTATGTAGGTATGTCCATCCTGAATGTTCAAGTAGAGTTTAGTTATTGGATAATGGACTTACACGTACGTTAGCGTCATTTACAATCATTCGCAATCATACAGGTACGGGTACTAACTGACTAACTGGGAATATGCAGCCGAGCGGCCGACCAATTTACGAACCTGCAGCTGTTGGAATTTGGGGGCCGCTATTTCATGTCGGTAGAGGCTAGCACGAATGTTCACAGTCGCGAGTTTTCTACATGGAGATATGTGTAGGCAGCCTCCAATATCTCCTTCCTTGCCGTACTGCCGTTGACCACATTTGATCATCATCAATGAGCGATTTTCCTTTGCCAAGCAGCCGACATAGATACAAATCGGGCAGCATTGCCGATTAGATAGAATTTTTTTTAGAGTTATTTCAAGGTGTCGATCCTTCCCGCCGCCCAGATGATGTCCCCAAGCCACACCTCGGTCTTGGGAGACCGGTCACGACGATGCAGATTGGGAGCCTCGGTTTTTTTTTTACCCCGGAATCTCCACAAATCCACAAATCTATCAGGGCATTCACGCATTCTTTTTGTCTGTGGCGGGTTGTCGGCGGAAGGATTGGAGTAAATCGGTCCCAACTCAGTATCGGGGTTTGCTGGCTGGGGTGTTCTTATTTTATAATTAGATGTTTTCTCCATCGGATCCGAAAGTTCGGGCACGAATTTAGCGGTGAACACAACATCTGGGCTGTGCAAGGACGAGCACTTGTCATGTTCCACAGAAATGACAACTTGTGGGGATCAGAGCATTTAATCTGATAGCTCGAGAGTTGAGAGCTGTGAGTTTACTATGTCTCTAGACTTTTGATAGGCGAGCCTCTCATATCTCTCCCGAGTCATCCAACTTCCTATCTGCAGTTTGCAAGAATGCGCTGGCATGCCGTAAAAAAACCGCAAATCGTCATCGCCAGGAATAATCCATCCTCGCAGCGACAGGAATATCTCGACTTAGCTCTGACGAAGCAGCTGACGGATATTGAATTGAATCTGGGCTAAACTCGCCCAGCCTGTGGTCTTGTCCCGATAGCACCGAGGCGGAAGTCAGCGACAGTTACGACGCCTCCTGGCCTCCCGCCCAGCGTTCTGGGTTCTTGCTTCTCTTCTTCTTCCACCCTCCTTTTCCCCCCTTTCCAACCCTACTGCCCCCCCTTCTTTTCAACTTCGAGGCCGGGATCGTGGTCGCCTTTATTGTCCCCGTGCTAGGCCTTCACTGTATGTGCCAGCGGGTTCTGTGCAGTTGTCAAGATTTGACGCGATACACGCCATGGCCCCATTTGACGTGATTTCCTGCGCGAGGCAGCTAGGCTCTACGTGGCCTGTGTCAAGGTAAATCTTCTGGCTCATGTCCCAGAGACGGAAGTCGCAAGCAGAACCTCGCCCAATCTTCCCCCCACTTGCGTGAGATAAGGGGTGTACCTATGTTAGGCAGGTGCATCCAGGCCCGCCGCGCCAGACGCAAAAATTTTCCACGGCTCACGTTCCAGCAACAAAAAGTCATGTCATTTTCCAAAAGCAAGCGGTTTACTCAGCGACCAGGCCGTCCGTCGTGCAGCGGAAAGGAGACAAAAGACCTTCCCTCTCGCGACGGTACAACATTGAGTTCCATGGTTGAGTGACTGTCAGTCATCCGGTCTAAAGTTTGAAGCTAAGATAACATAGAATGGCGTTGCTGCCTTCATTTTACCACATACTGCGAAGCGCAAACCTTACCTCTAGCGCTAGCCGCCACATCCAGCGAGGTGGACCTTTCACCACAGCTACTAATAGCCAGGTAGGTAGATGCCCCTCCTTTTCATCCCTCCATCACGCCTCGGAAATTCCACAAGACCTCCCTACCACACACTCAATACAGCGCAACATGAAGCTTCCCACGAGAAACGAGCCTAGGAAGCTACAGCCACCCGATGGCGGACCCTAAAAGCCCGAATCAGAGTTCACCAGCGAAGAACTCCTTTGGCTCCGCCGAACCCAGGCCGAAGACGCCTATCGCCACAATAACCGCCGGTGCCAGATCGAGTACATCTACTGCCCCGATGTCAACTTCCGTCGGCCGCTTTCCCCTTTACCTCGTTCGCACCGGCGACCATGATGGGCTTTCAGCACCCATCTCCTTTGACTCTATCGCGGATAGAGTAACACGGTATCAACCTGACGTTGTTGTCAGAACCAATCTTGAGACGGCCGTTGATTTCGTCATGGCCTTGGAAGCTCGCGAGCTTGCCGCTTTCGGACCACGGTCCTGTTCCGCCACCCATCTCGGCAAATTCCCCTACCTGGGCGGCATCAACGACAAAATCAGGCATGAACTGACCACGCTGCCAAGCTTTCAATGGGTGAGCGACGAAAAAGTCGACGAGTGGGGAGGAAGCAAACAAGCGGCGGGCTGGTGCAACGACCTGCCAGCAGGCGCCCAGTGGGAACAGAGGGCGATAAATAGCTACCAGGCACACCTACACGGCATGGAAATCGGTAGAGATGCCTATAAGCGGGGGAAACAGGATGAATTGCCCGATATGATCTTTATCGAGGAAACTGGGGTTGGTATATCCGCTTCTCTGTTCAGAACGTGCGTCGAAGCGCAGATTTCGACTGTGACTGTAACTCCACAGGACCCCAGGTTATGAGGAACCACATGATCCATTCCGACCAGCGCGTTCCTTTTCCCGATGGCACACGTCTTAGTAGTAGCAGTAGTGATCACAGCAATTATCTCAGCGTTTATTATAGCTTCTTTTCTCTTTGCATTATTTTACATTTTGCAATTGCCCACTACCCATGGGTAATTCCAACCCCTAAATCTGACGTTGTTGTCAGGGCCAATCTCGAGACGGCCGTTGATTTCGTCTTGGCCCTAGAAACTCACGAGCTTGCCGCTTTAAAACCAAGGGCAACCTGTTCCGGCAGCCATCTAGAAGACCCTTACTTTTGCCGAAGTGACAAAAACAGCGAAAAAAAATCTGGCATGAGCTAACAACGCTTCCAAGCTACCAGGGGGCGGAGCGACGACAAGATCGACGAGTGGGCAGGAAGAAATACCGTAAGTTGTGCCAGAGCGACGATAATAGTGACGATAGCAAAGACAAAAGGCGAAAACGACCCGTCTAAATCCAACGTCTTGGAAAGAGGGTTCGATAAAGTGCTACCGGTCCGAGCTACGTGTCATGGAAATCATTACCTAGGGATGCCTATAAGCGGGGGAAACAGGACGAATTATCCCCATTCCATCTTTATCGAGGAAACCGGACAAAGAATATTTTCGTCTAGCTTCAAAGCGCGCGTCGAGGCCGAGATTTGGGTTGCGACTGGAACTCAAAGGTCATGGGGGGTGGCAGAAGGAGGGAGAGTCGCGGTAGGTTGTCTGATGCCTTCAGCTGACCCACATGAGACTATCCGCGCGGTACTTTACAGCTTGGCGGCGGCTTCTGTGTTACCTTGCCTACGTATCTCTCTTTCTTTTTTAGGGCGCTATGATTGGGAGCTGAGGCTTGGATAAGGAAACTTGAGGGCTGGACGAGGAAATTTAAGGCCTGGACGAGGAAACTTGAGGCTTGGACGAGGAAACCTGAGATCTTGTAGAAAAGTCTAGAACCTCTATATTAAAATTCGGGCCTTGAATATTCTAATCCAACCCGTTACAAATAGTTTTCTAGGTATTTAAAAAATTATTCAAACGCCTGCTAAACCCCTACCGAGTCCCGTACTAACAACCTTTTAGGGGTTAGACTGTCCATTGCCAGCTTGTGGGCTTATCAAACATGAAGCCTTGGAGTGCTCTTATATCTTGAATTTTTTTTTTCCCGTCAAACATCCACCAAATGCCTCCGAAACCACGCCACCGCCTGATCTTCGCACCGATCCCTTATTTCCTTTTGTCTCTCTTCAGTCCAATCCCTCCTTACGGCAAAGCCATGTTTTGCTCCAGGGTAAACCACCACCTCGTGAACTTCATGAGCCTCGTTTCCCGCCGCCGCCGCCGCCTCATTCTTTCCTTCCAATACTCGTTTTAGAATGTCGAATTTTTCCTTGCCCATCCACTCGTCATCTTCCCCGTTCGCTACACTTAATGGCAGAACCACTTCTTCCAAATCTCCGGGGATAGTAACGAGACTTGGATGCGCCGTAAACGCACAGGTGATCAGTCCTTTCCCATTCCCATTCCCAGTCCCAGTCCCGTTCTCCCCGGACAGTTTATTTTCCGGAATATCATGCGTCAACTCAATCACGAATCGCCCTCCCCAGCAAAACCCCACGACTCCAACTTTCACTGCAACAGCACCACCTCCTCCTCCGGGATTGGGATTGGGATTGGGAATGGGATTCGCGTGAACCGCCCCAAGGAATTCACGAATCCGCTTTTGCGCTACAGAATGGCGACTGCCCACGGCGAAGCGCGCAAACGCCGGGATGGTCTGCGCAAGTGCCCAAGCGCGCTTTACCACTCGGAGAGGAAGCAGATCTGTAATCGGAGGGGCATATTCCATGTTTCGCAGCACAGAAACGGGGAGCGCTGTGCCGTTCATAAAATCGGGTATGTAGACTGTGCAGTTTGTGCGCGCGGCGTAGGCGTCGGCCAGAGTCCGCGTGTTGAGAAACGTCCATCCGAATGCGTCTGTGATGATAACGATAACCCCGGTTGTGAGATTGGGATTGGGATTGGGATTGGAGTTAGAGTTGGAGGGGGAGTAAGTCACGTAGGTGGGCAGCCCGTGGAGGGTTTGCTCCGTGCCGAGCGGGGCGGCGTCGGCTTCGACAGTGCCGGTGAAGCAGTCTCGACAGTATCCCGTCATTTTGCGTTTGTTTTTTGTCGTTGAAGTTGGACGAAGAGAGCGAGAGAGAGAGAGGGAGAAAGATAAGGCGTCATCAGGGATGATGTGATGATGAAACTTGGAGGTTGGGGTGTCGGATCAATTTTACCCCGCAAGTCAGTGAAACAGTTTGCGGATGTTTGGACATGCCAAGATTGTCAATTTTATGGAACATGAATTATTGCCTCCAGAGATATCTAACCGAGGAAAAACTCCCGGCCCGTTAACCAACCACCCTCCATTACAAATCAAGATACCATCCTCCCCAAGTATCTACATGTACGTCCCCAGAAAGCAACACAACACTCCTTTCCTCTTCAGCTCAAATAGGATCAAAGTCAATACGATGTTGCACGAATCCCATCACCGGACATGGCAAACACCCGAAAGATGATGTAAACCAACTAACGCTCCCGCGAGCCCAAACGTGCCGAAGACGGTCTGCTGTTATCGGGAAAGTGAACGCGCTGACCGGAATGGATCATGTGGTTGAGGAGCTATCGGTGTGGTGAGAGTGAGGCATTTCTTTTGGGACAGGGCCCGGGGTGAGCTCGAATGCCTGTAATGGCGGCGGCGATCGCTGTTGTGTGAGCTGTGTTGGAGTTGGGGATGTTACATTGGGTGCAGTCAGCGGAGTTTTAGGTGGTGTGAAAGTGAATTCGGATGTTTTCGATGAGAGAGATCTCGGCGGCGTTCGTGGAGGAGGAGGAGCTAGGATGACGAGAGTGGTAGATTTGTCCACCTCGGCATCTCTGTTCTCCAGGTCAATGTCGGGAATGCCCTCTTGGGTCAGAATTCCCGGTATAGACACGATGCGGGCGTTCAAAAGTCCCTTGACTATTCCGACAGCCTTATCGTTAAGCAGTTTGCCGTAAGGAGTCTTCATAAGCCACTTGACAAGCCTTTGTGGAAGGTCTTGTTGGATGCACACATCTTGTGCTGTTCTGTCATGCGGGATGAAGATTTTTAGTGATGAAGGGTTCCCGCCTTCGCTGATGTGAGTCGTGTATATGTCACCTTGCTTCAGCTCCATGACTTTAACTTCCCCTGCAATGTAGAGCGTCACCAGTGAGGAAAAATCGTCTGTCTCCCAGGTTTCCGAGTGGCGGAGCAAGTCGTACAAGGCCTGTCCGTTACCCGAGAATCTTGGGCTTCGAAAATATTTCGCAATTCTACACGCATGTGAGTATATTCCTTCATTCATTTACCCAGAGGGGCAAAATGAAAACGAAATAGGAAAACACTCACCTGACAAGACCATGCGCTTTTCTCCTCACGTCAAAACGCGGATCTGAAACTGGAAATTTCTCTCCCGGCCCCACTTCCGGGTTATACGCTACCATTCGCGACAGATAGCGATGTTGAAGACGAGCCCACTCGATAAACGGTTCCAACTCGTGAACCTCGTCCAGGGTAAAATCCAGTGTTTTCACAACGTCACGAAACCCACCTACCGGGCCCACCCGATCAATAATGGTAAATCCGGTATTGGCCGGAAACAGCAGCACCCTTCCGTCAGGGAACTTTATGGGAAATATTCGCTTCTCCAGCAGCGGTGACGCCGTCGGCGCCATGAACCATTTTTCTCCGAGGTCCCGTAAAAATGAGTTGAGGGTGAGCAGCTGTTGCTTTACATAATGTACGGTTGATTCTTTACCGTAGTCGATAAGAGTGAGTAACTTGTCGTAGACCAACTGGAGGGTAAGCTCCGAAACCTGGAGCAAGTTGACAAAAAATCCCTCGAGATCAGGGTCGTAAGCACTGGCGAGATTGACAAGGTCATGTACATCGCCCCGAGTCGACCAGAGACATTCGGTGGTCTTGTACCAGCGGGCTTCATCGTCGACGCAGTAGCGGATGAGGTTGTCTTCCTCAAATAGTGTTCTGGTGTGTTTGTCAGGACTTAATTAACATTCCCATTACCGCAGACTCCTTTATCACTTGCCTCCGGGTACGCATGTACTTACCTCAGTTCTTTGGTTTCTTCAGCGTCGAGTCGAGTATCTCGGAGTCGCTTGTATTGCGCTTCAATCAGGTCGAAATCGGAGCATTTCTCGTCCCGAAGAAACCTTAGTTCTTCCACATAGTCTCTCCAGCTCAACGTCGGAATACCGAGAGTGTCTCGAAAGAGGAGTTTGACCGCCCCCAAGTCTCCCGCCGCAACAGGTAGGTCCCTAAAGACTTGGTAATATAGTGTATCAACGGGATACCTGTGCAGCAAATCGGCGGGTGCGTCGAGGAGACAATCCTCCGGGGTGGCCCAACAACAAATGTCGTCGTCGCCGTCTCCTTCCTGATTCCCTGGCACATAGATTGCAGGTATGGCGCGGAAAGAGAACCTGATATATTCCCGGTCCTTCTCGGGACTAGCGCTGGCGATGAATTTTTCGTGCATGGCCTTGTACAAGTGCAGAATTCTGGATTGTGGTATGGGGTTGAGTTTTCTCCCGACGCTCCCGTCAGCGATAGACTCCAGCATATCCATGTAGAACTCCAAGTCGTCATCGATTGTGACATTGAGATTTTTGAGAAACGTCCACTCTGAAATATTCCCATCCGCCAATGTGACCGGCAGCTTCAGAAAACGCAAGTCCTCGTCCAGTCTCAAGTACTGCCTGTGCGCTAGTAACTTGAGCTGGGGTGTGGGAAGGATTGTCACAGGCAGGACGCACTTCTCACCTCCCTCGCAGAGAACGGGGAGAGCCTCAAGCTGATGGCAAAGATCTCTGCTAGCCTGCACCTTCTCTCCCTCGTAGGGCCAAAGGTGATGAAGCAGACCGAGAAATCGCTCTGGGAGATGTTCCGCGACGTAAAGGACTTCATCCGAGATTTTGGAGCCATCAAGACTGACAAGTCTAAGTCGCTCTCGCACGCCGATCGATTTGTGAAGCCATGACTTCCATGCCGCCTCGGCCGTCGCTGTAGATTCCCCAGATTTCACGGGAGGGTCTTTTAGGAAATGCTCAGCAAGAAAGTTGACTTTGAGTCCCAGCTTGATGGGCCCATACTCGTTTGCGTCGTCGGAGAGGTAAACGTCAACCTTGGATGGGGCGAGAAACGCCGGAGATTTTCCGTTCAAGGCCTCAACCACGACCATCGTATAATCTGAGCCCAATTCCATGTCTTTTGGCTGCGTCAGGTACAGAAACTGAAGCAACGCGACCGAGTTGCCCGTACGTTGCAAGTTTTTGGGCTTCTTGTATGACTCTAGGATGCTGAGTCGAATTTCCTCAGCCTTAGCTACCATGACCCCCAAAGCCAAGAACAGGTCTCGTCTGTCGGGGTGCTCTGCGGCCTTGAGACGGACAGTCGGATAGCCCAGTCCTGGTGGAATCTTGACACCTTCAGACGTGGTCGGAAGATAGATCTTTCCCTCTGAGCTGCTTACCCACATCCAATCACCCAGCGGTATAAGTTGTAGGCTCCGCAGTTGTTGAGAACAGCTTGGCTCAAAGCTTGGCGGTAAAAGGGCCAGGTATTTGAGTAACCTGGCTGTGCGAGAATGCCAGTCAAAGTCTAGATCGTTGTACTTCATCTTGGAAAAGGTCCGTGGTAAGTCGGCCTTCACTCTGTCTATCATGTCTTGGATAGTGAACAGCCCTAGACCATGGTTGCGGAGAATGTCCAGGTCCGTGTCCTGGTAGCTCCTGGAGAGGTAAACCGGTGATTCGGGGTCTAGGTCTTCGAATAGGGGATCGCCGTGCTGGTCAAGAAAAGACGGAGTCTTCGGGAACTGTTTGACCTCTGTGATAGTTCTTCGCGGTTGTGATTCGAGGGGGGGAACCATAATCTGGGCGCTAAGGGCTTGCCGTTTGATCAGATGGACCACTTCGTTCCAGAGCTTGTCGCTGGTATGGCACCCGGCCGCTTGGGGGAGGAATCGCATCCACTGGAACCGGAGCTGGGCATGGTCGCACATCTGTCTCACAGCCGTCATGAATGTGTTGGCTATGTGTTCACGTAGGCCTTGATTTCTCAGGGAGCTGGTGACAATGTCTCCCCGGTCAGCAGTGATGACGAAGTCGCTATGGATCAAAAACTTGGTTTGTGTTAGCCGCTGCATGATGAAAGTGGAACAGGCTGTGGATGGGCACTCACGTTGAAGCCGACATGACGTATGGGCTGAAATGCAAAAACTTGTTGAGGCGCCACAACGGGCACCGAGTTATCGTCGAGGGGGAAGGCGAGGACAATTTCCGCCGTAGAGTAGGCCTCCGATTTCTCCTCCCCCTGCGAGTAGGTGCGGCTTTCGTTCTTGGCCAGTCCGGTGGCCTTCCCTTTGGTCAGATGGTATCTCGAAGTGGAACGACTGACTTTCACTTTACCGTCATCGTTATGGGCTGTCTGGGCTCTCACGATGACAGTATGGCTCGCGGCGTCGGCGTCTGAGCGAGTCATGATGGTTGACGCTTTTTTTCTGTTTCTGGTGTCGAAGATATGCATCTCGATGCGCCTGAGATTTTTCAGAAAAAGCATCATTGAAGGCTCGAACTGATTAAGTTCCTCAACGATGCGGCTGCGCTGGGTTGATCGCATGTCGTCGTCCCCGTCGTCGTGGAGGAAAAATGTCATCCTGGTGATAGGTTCAAACAGCACCTCGGGAGGGTGCCACTCGGGAGAGATCATGCCCATCCCCGCATCCTCAGGGCGATGCTTGAAGCAGAATGAAAAGGGACCAGACTGGATGTGTACCTTCCAGGCATACTTGAACACAGACTTGAAGCCTATGCCTCGCTGACCAATGTATCCCTGGCGACCAAGTTTGGAGGTCTGTCCCACATTGCAGAGGGCCCGCAGGTTTTCCTCCTCAAAGCCATCCTCGTTGCAGTCAACCACGACGCGGTCATGGTAAACACGGAAAATCAAGCAAGGCTGCCTGCTGTTATCACTTGCCCTCCGAAAAGAGTTATCGTCGGCATTCTGAAGCAGCTCAAAGACGAAGTGAACATCCTTTGTGCGTAGGTCTTTTACCAAGCTACATGGAGAATCAGTCTGGGTAAGTAATGGCCATCCAATGGATGCAAGTGAGACTTACGTGGCAACCGAAGAGTCTTTCACTTCGTCTTTCTTCTTAAACGCTCTCTTTACCCGCGCACGGGTTTGCGGATCCATTTTAGAGAAGTCTTCCTCCGTCAACTGGCCATAATCCAGTGCAATGCTTTCCACCAGATCTCGTGCTGCGGCCTCGGCTTCTGCTGTTGGCGGGAACGGAGCCATCTTGCTCAGTGTCAAGGACATGACACAAAGATGAGGAAAGGGGCGAGAAAAAAAAAAAGAAAACCGACGAGTTGTGTTGCGAAAGTTGCAGTTTTCGCTTCCCGCCAATTGAGAATTATCGGGTATTTATGAAGTCTTCAGCAAGCAATTGTGTCGCGCATCATGAAACCCATCAACCCCTCAATCTGGGGAAGGCTGTGCGGTGGCTGTTTTAGCGCTGTGCCCCTCCCCTACTGCCTAACCGAATTCAACGTGCACAAGTTGTCATGCATCTTTGGCACTTGGAGCGTTAAATGGGTTGTTGGCCTGCCGTGTTGGCCTCGTTCGCGTTGAGATATTGACAGGCATTTTGTGCAAAAATCTTAGGCTGTCCAGTCGGTCGGGTCCATCTCACGCGTTTCTCGTTTCGCACCCCTCCATGCTGTTTCAAGTATAACCCAGCTACCATTCATCCCGGTATTTTGATGTCGTCTGCGAGCTGTGAGGCATGGTTGAAGGGTCCGATTGATGATTCGAAGAAATATTCGTTCTCACTCGCTGCCGACACAACCTGCTGAGAGCCGCTTCGCACTTTCCAAAGCCGTGGCAGGCTGCCGTGAAGCACCGGGAAGGCACCACCTGCAGCCGGTCACATGACTGGATCTCTCACCTGCAGACTTTGCGGGCAATTCCAGCAGATTTTTGACAGGTTCGAAACGCACTTCGCAGTCGAGCCGACGCCGAGATGGGAACATTGTCGCCCGCCGTCAGACATCCGAACGAACAGACACCACCATCGTCAGGATGGCCGGGAGCAGCTCGATACCAGCAGCTCAACCCAAACGCGCGTGAGATCCGAATCGCCACGCTGCACGCTGCGTGGAGAAGCGAAGATCTGATCGAATGCAGCCTGGAAACACTCCCTCTGAATGACCCGGGATTATACGAAGCTCTGTCGTACACCTGGGGCGATGCGAGCCAGCGGTGCGACATCCTTGTGAACGGAACGGGACAATCGGTCACTCTTTCCCTGCAATGTGCGCTTCGGCACCTGCGGTTCCAAGACTCGTCTCGCCGAATCTGGGTCGACTCCATATGCATCGATCAAAGCAATGACACTGAGCGGCAACACCAGGTCCAGCTGATGCGACATATTTACCAAGGCGCGTCGAGAGTCGTCGTGTGGCTTGGCCCAGAACAGGATGGAAGCAACACTGGAATAGACTTCATCAGAGACCTTGCGGTGCCACCAAAGATCCACAGAGACTACAACGTTGGATGCGCAAGGATACGAAGCTTGCCGCCGAAGCAGCGGCGGGGTTGATTCTACATCGACCGTATTGGCGTCGAGCTTGGATCCGACAAGAAGTATCAGTGCCGCGATCAGATCCTCTCATCCAATGTGGCAACCGTGAACTTCCTTGGCATGTCTTGACCTCCGGTCTTTGCTACCTTTTTGATCACCTCCATGACGCACGTTTTCACGTACGCGGCATTTCCAATGGCCAAACCTTGGCATTCATGAGGAAGGCTTATCATGGAACAATACACCGCGGTAAAAGTGCCGATAATGATGGACCAGAGACAAATCTGTACTCTCTGCTTCACTACTCCCGAACCACCTTGGCCACAGATCCCCGTGACCAAATATACGCTCTACTCGGCTTGGTCAAGGCCACCCATGGCGGCCCCGACCCGGATTTGATGCTCCCAGATTACACCAAACCAGTGTCCTGGACATATCTTGAGGCCGCAAAGATGTTCATCAAATTTGAAGGGACGTTGGAGTTTCTCAGCCTAAGGGCCACCCATGCTGGCCGGTCCTGGCTGCCGTCCTGGGTTCCAGACTTTTCATCTTCCTATCGTCATGATAAGACGAGCTACCCATCGAACGCGCCAAATCCTTTTCCCAAGTCGTCGGCCCTAGGGCTCTTGATGGACGACTCTATCAGGCCATTCCCCTGCGTGGCAGAGAAGAACGGCTCAGCGTTGGCCGCCAAAGGTGCGATCCTCGACAGAGTAATTGGCATTTTCGAAACTAAAGTAACCTCACCGGAGGTTGTATTCAAGCTCCGTGAAGCAGTGCTGTCGAAAAACCGGCGACGGGTTACCAAGTCACTTTCTGGTGCAGTCGTCATTCAAAGTGAGCTGGAAGACTGGATTTGGCGGACTCTGATCCGCAACCGCGGGCAAGTCTCTAGCGCCCCTTGTCCCCCGGAATACGGCGATTACTACAGCGAGATCCTGAACGACTACCAGCGTGGCGAGAGCATAAAACCGACCACAGATGGAGGTAAGAAGTTTGTACGCGCAATGCAAAATGCGACTTCCTTTGGTCCAGAATACCCTTCCCGGCGGATCTTGCTGTTCAAAGGGCTGGATATAGGGTTAGGCCCACCAGACGCTGAACCCGGCGACCTTTTATGCCTCCTGGGCGGCTACTCGGCGCCTGTTGTGCTTCGTCCATTTGGGGAATTCTTTCAATTCGTTGGAGATGTTTATGTCCATGGAATTATGAACGGGGAGGCATTGGCTGATCATGAGCTGCCTCTCAAATTTGTCATTAGATAGGTAGAGACCTACTGCCCTGGTAACTCACCAAACTCGGAAATAGTTATCACAGCCAATTCTTCCCATCTACGTAGGTATCGACATCTAATTGTTAACCTGATTTACCACTTTTAAGCCTGCTCACTAGCAGTGCAGTAGACTCAAGGCTATAACAAGTATCGATTTATTTCGGAATTCAAACATCAAGACTCCCCCCAATATCATACAAACACCTCACACTCGCCTCCGTCTCGTTCGGTTTCGTAACATTGAAGCCCGTAACTTTGATCTCCACCCACCATTTCTTTTCAATCCCCGGGTGGATGAGTTTCTGATTCGCGAAATGGCCCAGCTGCCATGCCTCGGTCCCTTTTGCAACGGTAAACCCGCAGTCTTCAATCCGCGGCACCACGGCGTTGATGAAATCGACGGGCCGTTTTAGGTAGATTTCCCGAGAAGAACATCCGAGAAAGAGATCCCCGCTGCTGCAATCCCAGCCTTTCCCGCAGTTGGCAAGCCACGAGTGAACTACCCCCGCAATGGTGACGTTTGTATAAGGGTTGGTGTTGGTAAAGTGCACGCGGTGTTCCGGAGCAGACGACGGTCGAACGCAGGCGTAGGCTTGGACTGCGTTGGCCATGGTTAACATGGTCACCGCCACTGCTGATGTGGATGGTCCTGTTGTTGATCTCGGCGCTATCGATCTCATCGCTGTTCTTGGAGGTTGCGTTGGTGCCGTTGGTGTCGTTGTTGCCGTAGACGTCGGATTTGTTGAGGTGGCGGCTCCGGCAGGCTTCTGGGCAGGCTGCGGCGGGTTAGCCGGGGTGCGTGAGTTCCGTTTTGTTGTTACCGCCGCCTTCTTTGCTCGGAGCCACGGATCCATCTCGGGCTTCAGCTGCTCCAGTCGAACCGAGCATCCCCCCGTCAAGCACTGATGACACCTGATACCAATACTACAGCAGATACACGAGATGAAAAACGCCAGCACTATCCAGCCATAATGCTTCTTGTTGTGCTGGATCGCCTCTCGTACCTCTTCCATCCGCAGCTTCTCGCCCACCGCTTCCAAACACGCTGACGGGTACCGATCCTCCTCGGGCCAGTTCCACATGGACGTCGCCTTACACGAGATCAACCTGCCCCCACTCTGTTCATCCCGAACATGTACTCCGGCCGACTTGGCACACGCATCCCACGCATAGCCGGGATCATCACACTTGATATTCGCGCAGCCCAAATAACACGGCTCGTAGACGAGGGTGCGCGCTTCGCCCATCCATCTCGCGGGATTGGGTTCCGGCCCGCTATGCTGGATCGCATAATGGATCCCGTAAACACTGCCGGAGAACACGAGGGCAAAAACGATAAACCCCAGAGGGAGACCGACAAGGAATTTATTCCATCGCCAGCTGAGGCGTGTTCGGAACGCAGGGCGCGGTACGTCGAATATCTTGGGAACGGCAGAAACCGCAAGACTCGCGTTGGGTTCGGCGGCAGCTGCAGTGACAGCAGTAGCAGGCGTCGGGGTCGGTATGAGGAGCTGTTGTTCTTGTTGTTGTTCGTTGTTCGGGCCTAGTTGGGGTGGTCGCACGGGGTCGAGTTCAATCTCCGAGTAGGGAGGAGGAGGAGGATTTTGACCTCTTGTCGACATTGTCGTGGTTCCGAGCAAAAGACTAGCCGGTACTGGCATGTAGACAATATTGGACATGGTTAGTGATCATCAATGGGTTGGGTTGGTTTGCTGCACGGAGGAGATCGGAATGAACAAACATGGCATGTGAAAAATTTACTAGTTTTATATAGCTTGTTTTTCGTCTCGGCCGGCCAAACCTTGTGGCCGCAATGAAAAAAAGTAAACTCTCAGCCGGGTGGGTTCTTCAACTCAACCGGCGCCATCGCAACGGAATCGGTGCCGCCATGTGGGGGAGACGGCGCCGCTTGCCGAACCGAGGCCTTTGGTAAGGTTCTCAGCATAGAAGGGCGGGTCAGTTGGCCAGAGTGACGAGTCGAGCACATCATGACTGAAAGACTAGGTAGTCGGGTCGGGTCGTTGATGTAGTAGGGCGGGATGGTGGACATCGCAACAGAAGTTTGAGCTTATACCCCCACCCCCGAAAAAAAGAAGAAAAAGAGAGAGAGAGAGAAAACACTACGCCCGGCGTCAATGGTGATTAAACTGTTAAAGAAGCAATATAGAAGAGGACACGATGGTGATTAAACTAAGAGATGCACAGGTCCCGCCTACCCCTGAGTCACTCGCCCCCTCGGTCAAATCAGTCACACACAATCAACGCCACCAGGGCTTTGGAAAACAAAACAGAAACATTTAAATCTCAACTGTACAAAATGAAAGAGAAATATCACCCACCTACCTTAACTACCTAGGCCGACGGCAAAATGGCAAACATTTTCCTTCTTCTGTCTGGGATAACCATCCCTGAAGCTACTACAACACGGCACGACACGCTTGAGTGTATAACAATCCTTTTTTTTCTTTTTTCTTTTTTTTTTTTTTTCACTACAGCAGCATCCCAAGACTCGAGCCCAACTTACTTCTTGGTGCGGCCAAACTTTCTAGATGGCACCAAACTCGGCTGCTTCCAGTTTGAGTTTCCTTCCCTGCTCTTCTCAACAACAGTGGACCCGTGTATATGCGAACCCCACGTGTGAAAAGGAAATATCCATGCCATCCGGTCCGATCCGTTGAGTGCAGTGTAGTGACATTCATTAGCGGAACACCTTCCCCACATGTGGCTGACGGGCACAGATTCTTTTCGGCCGAAGGTTTCCATTGCGTTAAGACGGGCCGGCTATGAAAAATGTTACCGTGCCCGTGACAGGCAGGTCAGGTTCATCCTCGATTCCTCGAATGTGACCTGATATCGGCAGTTTTTAAAGAACACACTGGAAAAACAACCCGTCGGAGATTAACGGCAAGGCCCAGTCGAGCACGGACGAGCGTACATTTCTGTTGTCATTGATGCTAATTGCCAACTCTTCTATCATTCAGAATTCTTCAGGTCCGACACATGTCGGTTGGTCGTTGAAAAAAAAAACAGGTTAGACTTGGAATTGATGCGTAACAAGAGCAATCAGTGTCACGGCATAACCTGTTTCCAATGAAATAAAATAAAAAAATCAATAAAGCGCCCGCATGCGACTCTTCCAGTGCAAGACCTTGCTGACGGAGACCTTAAAGATCAAATCCAGTCGTGACAGTACATGCAAAATATGGCCAAGCCTTGCGTCATCGTCAGTCAGTGGAAACCACCAACGAAAACGACATGTCAACTTGGCAACTTGATTCTTTCCGCTTTGGATGAATCCGTTGCATTGAAGAGCCACTCTCGAAAAGAAAGAGTATGGCAAAAAATAAAAGCACTGAGTTTCCCGTCCAGCTCCTTCTTTGCTTGCTTGCTTGGCTAGGTTAGGTAGTGGGCGTGCATGCTACGATAGTAACGACAGTGACAACACGGGATGCATGTCACCTTCCCACCGCAAAGGTGTGTTACATGCAAAAAGACATTGCCACCCCTGAACACGACACTTACTTGCCTAGGCATCTAGTTCCCGTCGATAGCCAGAACCAGAACCAGAACCAGAACCAAAATCCAAAAGGTGCGATCTACCTGCCGACATGACATGACATGACAAAATGCCAGGGGGCTGACAGACGGGTTGCTTGACGCCACCGATCTTGCGAAAAGATCAGGTGATGGATTATTACTCAGATTATTGAAGCTGAGGAACAAGGTTGTTGCATTCAGTGTGCGCTTGCCTCAGGTAGATAAATGTTGACGTCTTGGCAGAATTGCATGCATGCACTCCTTACCTGCCTACGTACCTCGGTAGACTTGATGCTGAGGGCCAAGAATGTCTCGTTACGCAGAACTCTACGCTGGCGTTTCACACTCAGCTGTCATCAGACCTGCAGAATCAGACTGCTGCTATTTTTCCAAAGATTTACTAAAGGTACATGGCTACCTCGTCGTCTTGACTTTGATCTAGATCTCAACTTTCAATCGCCACAACATTGAACAGCGCGAACACAACCCCTCTCCCAACTGAGTCAGCATGGTCAAGGACATGGAGTCAGCAAGGCAATACAAGTATGTAGAACACATCTGACCGGTCAAGGTTTGGTTTGGTGCCGAGTCTCTGTTATCGAATCCTTCCCGGGACTGGGCAAGGCCTTGCCCCTGTCTCACCTCGCCGTTCCACACACACACCCCTTCCTTTGTAAGCATGTCAGTATTGTCAGTATCCGACGACTTTCACTCTTTCGGAAAAGAGTATGGGGTTTCTTAGTAATCCCCAGAACGTAACAACACCACCATTCTCAGCCTTTACAGTTTTCACATTTTCAATACATGTAGAGCTACTGATATCGTTCAGTTCTTTTACCTCTCTTCGGTATGGTATCCCGACATTGTGGACAAGTCTACCCAAAGTATCTTCGGTCCCGAAAGCAAGAGAGAGAGAGAGAGAGAGAGAAACCATTCCTCATCCGGAAGAAATAGGCGAAAAGAAAAGAAAAACAAGAATCATCCCGTTTGCCGTTCCGTTTCTGCAGTGCAGTGTCCACTGTGCTTCTGGCGTGTGCAGGCGTGCGCGCAGAGTTCTGGTTCTGGTTCTGGTGCCTGCATCATCGCACATCGGCCTCGTAGAAACGCCGAACAGGTTTTGCAGTAGACGGTACAGTTCAGGTCTGGACTGGACACTGAGGGAGAGAAAGAGAGAAAAAGACGGGAAGCCAGTCGGGTGGTCGGCCCACTGGCCCACCGGCCGTGTATGTGTCCAGTCATGTAGAACTTACAAGAAGGCAGGCTGTCCCAACTGGGAGCGATCGGCAAACGAACCTGCCCCGGCTGAGAGGTGATGCTCCCAAGAGTTTGGGTTCGTCGTTCAACGCGCCCTGTCGCTGTTCAGGGGGTGCAGGTGCAGTTGAGCTTCCCAGTTGAGGAGGGGTAAAAGTAAGGTCGTATCGACTTGCCGCGGGGTAGGGTAGGGTTGTAAATGCAACGCAAAATGGGATATATTTGTCCTCTCAGCCCACCCTGCACCCACCTGCACCCACCTGCACCCACCCCAAGCAAACACGGGAAGGATGGCATGTGGGGCCCGGCTATGGGAAGAAAGCTCCGAACGGAGTTGAAGGTGTAGGTGGCCCCTCTTTCACTACCAAGGAGACAGATAGACAGACAGACAGACAGACAGACAGACAGACAGACAACCATACGCGGATGATTGCGTAAAGTAGAAAGTTGAGGTAGGGTCGGCAAGGAAAAAAAGTGTCAGGAAAAAACGCGGGGTTGATGTCAGCTACATGTATGTACGTTTGTTACAAGTCGGCCGGCAGACACTCCTCGCAAGTTGTACCTACCCTACCATACCTCCCCTACCCATCGTGGGTAACAGATAAATATATTGCTAGCCTTTGGGAAACCGGGATGGATCGACGTCAGGGAAATTAAATGTCAAGTAACCTTGCCTTCTTTTAATCAAACCGAACCGATCCCCCTTTTCCCCAAACATACATACAATGTCATTAGCAACACTACTAGCCCCCAGTGGTGGTGGCGGTGGGCCGTCTCATCTCAACTCCACTCGATTATGGTCTGCCAACGATTCTCTACGATTAGCAGCCGCGGCGAGGATATTACTTCCCAATAACACGGCCAGTATCAACAACGCCAGTGCCGCCGGTGCGAGCAGCAGCTCGGGACCATCACTGCCGATCATTGACCCGGCAAGAGCAGCGGAGAGCAACACGGCGCAACTTTTGGCCATTCTCACAACAGTTCACATCTTTGCGCTGTTATGGCTGTTGTTGAGGTTATATGTAAGAGTGCTGGTGGTGAAGGCTCCGGGGAGGGATGATGTCTGCATAGTTCTCTCAGCGGTATGTTTCTCTCCTTCCAAAATCTTCATCTCTCTCAGGATGTCAGGAACTGACATTGATATGCAGATCTGTGCCACCGGAGGCTGGGTGGTGTTTCTGATTCAATCACGGCATGGTCTGGGCAAGCATGAAGAGACCATTTCTCGCGCCGACATGGTCACTTTTATGCACGCGGGCTTTTGGCAGTCGGTCATCTCAGCGACATTTGCATTGGCATTTCTGAAGCTGTCCATTGGGTTCAACTTACTACGGTTAAGTATCAGTAAGTGGTATACGCGGTCGTTGTGGGCAACCATTGGTAAGTGCAGGCAAATAAACTACAATCCGTGCCATGATGCTGCATCAAATCTCCAAGGTACGTACGAGCTTGCGCTAACAGTTTTGTGTACTAGTTGTGGTCATTTGCTACTCCATCATGGGAGCCATGACATTTTTCTTCCACTGCAAACCCATGGCCGGTCACTGGGATTTCTCCCTCAAACCAAAGTGCTACTCGATGAGCATGTTTGTCACGTTTGGACTGGTGAACACCTCGTTCAACATTACGACTGATGTGCTTTTTGCAACGTTTCCCATTTTTGTGATTTGGCCGTTGCGAATGCGACGAAAACTTCGCGTTTACCTCGTGTGCATTTTGAGTTTGGGATATTTGTGAGTTTTTTTCTCTCTCTCTCTCTCTCTTCTCCAATCGAGTCACTCACTAACGCAATGCAGCGCCGTGGCCATGGGAATTCTCAAAGCGGTATACCAGAATGCATCCCCTAGGGAGTCGGATCGGACGTTTCGGCAACGTGTTACCTTTTGGGGATTGTAAGTCTACCCCTCTCCTAGTGCATGTACATCATCCAGTCATCACACAGACACAGAATCCCTTTTCCCCTGCAGCAAAAACCGTGCATCAACCGTACTGTCGTACCAAATGCTGACACGCAGCAAACGCACAGCTTGCAGCTCAACGTCGGCATCATCGCCGCATGCGCAGCAACCCTCAAGCCCCTCGTGAACCGTGTTTCCACCATTACGTCGGGAACCTTTTCCACTTATCTCGACAGCAAAGGGAATCGCAAGACGTGGTTCCGACATCACAGTCGCAAGAGTAGCAGTATAAGCAAGCGACATGGCCATTATCGTGGAGGGAGCACCGCCACAACAACTACCCCCTTGAACAACTCTAACGCTCCGTCGACGGAACGGATTCTCCCACCGGGATATACCCATGTAGCGCCACACACAGAAAGCGAAACGGAAACTGATAGCATCGCACTGGGAATGGGTATGGCTACGGGTATGGGCCTAGGCAAACATCAGCGGGGCGCATCCGAAACAAGTTTCTTTTACGACGACACGGATGATGAGGACGAGAGAGAAAGAGTTCGGCTTCCCCCGCCAGTGGCCTGGATCGAGCAGCTGCAGGGCAAGTGGAAATCTGCACATTCACGTTCACATTCTCATGCATGACATTACATGGCATGACATGACTGAATTGAATTGAGAGGAGGAAGAGGGGGGCAATCGAGCCGAATTTTTTTTTGTCGTTGTTGGGTAGGTGGTGGCTTGGCTCCAGTCATCGAATGCTTGTTTTCTTTGGGCTATCACAAAAAGCGTGTACAATACTTGACAAATACCGGATGATGCACATCATAGCGTGGATAGCATACATACATACATACATACATGCAGGCAGGTTGCATGGGAGTTTGCTGGAAATCGATTTTTATCAGAATTTCACTTGCGTAGTCATGTTCAAGTTTTTACTGATCGGAACCAGACCTTGAAGAGTGTGGGTGGGAACCCACGGTTCAACTTACCTTGGATTTTCGGTCAGAATCTAGAGTAGAGCATAGTATAATACCCATAAGGCCAGATAGATGGATACATCCACTAAAAAAAACACGGGAACAGACGGGAACGGAACAGATTGGACTGCACTAGTGAACCTCCTGGGTCCTGCCGGGGAAACAAATATTGGCTTGGTGTCGCGTGTGTGGGGTGGGTGTCCGGTTACCACTCCCCATGTAACCCTACCCTACCCCCGAAAAAGAGGACGGACGGGGACGGACGGGTAGTGTAAGCGAGCGCCGAGCGAGCGGAGAGCCTTTTGACTTTTGGGGAGTTGACCAGCCCATACCTATACTAGGTAGGTAGGGGTAGGTGGGTAGCGGGATCAAGCGAGTGAGAGGTGGGTAAGCGAATTTTGTTCCGGTGAAAGGGAGAAAGAGAAGGATAAGTCAGGTCAGATGACTCCTGACTCTTGACTCTTGACTCTTGGGTGAGAAAACATGCAGGAACAAGCGTGCAGCGCTAGACACCAAAACCTGCGGCTGGACTAGACTACCTAAGACTAGCTCCGACAACACGCTTTACCGAGACTGGACGGTGTAATGCCGTGAGACATGCCGATTGGGTGGCGGCGAACTCGACCTAGTGTAGGTATGGTAGGTTGAGGCTTTAGCAGGTAGTTCCAAAAATAATGACAATTCCAGTCAAGATAGATGGATAAAGTTGAAAAGTAGGACTTGGGATCGGCAGGCAAGCTGCAAGAGCTTAGCTTCACACATTAAAAGCTTGGGTCTCGGTTAAGCCAGCACGATGATGCGCTTCCGTCTTCGGTTCCAGACTTGAGCCCGCGAGTTTTAAGGCTCGGGACCGAAAAGTCTTAGCCTCTGCGAGTTCTACGGATCAGCGACAAGGAAGCCAGTAGACGCCGACAACCGGTGGCGGGGAACAGAAAGTGGCTGCGCAGAGGTAGAAAATCACGAGTAGGTATTCTTTGCGGCACATGGTGTAGGTTTAAACCTTACAGTAGGAACTGCAGAAAGCCCTGTGCGAATCTACACTCAGTTATTCGAAAAAGCCTGCAAAGGCTGTCAACCCGATTGGGAACCCATCCACATAATTTCTTGTACTGTCCAATCGAGCAGAACAGGAGGCAATCTAGACTTTTGGGAAGTAGAGATGATGTGCTCTGCAATGGTTCGGTAGATGTCCTGGACAGGGGAGTGGCAGTCCATGTTTATAGTCCCTTGTTCTTCTTTGCGGGGAGTAATGCTGACAAGAGCAAACACCCCCATCTACCGGATTAGTTGCCTCCAAACCCTAGGTTTCTCGAAGCAGATCCAGTAGAGAAATCGACCTGTCTCTCGCGGCGCGACTAGTAGTAAGGGTATTAAACATGGAAATGCGATGGTAAGTATCCATAGCATCGCCGCTACAGCCCGGATGTGAAAACGGAAGAGTTATTGTCATAACCGGATCCAACCATATGATGATACGCAAGGCCGCGGCGTAGATAGATGCGTGACATGAGGGAGATCTGTCAAGCTTTTCCCTTGTCATCTCGCTGGTTTATGCAAATGGCGTCGATCCAGATAAAGCTAACGTAAGGGGCGAGACGAGTTGTCAACCAGACCTTGGGGACTGGGGGAGGTTCGTTTCCCGAGTTGGTTGGGTTGGGATGGTTGATCAGTGGGTCGGGGCTGGCTTGGGACTTGGGAACAACGATGGAGGTGAAGCTGCGGGGTTTTTTGTTGAAGAGCTGGGTTGCCTTGGCGCGATTGAGAAAGAAAAAAAGGAGAAAAAAGAGCAAATTCATTGATACCTATTTCCCTCAAACAACTACCTATGCTACCACCCTGCCAGCTAGCTCTCTTCTCTCTTTCGGGGCCATTTCTTTTCGTCATTGAGATTCCCGTTGTTCCTCCGACATAACATGTCCACGAAGCAGCCGCAAGTACGCTTCCATCCACTTGTCGTTTACAAGACGTTGGTGGCCCCCATATCGCAACAGACCCTGGAATACGCTAGCGGCGTCTGACAACATCAGGTCCGCAATCGGTGTGTTTTGCTCGTTTACATGTACTCGGGCTTCGGCGATTTCTACCATGTCTCTGTATTCCTTGAGCTTGGGCGCTGTCCTCTTAATGCGTTCGATAGCGGCAGGTCTGGTCTCAACGTGTCCTGGAGCCTCTCTGTCTAGCCCGGTCAAGGCCGGATACTGGGCAACAACTTCCATCGGTGCAGCCATGACCCCGTCGAGGTCGATGACGCTGACGATTTCGAACTCATTGTTCACGAGAAGGTTGTGGGCTCCAAAGTCGCGATTCACGAGCCGGAAACGACGGGCCGTGCTGTCGCCGTACAATGACATGAGATGTTTGAAGAGAACCGGAACGGCAAACGACCAGCTCTCCTGGACATCTGGCGCGGCATTGCGTGCACACACCTGGAGCTCGTGGTTCGCACGATCCGCGTAGTAGTCCATGGGAGAGGTCCAAGGTCCCTTGCCTGTTTCCACCTCCGGGCCGATGAAGAAATCGCCTGTCTGTTCATCCCGATAGAGACTTCCAATCTGGTTGAATGTAAAGGACGATAGCTCGGCTTGAATGGCGGCCATTTGCTGGCGGAACCTGCGGTCCTGATCCGGGGTGCCATACAGGCCCGGCTCACATTTCTTGGCTTGTCGCAATTCCCTCGCAACCGTTCCGTGGACATAATCCATGAGAATGTACGGCGCGCCAACCTCGTTTGTGGGATCGGTACTGTAGGAATGTACTTGCGGGACTGGGATGGAAGTTTTGGCCCTTTTCAAGTCAGCATTGCCTAAATAGCTCCCCACAGATATACCACAGAAAGTGACGTGACGTACTTGAAGAACTCCATGCTGGCAATTTCCACCTTGAGAGTGCTGGCCACCTCCAGCAGCTCACGATCACCAAGCACTTTGAGCTGCGGCAGCCTGAGTCTAGCCGCCCAGCTGACGCCGTCGGCAAACGCGATGCGACGAACCATGTTGAAGTGACCGATGGAAAACCTGTCACTAGCAAAATCGCAGGGAATGCCATTGCGAAGGCCCGAAGCAATCGACGTGAGCGCATCCCATTTGACCGCGGTAAGGAATTTTGTAGCTCGTTCGTGGTATTCTCCGCCCGCTTCGTACGTGGAAGCTCCGATCCAGGAGGCGCTCCCGAGGGAATCAGCGGTATCTTTGGTCGCCATATGTATGGTCTGAATTATCTCAAAATGTATCTTGAAATATATCTTGAAATGTATCTCAGCTAGGAAGTTCCGTCGTGTTGTTGAAAGGCTGTTCTTTCTACCGAGGTGGTGTTAAATTTAACCAAATTGGGTTGGAAAAAAAAAAAAGAAAAAAAAAAAAATCGTAAGCCAGGTTGAATGTTCGGTTCGCAGCAGTTAAGTACGACATTGCGGGTTGGCCTCAGCAAAAATTTGCCTGGTCTTCTGCCTACCCAGGCGCCTGCAGTGACAGGGCGGTAAATGTGGCCTGGCCCTAAAAAGCGGGCCCAAAATTCAATTCCACTGCGCCCATCACTGACTGATGTTGGTTCCTGGGGATTGAAATAGCCCCCAGTTCGTCACCAGGGCCTAAAAAGTGTCACAAAGTGAACCTGTGAATTCATTTTCATCCCCTCTAGATTACAATCGCTGTGGTGAATAAAACTATATACAGTGCACCTAATTACCTAGGTAGTTGGAGAAACAACTCATTTTCGCGCCATTTCACGTCAAGTGGCCTCGACATGTCGCTGCGACATGGGAGATAATAAAGTGAAAAGGGCCAAACAGGGGCTGGAATTTGATTGCGAATGGACAAAGCAAAAGTTTCTTGAACGAGTGACTATTTCTTTGACTACCTAGAATACAGACAAGTATGGAGCGTGGAGAGACGCTGAAAGTAGATCCATCTTGACTAGCAGCAGTAGCAGCATTCATGTTCAAACACATGAACCATTGTCCTCCTACCGATAAACTACCTTAGGTGGGGTCAGCATATAATATTACATGTGTTGAAAGAAAGAAGCTTTCCGTACTGCAACTACGCCTGAATCAAAGCTGATCAATGCCATGCTCAATTCTGGCTTCCACAACTCTCGCACTGGTCACCCTTATTGACCGAATCTGCGCAGTTCCAGCATTCAACGTTGTAGCTGAGTTGAAGAAGAGGGGCTGCAGAGCCGTCTGACTGAGCCATGTTGTTTGATAGGTACTTGTATAGGTCTGGTAGGTAGCGGGTGCAGCAGAAGTAGGTAGGCAAGTAGGTAAGTAGGTAGGTAGGTATTGAGGACGATGAATAGTATCGCTAGGTAGAAATGAAAGAGTTTGGAGTTCTGAGCTGTAGAAGATGAGTTTTCCACTCAGCGCTCTTTGCTACCTACTTATAATTATTTTACCTCCCTCTTTTCTCTTCTCTCTTTGTGCAAGGCAGCCTGCAGAGATCTTGTGCCCGACTACCAGCTGCCCTTCTCTTCTGCCCCCTTCGTAGCTATCTCTGAGCCACCCCACGTCTTTGAAGAGACGCCTGACCGTCCATTAGCTATGTCCTACCAGCTGGTATGGTCTGTTTGATGCCGGCCGTGGCCTACACGACGAGTCACTCGACAACGCCCAACATCAGCGTCGGACCCCACGGTGAGCGAAGCGCCGGCTGGATTCGCCCTGATTTGATCGATTAAGCTGTGCCCCAGAATACCAAGCCCTGTCGTCACACATGTCAAGGCAGCAGGGCCGCTCGGGTCAAGACACCAGCGTGAAACCAATCATAATGCATATCCAACCGCGGGCCAGGCCAGAGCGGCCACCAGACCGAATTTCGATCAGAAAAACCTGAGCAAACAGACTGACGCGGTCAGGCAGTGCAAATGAAAGAAGCAAATGAAAAATGAAAAAAGATCAAACTTCACGCAATTCTACCCCCTTAAGATTTAACCCAATGCAACTAAATTTAATTCGGTCGGCCTCCTAAAAGGTCGGGAGGAAGAGGGAGCGTTTAAGGGCTTGGGAGGTTAGGTTGGTAGGTCGGCGGCCTCTAGGCCGGGTTCATGTTTTATCAGCAAGAGTTAATGTTACACGAACAATCATTCTCGCCAAGGTAGCCCACTAACAATTTTAACTCGTCTGCCTCCTATCGCGCTGTGTCTATTGACGATCATGTACTTTTACTAACGGTGGTTGAGCAGATTTGCAAATAGATTCAGCAAACAAAGACTAGACCTGTTGGAAAATTTGAAGCCAACAAGTGCTTGCTGGGCCGACACCCAAATCGAATCCACGTAAATGGAGGCCTCCATTCCCCTGATTGGCTTGAATAGCCGCGCTGGGCCTGGCCGTGAAGAGTACGGCTCGGGACCAAACTAGCCCCGGGCTCACGTCTACACGTACTGTACCTAAGGTAGGTAGGTAGTCCTAGTCCGGAGTTTCCTGGCATGATTGGATACCGACCTACCTAGTGAGGCTCTGTTCGCCACGGCAGCCTGTGAATCTCATGACCGTTACTCGTGTTGCTTCCTGCACACGTCCATCGTAAACCCATGACCGGCATGCGACACACCGCCGACAGCATGACTCTGCTCCGGCAACAAGACGCACTCAGCTGTTCCAGCCTGCGTGATTCATAATAGGCGACCCGTTCAGTGGGTCACTGCATGTGGCCTTACCTCGTTATCACTTAGACCAACATCGAAACCACCCCCCCCACCCCCCCCCCCCCCCCCCCACCCCCCCCACACC
>Ga0247765_1000574_pt1 | contig 27021 bp, 34 predicted proteins | sample UWRJL106311C6_FD_179949 | JGI IMG/M metagenome (GOLD analysis project Ga0247765, IMG submission 179949) | Plant litter microbial communities from Arlington Agricultural Research Station in Wisconsin, United States - UWRJ-L106-311C-6 | ecosystem: Environmental > Terrestrial > Plant litter >...
GGGGGGAATGGATATTGGGTCGGATCGCGAGGATTGGCGGGGGCGGGGCAAGCTGGCAGCCAGCACAAGCATTCCACCCGAGATGCTCACTCGGCTCTGGCCAAGGGCCGGGTTTCCCCTCGGAATTGGCTTGTGGCATTGACTTCTGGCACTGGTAATGTTCGAAGTCCATTGCCCACTTATTTTGTTCCTCCCGTTGCTAGCAACAGCAGTTTGACCAGATTCGTCGTAGGGGTTATGTAGTAGTCGGCCAAGTTCGGGGCATAGGGAAAGCCGTTTGCGGTCCCGGCAGCCCTCTGCATGAAACAGCTTGTCCTTCTGGGCTATTGAGTTGAAGTCGGTGGTCGGCCGAGAAGATACCGGGGAGGTCGGGGGTCATCCAATTGGATGTCGATTGGAAGTCTGGTGGTCCGCCTCGTGGTCCATTTCACCTTGTGGGATGCAGCACCAAAGGAAATAAACGAGAAGCATCGTACAAAACTTACCGACTGGGGCTGTTTGCAACTCCGAGGTAAGGAAGCTGACGCTGGACTGGTTTGGCTTGGCAGGCGAAGTGTAAATTGAAGCTCGGTGTGTGGTCGGGGGACCGGAAATTCGTGAAAGAAAATGGAAGAAGGGAAACAAGGAGGGTGAAGAGGGGTGGTGTCCACGCTTTTATGAACAGACCAGGACGAAGAGGAGTCGGTGGATGGCGGCAGAGAATGGAAGCAGGGCACCGGATGTACCTGGCAAGCCTGGGTAAGAGAGTAGTGGCCAAGGGCAACCCCGGCGAGCTGTTGTGTTGGATCTGTGATTTCTCGCAGAGCGATTGACACAGAAGGTCCGGAGCGGAGCAGTGTCAGGCCAATGTACGACAAGACAACGAGAGCCGCTGTTCAAAGGGTAGACGCAGGACTAGGCGTGAGTGGGGGAGGTGGGGAACGGGCATTTCCAGGTTTGATGTGGAGTGGGTGTCTGTACCCAAAACGGGGTTTCTATTCATTCAGTGCCGGGGCCTCTGCCATGCCCCTCTCCGATCTGGCTATTGGAGGGGCTTCAAGACCATCCACTCTCACCCTCTTTCGCACACCTGAATAGGAAGGATATCAAGTGGATCAACTTGGTCTAATTCCCCTCTTCTTTGTGTTCATTTCCACCTGACATGCCTAAAAACACCGCAGAGAGGGCAACCTGGGCTGCCCGCCCGGTGCCCGGTTTCGATGAGCCTGGGTTGGCGTAGTCACTTCTCATAGGTTAGTAATGCTTGTATACCTACCTATTGCGCAGTTGTAACCACTCTAGAATACGGCCTGGAGGTAAGCCAGCAGTATGGATGTATGTACATGGTGTGTTTCTGCGCCAATTTGCCGCGAACATCCCACCAAACCCCCCTCTGATCGACACGCCGCTCAAGATGAGCCAAGGCCCGCAAAATTTCCCATTGACCGATCAATTCTGATCTGACGGACAGTAGGAGTCAACATCATCTTTGGCAATCAGACGGGAAACAGATCCCCGAACAAGAGCAGCACGCACCCATTGCGACAAGTCCCGAAAATCTGCAAGCATGTGCCAGAGGATGACGACGTCAGCACAGGTCAGACCGTTTGGGGACAAGTTCGATCTGAAGCGCCGCCTGGGCTGACGAGGCGGCTTGCCAAATAATCCCCGCTGCTGCTCGCGGCTCCAGCTGTTGAATCCATGTTGCTGGACCTATTTGGAGGCTTGGCTGGGCGACGTCTTAGCAAACACCACTGTGTAAGAAGAATCTGGCCTGGCAGGACACAGTGTGAGGAGAGGTCTGGATGAAAGCACCCCACATCTGGCTGCATGTTACAGGGATCTTGTCACCCATGTCCGAGATCCACGAACATCGCCTGCATGCAAATGCACCCACTTGGTAGTTAAAACACCCACCACCCCTGTCTGCCTGGCGTGGGAAAAAAAGTTGGACGTCAGTTCCGCTCCTCGTCACCAATCAGCGAGTGCCATTTTCAAAGACCACTGGCCGATGTCGCCTGTGACAGCCAGCGGAAACGCCATACACTACACAGTCACCAGTATGCTACGCTGAATTGGGGTCCCCTCCCGCTCCCAGTCCGGCGGTGTTGGTTCTGGAACCAACCCCCCATCACCCGAGGAGAAGTCGACACTCCCCCGCCCAGAAAGATCTCGATGTACAACCGGGAATGGGATTTACCTTGCACAAAGAAAGGCAGAGACGAGGGGGTGCGGATCATCTCCCACCACCAGCCCATACGCGTTCACATATATGCCTTCCGAAGCAGCTGATCAGCACGGGGATCATTGAAGATGCCGTCTCGGCGTAACGCTCGAAGGACCCCGCTTCGTGATGCTCGTTGCTGTTACTACCTTTGCCTGCCAGGATCTCGAATGCATGGGGCCTAAAGCCCGTCTTGGCTTCATATCGCCCGAATTGGAGGGAGGGCGACGAGGGCAAGAGGACAAAAATTCCTCGTGGCTCTATTTCTGAGGAGGCCGGCCAATGGCGTCGGGCAGCATCCAGGCCATTGCACACATATTGAGGCATGCAGTGCAAGGAAAACGAGAAGAAACGCTGCAGTAGAAACCGAATTCGGCCATGACGACGCTTCCTCCTGTTGGTCTGACCTGCCGCGAACACCCTTGTAAGAAACGCAGTCGAGTTTCGGTACATGTGGCTTCTTTTTCTAGCAGTCTGCGCGACGGCAAGGCGGAGCAATTGGATGGTGTTTTGAGGCCTGGGCAAAAGGCTGCTGTAAAAGAATTATCAGCAGAAAACGGCGCGCCGCGCATCGTCGCGCCAATCAGGATCGCACCTGCAATAGCCTCGCAACTCTTATCTACCCCCTCTCCACCCAATCCGACGTCGAAGACAAGGTTTTTCGAGATCGCCCTACGCCGCACAGACATTTGTAGGCTTGGGAAGTGCTCTGTCAATGACTGCACCTCAGCGCCGAGGATGCTTGGGTCTGCAGCATAATATTTATGGCCCACGCACACCCGCTCACCTTCATTTTTCCATCTAGACCGGACAGGCCGTGCGCGGCAGGACGGCACAGGACCTTCCACATCTTAGCGGAGAGACAAAGTGCTGGAAGATGCGGCCGTGGAACGTTGCAGCTTCGACCCTGAATCCAGAACATTGACACACCACCGCAATTGGACAGAGCGGATGCTGGCTCAGTGAGCCGCAATGGCGCTCGTGTTACGCATCCTCAGGTGCATCTTTCCGAACCTTGATTATGATTTCTCCAACGAGCCCCTCACCTCCTATACCCCAGAACGAAGAAGTGGGAGAGGGGGAAAGATGTGCAATTCCATACCCGTTGCGACCGGAGTGACATCGTCTCACAACAAGCCACCAGCGCCCCGAGAGTGGGGGTGAGGAACTACTGCACTGCATGAATCAAAAGGGCGTGTGCTCTCTGGGACGAGTTGTACACCACGAAATTTAAACATCTGATATGCGTCAACCCCTTGTTACCGCAGTCGGAGAGCTAGCCACATCCCTGAGCGACGCTGCTGTCCTGCGTATTGTGCCTGTTGGAGCGTCAACTTGGCTGGCTAGCTACCTGTCAAGTCTAGTGTACGCAGCAGTCGTGGCCGACATCGGTGCCTTGCCTCACTGCCTGTCCTTCCGAGTTCACTCTGTGACCGCCCCGATTGGCTAGAATGGGGGACTTACAAGGCCAGCCACTATTGTTGGCTACCGAATTCGCCCGCAGCTGACCTTGAGGCAAATACCCTACGTAAGGTAACTATTAGAAACGAAAACAAATCTCCTCATCTGACATGATGACGCTTCTTTTTTTTTTTTTTTTTTTTTTTGGACGCGTTGAGCCTGTCAGTCAGCAGCGCATGCACCAGTGGACAACTCATGCGGTCCGGGCTTGTCCGTCACCGCATCCACGCAGAAGCAGGCTCTGCTTCCGAGAATTCCCGAGCGTTGAGGGCCCCTAGCGTGGAGTGCGAGAATTGGCGAGACGCCTCATTTGCGCTTTTTGCCTCCTGGGAATTGAGAGTGTGTGGTAGGAGGAACAGGGGAGCTCAGGCAGGAAGCTTGGAATTACCTCACCAAAACTACGCTACCCCTGTGCGAGTTCGGGACGGGAAAAGCTTGGATTATCGGCTTGGTTCCCGAGGAGGAAGACCCCAACTTGTCCAAGACATAGTTTATAGCTAACATTCGGGAGAAAACGAGACGAGGGCTTGGGGGTCAAGGATCTAAGTAGGCCTCCTATGCCCGCAACACTCCATTTACGTAGCGGGCCAGCAGAGTTCTCGTGGCACGGGATGTTTAGGGGGAATCGAAAGGACGTCCGATGAAGCGGGGGACGCAGCAATCTGGCAACCGATGGTAAGCCGCCGCGCTAGATGGAGCGTCGGGAGACGCTGTGAAAAACTCTTGTGAGATGCAGATTGGTCAATGGACTGCGAAACCAATGGCAAGACTCCGATGTCCCTCCGCCCACAGTCAATTTTTGTCATTCTGTGCTGTGCAGGTGGGCTTTGGTGGGCTTTGGGTGGTCTCGCCAGAAGTGGCCTGTTAAGAGAAAGCAATTACTCAGCGGGGCGGCAAACGGTCGAGACCTCGCAAGAGAGAATGAGCAAAAAACGCCATAGTACCGTCGTTTTATCGCCCTCATACCATTTACCATGTGAGACCCAATGAATACAAGAACAGACCGACCACACGCGACCAAGGTCTACACTTGGACTGGTATCAACGTACAACGGCATATGGCTCACCTGGAAGGTCCTTGTCAAGTTGTGCGGGTGGGGTCAAAGGCACAGACCCCTGTCGCAGAGTGTCGCCGCATCGTGGGGTAAGTACACTTGTAGGCCGTGCAACAACGAATCTCAATGCCATTTCACACTGTCTCCGAATTGACTTGGATTCTGGAACATGGTGACGAGAACAGACTGCGACAACAAAGTAACTTCAATCACTGGCGATACAGCAGTAACGTTGCCTAGCTCTCACCAGCAACTCTGACCAAAGCGCATCACCGCTTCAGCGCCGCCTCGCGCCACCACGCCCCTCCCCCTGCCGAAACCCAAATCCAAACGAGCATAACTACAACCATGTTTTCAGTTCTTCCAGACCTTACTCCTCGAGACGTAAGTTTCCATACTTTACTCCCCTCTCTAACCTTACTCTGCCGGGGATTTTACATGGTTAACCTACCTTTGCTTCCCTGTCCAGTCGCACTCCCTCTGGTACACCTCATCTCGCAACCCTCTCGCCCACCCCCCGGGCTATGGGCACAACCACAACAACACTGCCTCAGTCCCCGGTTACGGCTACCAGACCGATCCATCCGCACCCACTGACGCCGTGAACAGCCCCCCATCTAACCCGCGCCAGCGCCTCGGTCAGCATGCCTCTGTGTTAGTAATTGAGCGATCTGCGCTGGGACGGCTGCGCGAGGACGAGCGCACCAATGAGCGCCGCCGTGCCAATGTGGGCAACCTCGGGAGCACGTGGCTTAAGCCGCCTGGGGTGATGAAAACGCTGTTTCAGATGAGGGAGGAACGGCGTGAGGCGGAGGAGCATGCCGAGGCGATGCGGCGAGAGATGCTGGCGCAAGAACTGGCCGAGGCGGAAGCGGCTGCGCCGGGGATAGGAGCGGAAGGGGAAGCGGGGGTTGTGGGCATGGATGTGGCAGATGAAGGGATGGGGATGGGGATGGAGGGTGAGGAGGATGTAGGGAGAGACTTGGATGATGATATCCCCGATGCGGATGAGGGTGGATTTGGATTCGACGGGGCGAGCGACGAGGATGATGACGAGGTCGACGAGGATGAAGACGAGGACGACGGCGAGACGGGGGCGTTGGGCGGCGACAACGAGGCACGCCAACTGAGACGAGTTCATCAGCGAGAGCTACAGAGTCGCATGGCGACGATGCGGGCTACGGAGAACCGCATGCGAGAGGTGATTGCGCGCGGTCAGGGGCCTGCAGCGGCCGGAGACATCTACGGCCCTGATGAGGATATCGATGAGGAGGATCAGGCCCATGTGCTGGAAGAGGAGGATTTTGTCGTGTCCATGTATCCTGATGAGTTGGAGCCCAGCATGGACATGGGTATGGATGCGAATTTGGATGACGATATTCCCGAGGCCGAGGATGGCTATGAGCACACTGACTCGGAGGCCGAGCTAAGCAGTGACGGCGAAACGGGTCATAATATCAGCTACGGCGGCATGCGCGCTCCCCAGCTACCGCCGCCCCGTAGTCGCATTGGTGGGCCTGGACCAAGGAGCAGCATAGGCGGCCCCGGACCAAGAAGCAGCTTGGTTACTAGTGGCGGTGGTGGTGGTGGTGGCCCGAGGAGCAGTCTCGACATCAGCAGCATCCTTTCCAGAGATGGCAGCAGCATCATGGGAAGTAGCCCGCGTCTGCAACGAAGAGGCTAGGAAACCAAGGTATGGATGGATGGATCGGATTGGAGAGAAATCTGATCACACAACAGCATGAGATACCCGCTTTGGAGTTGACGTTTCTGTGAGGCCAGAGGTTTCATAATCAACGCGGAACCTGTAGTCCAGCTGACCCTCATAAGGAAAAGCATGGATATGTAGTAATATTAATCCCGAGGTCGACGTCTATGCACTGTCACCATATCGTGATCCTTGTCCCTCTTGTCTTGGTATTGTTACAAGCAGTAAAATAATGCATAACAAGAAACTCGGCGTGAGGTCATCATTTTTCCCACCGCCAGATAGAAACTCCATTTGCCCCATGCATACGGTACGTGCGTGTTGATCTTGGCCATCATAGCCCAACTTCTTGACAAAGTCCCCCACCCATGCAAAATCTCGAGACTGGCTCTTTTTTGCATGTGTCCCAACAAAATACCCGACTCAGGATAGCCAGACGTACATGAACAGGAATACGACGGCCGCAAAGAAGCCTAGCCATACCCTCCAGCCGACACCAGTCCGCTCCGCCATCAGCAACATGCGGTTCATGGTGCCGCGCAATCGGAGGCGCGTCTTGTCGAAGTTGTCGTTCATCTTCTCTGCTAGGGCGGAGGAATCGCGAATCTCGTCGCCAATGGCTACCGTCATCTGTTTGTGTGACGGTAGTCAGCACTCCATGCCACCACCAACGCAACAGCGAGCCGCCGAGAGGGTTAAAAGAAGGGAGGGGGCTGTGGTAGACGTACGTCCTTCAAAATCTTAACCTTGCCCAAAATCCCCTCCACCTGCGCGTCATTCTGGCTCTCCAGCTCGTTCAGCACCGCATCGCTGTACTGGCCCCGCGAGTTGGGTGTCGCCGGTCGGTACCCCCCGCGAGAACTGCTCCCGTCTACCCCGAGTCCTCCGTTACTTGAGCCAGGTCCCGTGTACCCGGCACTGGGGCCAGCAGGGTAGGAGGATTGTCTGGGGTTGTCGTAGCCGCTGTATCCGTACCCGCCTGATCGGTTGGGGCTGGCGCTGACGGGCCGCCGGGAATCAGCGCCGGAGCCGGTGTATCCTTTGAAGAGGTCGTGGCGTGAGTCGCGCTGGTGGAGCGAGGAGGAGCCGAATCTTGAGCGAGGGGGAATCAGTATGATGGGTGGGTAGGCGGGAGGTTTGCGTTGCGTTGTGCAGCGCTGCGCAGCACCGCGCCCAGCCAGAGTGAACACTTGTTCTTATCCCAAGAGACCGGCGCCGTTGTTGCGTGCAGGTCGAGAAGGGCCTGGCATACCTAGATGACATGGCGACAAGAGTAAAATCCGGCGTTGTGGGATTGCGATACACGCTTCGCTCGCTGCGGTGGTGTCTCGTCACGGATGTGGAAAATGTCTTGCACCGTTCTGCCTCAACTGGTAAATTGGTAACTTTTTTTACCGTTCCCTTTTCGACGGCTTTCTGGCTTCCATGGGTGCCAGGCTAATGAGGCGGGAAACTAGTGTAAACCAAACTGGGAGAGAAAAGGAAGAAGAAATTCACTTGGAAGAATAAAGAAAAGTTTTGCTATCTTGTCAAGAGGCAAAACGCTTCTCGATGTTGAGGCGACCTTGCAAATGCATTTCGTGACCTGGCCTATCAGACAATTAGATACGGCAGAGGGGCAATGCACCCTAGATAATATGCACGGCTTGAGGCTGCCATTCATTGACTGGCTGCAAGCACTGTCCCATCAACGGACCAAGGTTCGGCGCACGGGCCGAAATCAAAGATTTGGAAGACAACAAAGTTTTGCTTTGACAGAAGTCTAATTTCCCCTCAGCGTCTCCCGACATGTGGAAATCGACGACAGAAAGGCATAATTGGTAGTTAAGGCTGCCAAGCAAGCCCACAACGCGCCTCAAGATGCTTCAAGCCGTCCTACCAATCCAGAAAGGCTTCGCTGATGTTCGGCTCACGCAATTGGCCACACAAGCAACGGCGATATAGTAGAATATATCACCAGCACAGAAGCCTAGGCAGACCTAAGGCCCGAGCTGGCCGGCCCGAGACCAGAGGCCGATTTCCAGAAGGATGGTGTCGAGGGCTACAGGACAGTTCATGTGAGTATTTCAAGGGTGCCTCTGCTCCTCACATTGTCGGCAGGTGAGTGATACCGTACAGGTCTTGGGGTTTTCTTTCAACCCCATCAAGTCATCAAGTCGGCTACTGGCAGACGTTCCGTCGGATCTCCGACTCTTGCCGCGAATACTCGAAGTCTACAAGGCGTGGGCCCTCTAATGCTTGCTCAGTTGCGAGTAGGCCGGTGTCCGACGGAAACGAGAGACGTTTTCCAGCTATGATTTTAGGGCCTCCCTAAGAGGCTATTCCTCAAGACCATGCGTACACTGCAGCCCTCTCAGAGCCGGGTTCGAGATGGGAGCTTCGTGGAGCAGCGCTGCCAGCTGAAGGACTTGTTGGCGGATAACAGTCTCGCTGGCTGCACTACTACCTCCAGATGCAGCATACCACTTATATCCGGCCATGCAGTGGCCGTTCGAGTTCTTCATGGTCCCCAACTCAATGCACGGACTTGCGATGTCGGAGAAAAGTCCTTGGGGATGGTCTGGTTCGCCTTCGACCCGGAGTGCATGAAGGCTGGACTGGTCACGAGCGGCTTTTGTACCCCGATACCTTGCAACAAGCCAACAGTTTTGTCGTCGCTATCCTCCTTGAGCCTTTATAGCCGGTCGAGTGTTTGGAGAAGGGAGAGGGGTCACAACACAGCTTCCAGCAGTGACTGTGTTCTCTGCGTACAACAAGCAACTGCAAGGGGATAAGTGCCAGGCGCGCAAGCCGTATACCGAGTCGTTGGAACTGTTGAAGGGGCATGCTGATGGGGAGGTGACGGCGTATATCCCGACAACAATGTGCTACTTGGCGAAACTGTGTGTTGAGTCTTGGGGGTATGAACTGGCAGGGCAGACCCTGAAAGAAGTACTGGCAGTGGAGGGAAAGGGGTATCCGCCGTGTGTGCAGATGGCGGCGAACCCTCCCGGGGAATTATGCAAGAGAGACCGCGGGGAGGAGGCACTTGAAAACTACCGTTTAGCGGCGGAGTCGGCGCGTCAGGTATTGGGCGATCCACACGAGACAACCTTGCCGTATATGGGGGATCTGATGTTGGCGTTGATAGCTGAGGAGGAATTAACGGAGGCATTTGAGCTGAGTTCGGAGTTACTCAAACGACGGCGTGAACTTCGCTTCGAGTACCACACCGAGACAATCGACATCAAGAAAAACTCCGCTCTGATCCTCCCCTTGCTAGGATTCTGGCCCGAAGCGGAGCGCATGCAACGTGAGGTGCTTCGCTATTTGGACGCGGCCCATCCTCACGAAAACAACTGCGCACCATTGCCAATCTCGCCCGCGTTCTTGCGAAGCCAGCAAACCAGGCAAGGCAAGAGCAGTTTCTCGACCTAGTCCACGACACCTATCAACACGCCGGCCTGAATGAAGAAGATATCGCCCTCTCCGCACACGCCTACCTCCGCCCCAAGCAGTCCCGTCTACCTGAGGCGCTCTCTCTGCAGCAACACGTCGTTGTCAAAGACCGATACGACTTAGATGCCCTCATATAACAGCTCAACCAACATGACAACGCAAGCCCTCCGCGAGGCGAGCTCGGTTGCGTTTTCTGAATCTGCCAATGTCGGGAGGGAGGCCCGCTGGAAAAGATAGGGTTGGTCAGAACACTTATTGAGCAGGTTAGGCTCAACACTGCGATGGGAAAGGCGGAAGATAGTGCCGTGCGGATGGGGAGGATGGGGTTGACAAGGTAGAAAAGTGGCCTAGAGTGAAGTCGACAAAGTCCAAGGCGGGCTCTATGTCTTTGCTAGATGGTTCTGAATTCTTGTTGACCATGTTATAATGTGACAGATCAAAGAATAGGTGCACCAACCGGAGTGAGATAAGTGTCATCACCTAAAGCAGCTATTGATTAAGGAGGGGAGGTTTGTAGAATTTCGGCAGAGTTTGCCGGCGGAGACATAATAACTTTGCAAGTTTGAAAGGCTCCAGCCTGATTCTAATTCGAGGTCTTAGATTTTCCTAGCAGGTTAGCCCTTGGGCCAGGTATGTATCCCGGGGTCCGACGGCGGCTGCCAAGCTATAAGTCCCGCGCGAGTGATTTTTAAGGGGCTCTATGTATTGTTGTAGGGGATTATGGGAGGTGCTGCGATGCGTTGAGCAAGAGCACCCAGGCTCTGGTCTTGAAATTCAGGTTTCAATTTTTCACCTCGAGCGGAGATCATACATACCCTCACTCCATCATGACCAAAAAAAAGCCGAACTCACAAACCTGCCCAGATGAGGGCAATTGCAAACCACGCCCAAAAACACAACCAAAGTGCATAAAAAATGACTGCACAGTATACTGTTAGCAATTTTATTTTATTTTAAATATTTTAACGCACTAGATTAGAGCTTTCCTCCTGTTGTGGCCTGAGATTTTACAGGGGATTGTCGCTTTAAGTGCCCTGTGGGGCTGGTAGGCGAGTTTGTGGGTTCGAACTTTTTTTTTTGTCATGGAGCCTCAGTGGTTACACGCCGATACATAACACGGCTTTGGGCGCTAGTTAGTGAACAGGGAAACCGAGCGCAGGAAACGGGCTATGATCAGTGAGCCGAGATCCCAAATCGTGGCGGAACGCTCAACCTCCTTCGCATCTGGATTTCTTGGTTACACCCGGTAACTTGAGTAACATTGGCTGTTTGGTTTTTTTTTTGGTAGGCAGCTCTAGTTTGTGGTGTACTCCGTTTCTGAATACCTGCTCAAGTTGGTGTAGGAAATAACACTAGGCTAAGTATCTTTGCGGAGAGCCCCAGATTACATTCGACAAGAAAGCAGGAGTTTGGCGGATCTGAAGCCTGCGCGCTGTACAGCTTAGATCTACCAATCCGCGCGTCAAAATCACGTCGTACAAATGTTTGCAGCGCGTATCAGTTTCATGGTACTATGTGCTTTTAGACGAAAATGCAACCCACTGAAGCGCTTCTAGCTTAGATGACAACCAAGCGGAACTGTAAACTACAGATCCACAGGAGCAGACCAGACCGCAATCATTAGCCGTCTAAGGTACCATATGTAGTCCTTTTTGTGTCTCAAACGCCCTTAAGCCATCCAACCGACATACCACTTCCCTCATTTACCTCCAGTTGTACTCGTGCTGTTATCAAACCGAGTTCCTCTCTCTGCCGCTCCCTCGCGTCCATACGCTTGAGGTCTGGCGTGTTTTGTTATGGGCAACTTATGCCGTGACCAGGTAGTTCAGGCGAGGTAACAGGGTAGTGTGTGGAGTTTTAAGCATCATCCATCTTCTCATCTTCAACCTCAAAGTCCTCGTCGTCCTCTTCATCTTCGTCATCCTCAGGAGGGTTCTCTTCCGCGGCCTTGGCAAAGTCAATCACCTTGCCACGGGTGCGGCGGCCAATGACGTTGTCGAGGTCAATCTCTTCCATGCCGTCCTCCTCATCGACTGTCATCACATTAGGTTAGCAAGGCCGAGCGCGTAAGGAGACGGGGGTGCGATAGACGGTTTGCGGCGAATCGCAGCGAGTCGTCTAGCAGAGGGAAACATACCAACCTCGGCCTCCTCCTATGGTTCAACTTATTAGCAAATGTGAATAAATCAGTGCGCCGGCGCACTGCCGTGCAGCGCAAAACAGGCAACTAAGCGCAACGGGATTGCGGTGTGCGGAACGCTGCATTGCGGTATGGCGCGCGGTAGCGCAAGGCTGAAGTTGCGAAACTTACCTCATCGGCCTCCTCCTCCTCGTCATCCTCCTCATCGTCATCAAGAGCCATTGAGGTGTCATCGACGTCCTCGGCGGTGGCAGCAGCCTTGCCCTTGCCCTTGAACTCAGCAATGGCGGCACCCTGGACCTGCGCAGCGGGGTCATGGACCGAAGTGGAGGTGGTTCCGTTCTCGGTAGCCATGTTTCTGTGTTTAGAGAGATTAAAGAAGAAGAAAGTGAGTTTGTGCTTTTGCAATGCAGTCTGACGCAAAAAATTTCCGCGACTGTAGTTTGCGCGTGAAGTGAGCGGAGGAGAGATGGGGGGTGTGGTAAGTTGCAGAGGGGAAGAAAGCGGTATAAACTTGCGCGCGCGCTCGGTGAAGTTTGGCGCGGAGGGTGCTGGACAAGAAGGTTGCTGCTGAGTTTCGAAGGAAATCTGTGGAGCCTTGCGCAGTCGCTCTTTAAAACGATTGGCAGTTTGTTTGTGGGGCATGCACGACACAGCTACAATCGCTGTAGAGTCTCGGCCAGATCACCACTGGCAACCAGCTGACAGGGAGGCGAGCCCTGCAAAGCATTGCCGTTTCAGGGGGATTTCAACCTGACGCAACCATCCACAGAACCGATCGTTCTCAAGGCAACCAACTGGCGGGTTCTTTCAGCTGCTGACCTAAAACAATGAAATAATTTTATCGGCATCCGCCTGATCGCAAAGACAGAGGCAATCACCAACATTGCCTTCTGGCCAAGTGTTGAGCGAGGAATGTAGTTACCCTCGTGGTGGAGAGTAAGACTAGTACATAGGGCCCCCCGGGAAGCTTGGTACTAGACAAAGCTACGGAGTTCTCACAACACAATAGTCCACAATTAATAGGATTAAGAAATGTCTCATTGTTGCTCCATACCAAGCTTATCAACCTCACTTTCCATCTCCACCGCCGGACATAAGCAAGAACATGCCAATGGCAATCGCCCACCAGTACCTACAACACCATATCCATTAGCCACTGCCGAACAAGGGGAACCAAAGGAGAACAAGAACACATACTTCTGCCAAAACGACTTCTCCTCAGCTACCACCTGCTTCCCCTCCGCACTCAACACCACCGGCCGATTCAACTCCGGCTGCTTCCCCGCCTCTGCCAGCACAACCCTCACCTGCGGGCCAAAGTCCCTAGTATACCCAGCATCTACGCGGACCCCACGACACGCCACACCCAACACCTGCACCGCTGACTCGTCCAGCGTCAGCACAAAGTGCGGCGCGTAGCCCTTGCCAAAATTCTGCACCGACAGCACCGCCGTAGATGACACCCACCGTGTGGCAGCCTTGTCGTAGTGGCCGATGCGGACGAGGCGGGCGGATTCGGGAAATTCCGGGGCTTCGTAGGCAGAGACATGAGCTTTTATTGACACCGTATCTGGTATTTGGGTCTGCATTTGTTGTTTCTCTGGCGAGGTGGTGCTCGATATTTCTGTCTCGTAGGTGAATTCGGCGAGGAGGGCCGGCGGCGTTTCGGGAACGGTGATGGGCTGGACGTAGATGGGAACGGAGTGGCTCTCGGCTGCTGCGCAGGTGACGGCGCTGGCGAGCAGCGCAGTGAGTAGCGCTGTCGGTTTCATCTCACGAGTTTGGGTCTCGGGTGTTGTGTGTCTCCTTCGCTGGAACTAGGTTTTGTCGTCCTGTGGGCTTGGAATGTGGAAGCGCGGATCGCAGATCGATGCTGCGGTGAGTGGAACCGCCTCCGCGATGTGGGGCGCTGGGCTGGTCCCACTTGTGGGTCGCTGGAGGTTGGACAGGGGTCCTTTCACTTCTGGCTACCACCCGGCCTCCAACGGCAAAGTTGTGAACGTTTCACGAACCCAGTGTGACTTGTTTTGGACCTTCATGAGCTATGCTGTGTGAGAGGTTTCCAACAGCCGGAAAAAAGTAGAAGCACAGCTGTCCCCCGCCACCGGCCATGTCCAGCTCCTCAAAATTAATAAGAAACCGAGAACCAACAAAAGCAAGGGCGGGTCGGCGCGGGTGTCCTGGGTACACCAGTCACGGAGCCAGCATATGGCCTCAATCCCCTTTCCCTAACCGTTGGCTAACTTGGTATCTCTGAAAACGCTATGTACATGTTGAGTCCCTGAAGACCGCAGCAACCCTGCCTAATCGCTGTAGCTAAAAAGTCCAGATGCAAGAAATACCCCAGCCAGATTCCATGAAACCTTTGTTCTTATTATTCAGTTTGAGACAAGTGCCTAGTAAAGCACTTATCCTAGCCGGCTGTTCTGACATCCCCCTTGTCTTCGCTGCTGCTTGTACTCGACTCTTCAACATGGCCAGTCTCATCAGTGGCAGCATCGGTAATATCGTCCGCGCCGTCATTATCATCATCGTCATTTCCATAACTGTCGTCGTCCTCCTCCTCCAGCTCTTCGCTCGACGGCTCCTCTGCCTCGAGCATATAACCCGGACAGCGTTCCACAAGGCCACGGTAGTAAGCGACCAAGACGTCTGGGTTGGGAACAATCCTCCAGTCAACCCTGTATAAAAATTCGAGCTCTAAAAGCTTCAACTCGGCGACCCTCACACCGCCCACCTTGGCATAAGTCGAATTGTTCCAGAATGCGTCAGAGAGTCCCTTTGCGGCCACAGTAGCCGCCGTGATGAGGAACCGATGGACCGTAAGGGTGTTGATTGTGAATTCGGGGTATAGAGCACAAAGTCGGTCGATGTAGTAGACCATAGAGAGAAGAAGTGGGGGCGTCAGCGTGGCGTGCTTTGCCAGCCTGTGGAGATAATCCAACACTGAAATGCCTGGCGCAGTCCTACGAGCATGTCAGCGACGTGTGAGAGACCTAAAGGCCCGCGCGTTGCCTTACCGAGAGTGAAACCTGGTAAGATGGCCAGTCCTAAGGGCCAGTGCGTCGTTCGTTTCGATAAGTTCGCCGAGCATGTGCGAGATGAGAACCACCATGTCCTCGACGGCGCAATGCTCGTACCGCTGGGGCAGGAACTTCGGCGGCGTCGCTGAAGGTTTTGGCCTCTTTGTGAGGGTTGAAGGGCTATGTGCGGCATTTGGCGGCCCAGCACGGGTGTCGATGATCTCGTCCGTGCTTTTCCTTTTGGAAGGTGACAGCGGTTGTACAGCCTTCGCCGTCGGTATTTCTTTGCGCTCCCTCGCGTTCTCGGGTAGAGTCTTCGCTGGCTTCACCGGAACTTCAGGGGCAAGCCGATCCTGCTGTTCGTCAGGCAAAGCCATGGCCTTCGGGGCCGGCGGGGGCGGGGGTTCTAGCCGATCCCCCCCGGAAGGTTGTGCGCGAGAAGGCATGACGCCGATACCCGTAGCAGCGTAGTCGAAGGGCTCCATGGGCGAGTATTGGGTTGCTGCGTCTACATATCTCTTTGCCCGCGTGAACGAGGGCGACGCTATCGAGGTCGCTGGAGAGGAAATCGATTGGCGGCGAGAGAGGGCGCCCGACACCCAGGAAGGAGACTGTCGCGGCGAAGGCACGCTTGCATAGTGGAAACCTGCGAAAGCGCTTCTCGGGGAGGCATTGACAGAGGTTGAGAGGGCCGGGGATTGGACCAACATCATCCCAGCCTCGTCATCCTTTCACCGGCGGTTGAAAGGTGAGAGTGTCGCGGGGAGGCTGCAGCGGGGCCTGCAAATGCGTCCCTGCTCCGCAGAATTTCACACTTTTTTTCTCCACCAAGCGGGATTTCCCCCTTGGCGGTGTCGGAAAACTGGGACCCAAACCAAAGCCGCCCAGTGACAGGAAGAACCACGGTTGGTAATTGATGTTTCAATTCCTAGTCGCCTGAGAGAAGTGGGGGAAACGCTTTCCGATTTGGGGGGAGGGTGGTTTTTAGTGTCGGTGATGGTGCAGGGAGTTGGCGGACGAGCGCTCCCACTTATTAAGAGTAACAAAATCTACTGTAACCGGTCTGCTGTCACTAATCAACGGTAACCGGTTTGTATCGGGCGCCTAACTGATTTCAACGACCGAGGTCTCGCTGCAGCGAATGGTGTCTGACCATACGGATCACGTTGCCACGACGGATCGGGGCCAAGTCTGCCAGCACGTTGACAGTGCTGGCGACGCTATTGGCTTGACTCGGCCGTGGAACATGGAGCTGGGAGGCCAGACTGCATCAGCACCTTAGACAGCTACAAAGCTGGACTCCCACGCTTCCCTGCCCAACAAGCCAGCTTCCGCCTCCCTGTGCGTTCGGGAGGCTTGCCATGGATCCGGGTGCCGCAGCGTTGGGCTCAAGGGGCGGTGTGCGGTTCCCGCCTGTTTGATATATTTTCTTGACCGAATGCGCCGCCATCGGGTCTGTCGTCATGACTTGCGAGAAGCTGATGGACAAGCTCCTGTAAAAGGAAGACGTAATCAGAGGCCTGCAATTAGGTAACGACCAAAGTAGGCGCAAGTCAGACGACCCAGTGCAGAATAAAGACGTGGCCCGTCCATCGGTTGTGGCATTGGATTTGTTTGGCGATAGCTTAGCATCTTTGGCGGAGGAAGCCGAGTTTGCCGTTCTCGAGCCTTATGAAACAGCAGACAGTGTGCAGCTGAAATATCTTGCTTTCATCCTTGCACTGCGGTGGACCACAATGTTGCAAAGTTAGCACTCATGCCAGCAACTGTCGACAGACAGTGATTTCCAGACCGCTCGGGGCGTTCTCCCGGCGGTGGATCAATGCCGACTGGAGGTAACTTAGATAGTTAGGGGGCCGTGCCGAGCCTGAACGTCGAACGCCCAGATCATTGGCCGCAAGGTAATCCATCCACCTGACATGGGAAAATCGCACGGTGCCTTCCATGAGGCACAAGCAACACACAATCGCATGTCCTACGAAGCACTATCTACCTTCTTTGCCTAGGGACAAGGTGTAACTGTTAACCGCCCCCGACAATCTATTGGGAGCCTTCCGTCCACAGACCCGCTGAAGTACAGTACAATCATCAGGCTGAGCAATTCTTGCAAGGCTTGGAAAGGCTGAAGCGTCAGCAGCCAGTTAGTTGCTGGGTCATTTCAATTCTCACCTCCCTCGCTTTCCCTTTGATTCGACCCACTATTCTCAACGGTGCATTGCGATCCTCGAAGTCAACTCATCTATTCGCCAGGGGTGCGCCGAACATACCTTCCCGGCCATTACCTTCTGGTCACGATGGCGCGCGTCCAGAGTCCCCCGATTCTCTCGCAAATCCGGGTGCCTAGGAACTGCTCCGAGCAGGTTGTTTCCCTTCGCGCTCTTAAGGATGATATTGTCGGACACATTCAGAGAAAGGAGAGGTGGATAGAGAATGGGATCCTCGAATCCCTCGTCAAAAATCTTCAGTCTACTCGACCTCCAACACTACGGAATGGCGACGATCCCCGCAGCGGTACAGAGCGGACGGTGCCTCTGACTGACAACGAGCGCGTACGGCTGCTTTCCCTAGAGCTCATTGCCAGCTTCGCAAATGGTGAGGATCACACTCAAGCCTTTCCAGATAAAATGCTCACGTAACACAACAGGCGGCCCCTCCTTCCTCGCCCCTCTGTACGCCGTCGATGCAATACCAGCCATCCTACTCCACCTGAGCCCGACGGACAACTCCTCGCAGGTGGTTTTGACGGCTCTCCGGGCGCTGAACGACATCGTTGATGCTACGTACCTTGGTTCTTCCGGCTGGAATGACACCTCGACCATATCAGATGCGTTGTTCAAACCCCACCACCTCAGCTCCATGAACCGTATCCTCTGTTCGAGGTCAACATCGATGATAGTACAAGACCAAAAGTCAATAGTGGCCAGGCTAATTAGTCTTCTGTGTAAAACATCACAACATCAAAACATTTTGGCGACCCAGGGTATTTTGGACTCGCTTGCTTCCATTCTGGCAAGCTTCGTGGTAGCGCGCGGAGAAGTCATTCCCGGAGCCGAAAATGTGGCGCAATGTGACGGCCTGTACGATGCGTTTCCCGATCCCGCACCGCTCGGGGCGAGCCTGGCACTCGTTCTAGGCGCCATATCGACCATCATAGCAGATTCTCGGTTCCGCACGTGCATGCTAATGTGCTCTCCCGCGATAATGGCCGTATTCCCAAGTGTCGATTCGACCCATCCCCCCAGAGAAGCCAAGGCCGCCTGGACTGCCCTCGAGGTCAGCAATCTTGGCAGCTTGCGAACACGGACACCTGGCGCGATGGACTACCTGCTGCCTGTGGTTCCCATAACACAGCAGAGGCCGCTGTCCGGACAGCTCGCTCAGTTCCCTCCGCTGGGTTACTCGCCAACCAATGATAACCTCGCCGCCGGTGTTCGATCTTCGGCGGCCAAATTCTCTTCGTGGGACCCGGGCCGAGTCGAGACGGGCAGTCCGGGTAGCGACCCAGAAATCGAGGATGTTGAGAGCCCGTTGGTGCCGTGGCTCATCCATCTCGTCAGATCAACAAGTGGGATAGAGAGGGTTATGGCTGCCTCCGTGTTGACCTCCCTCTACAAAGCCGGTTTCGCCATTCCCGAGCGTGAATCCGCCATTGGCATTCTTGTAATCCCGCTGCTCTGCCGGTTGATCCGAGACCATGATAAACTGGTTCCAGCTGGGTCCCTGAAATCCAATTACGTCGACGGTGATACGGTCTCGGACTGGGCCATCTTGGAACGGACTCCCGAGGTTTTGGCACGACTTGTCGCTGACAGTGATTTCTTGCAACAAGCAGCCGCCGACTGCGGTGCGCTGAAGATGGCGGGCAAGCTGCTGAAGAATGCCTACGAGGCGCTGCCAGTGCAAACTACTCCTCGACCTTGGTCCCCCACACCAGACCGCGGAGCCTCGCCGGAGGAGGGTCTGCCGACATGCCGGATTGGACCCGCTGGCCACCTGCCAATCTATGCGCACAGGATCAAGATGAGGGAGAGCGCTTTGAAGATGATGGCAGGACTGGGCGCTTTGAAAGAAGAGTATCGAAAGGCCCTGGCCGACCCGGAGAACCTGCAGTGCATTGTTGAGTCGCTGACGTCGACGCCGACGAAGCCAATGAGTCCCCTGGAGAAGCAGAGGCAGGGGAAAAGCGCCCTCACTCAGGTGGGCGGTGAGAATTCGCCTTATGGATTCAACCCCGACTCGGTCATCATCGCCGCATGCCACGCCGCACGAGTCCTTAGCCGATCGGTTAGCAACCTTAGGACAGTGCTGGAAGATAGCGACCTCGCGCTGCCCATCTACCAGCTTCTTCGAAGCCCAAATGCCGATATACAGATTGCAGCTTGCGGAGTCATCTGTAACCTAGTTCCGAACTTCAGCCCTCTGCGTGCTGTAAGTCAATCGATCCCCAAGCTTGGTATTCTGCGCTGACCGCACCCAATGAAGCATCTTGTGGCAGCGGGTGTGCTCACAACACTTTGCGAACACGCTCGCTCTGAAAACCCCGGCCTTAGACTCAATGCCATGTGGGCGCTGAAGGCTCTGGTAGAAGGGGCGGACGTGGATGTCAAGAAACATGCCCTTGAGGAGCTGGAACCTGGATGGCTGGTACGGCTGATTCTTGACGATACAGAGGATGATGCGTTGCATGCGCGTACCCAGCTTCGCGGACAAGACGCCGACGAGGATGAGGACATGGATGTGGAGACGCCCGAAGACAACAACGGGGCGCCGACGTATCCCGGAAGTCAATCGGCACTGCGTGCAGCGTCGCCCCGAGTACAGCGGGCGGAAAGGAAGGTAGCTGCGTTGCGTGAGGCTGAGCTGAGTCCTACACGGAAAGCAAGAAACGACGATTTAGCGATCCAGGAGCAGGCTCTCACTTTCATCCAGAACCTCTTGAGTTTGCCATCGGCCCCAGGAGAGATGGTCGACTACATCTTCGCCGAGTTCGGCCAGGATCGTTTCTTCGACATCCTAGCGTCTAAGTTGCGGGTCAAGGTTCTGCATCCGTTTGCCAGAAAGCATGCCGTCGGTGTAGACTCGCGCGTACTCTACCCTCAAGCCAAGGTGGTCGCGGCCGTCGTGTACGTGTTGGTCAACATTGCGGCGAGCATACCCAAACATCGCCAGCTGCTTATCTTGCAAACTGAGCTGTTAAAGCTGTTAAGTGGTCACATTAACAGCCGGGACACGGATGTGCGACGAGCCATGTGCCACCTATTGAGCAACCTCGGCGAGCGAGAAGGTGACGCAGACATACCGGGTGGGGAGCAGAGAGCGGATGAACTTCGCAGGCTCGGATTCCTTTCGAAGCTGGAGGAACTGGAGGAGAAGGACAGCGACTTGGATGTGCGGGAGAAAGCGAAGGCGGCGGCCTGGAGGATCAAGGCGGCATCGTCCTAATAGCAACATGTTTAATGAGTGGAGAAGCAAGATTCACACTACTGTATGTATGATGGATGAAAAGGGTAGGGTGGGACAATGCAGCGGGTATTTGCTTTCATGTCGGGTTGGAAGGATTGGTCGGGCCCATTAGGAGCATTTGCGAAACTATTGATGGGTGATGTCGTCGTAAACTACCAAGTGGGGTATCAAGTTAAGTACCTAAAGTTGGCTGTAGTGGTGATTAGTATCATTTGCTGTACCTGCTTGGTTTCGACGTATCTAGGTGTTTCGGCACAGGCTACACGTAAGCTCTGGCTCTCTCTCCGCAGCCACTCGGTTACTGCCCTGCTTGGTCGTGCAACAAAGCGCCAAAGGTTTCTCAACAGCATCGGCGAGGTAGGATAGGTACCCAATAATATTGCCTACCTCGGCTTGGGTGGTTTCTTCCACGACTCCCCAAAAGAAGCATCGGACGTCGTCATGATCGGAAGCGTTTGCTGGGAAACTCCTCCACCCGACTGAGCATGGGCACAAGTCCACGTCAATTTCACAAATCTATAGTTTAAGTTGCTGGGTTGAACTCATCTTCATGGTGGCGCCCAGGATCTGGACGTACGGGCCATTTCTGGCACGAACGAGGTATCTGTACCGATAGTGGAATTCCGGCCAGTCACTAGAGTTGCCGGGAGCGAGGAATTGGTCATACCGTTCACTAAAGCAGGTTCCATATAAGTGGAGGACATCAATACATACCTACCTAGGTACCTCCTTACCTTATGTATATCACATCCCATTCTAGTAAAAGTGATAGCAAGAAAAAGCCCTTGGTCCTATTTTTCTTTTGTATGTTGATCTGCACCATTAGACATTACCTCTCCCCCAGAAGGTGGGTGGCTAAACCTCTCTTCCTTGCGTTGCTTGTGCTATTCAGCGAGCGTGGGTATCTTTGCGTTCATCACTTTGTGCCCTTCCTTACATGAACGGACGACGACATATAGGAGCAAAAGCCAAAAAGCCAAAACCAGGTCGACATGACGCGACGATCGACACGCATAATGTGCTAATCGGCGGGTATCTTTCCTCCCCCCACCAATGATGTACGTCCTGTGTGAGAAATCAAGAGGTCGGAATGCTGATAGTCCATTAGGTACCTTCTTTCAGAGGGCACACGAGGTGCTCAGTTGACATCTGGTGCTAACAACCCCCCTCATTGTTTCCATTGAGATTAAACAGCCGGAGCGGCAGCAGCCGGAGCAGCCGTGGTAGTCTTCTCTGGGAAGGTTCCTGGGTGAGTGGCGACACGACCATACTGTGTGAAGGCAATGTTGAGCCTGCCGTAATCCCACTTACGCGACAGGAGGATGACGATGTAGGTCATGACTGGGATAAGAAGGACGTCGAGGATGCCAAACCAGATAAAACCAGCAACGACGCCGATGCGGTTACCGCCGTCGGAAAGACCCCAGGCAATGGGGTACATCAGCCAGAGGAAGTTGGCCCAGGCGGCAAGGATGAGGTAGTCACGGCTGACACCGACGCGAACAGCGCCCTGGCGGCCAAAATGTAGCGTCGACATAGCTAGGATGAGCCAGGAAACGGTGCCAAACGCGAAGAATCCCCACTTGTAGTTGGTGGAGGTATATGCGCCGACAAGATAGCTAATGACCCAGATCCAGGAGAGGAAGATGTTGTAAATGATGGTGCTCCAGCTCACGCCAGAGAGTACGCCGATGACCAGGTTGACGACGGGGAAGGACACAACCCACAGGATGTATTTGGCGAAGAAGATCTGGCGGGTGAGACCGTGGTCAAGGGAGTTGCTCTGCCGGACGGGCGACCAGCCGAGGTCCGAGGCCTGAGCGAAGTACACAATGGCACCAACGAGGTTGGCCACGATGAAGAGGTAGTGGAAGAAGCGCTCTCCACCACGGGCTGCGAAGGAATGGCCGAGGGCAACCAACTGTTCAGCTCGTGTTAGCGCCAGTGTCAAGTGTCTTACACGGAGCCTTGCAAGGCACTTACAAAGGTCAAGGCATAGATGGCCGTTACAGCCCACAGCCAGTTGGAGCCATTGGTGGTGAGATAGTTGTCACCCGCAGGGGGGTTGACGTTCAGCGCATCATTGTCGCGGGGAAGGATGGCCATGGTGGGCGTTTCACAGTATCGTAGCAACGTACGATGGACGCGTTGTTGATGTCGTGTAAGTCGAAATTCACTTGCTACTTTTTAAGCTCTGGCTCCTATCAAAGAATTGCGGTACAAGACAGCCTGGTCTAGAAGCAATGATGCCAGTTGATCATCAAATCGTCAAAGAAGATGCAGGGCGACTGCCGCCCTCTTATACTCTTTTATGGTGGCCAGGCTCGATCGACGGAGATGCTCTCATCGAGATTCAGCAAGCCGAAGGCCGAGCACTCCGGAAGCATCTGCAGGTCACCCAAAGCCGACAAGAACCAAGTCATATGATTGAGTGATCCAGTCATGAATAAGATGTATCAACAAGTTAACAAACAGGCATGGATTGACATGGGCCCGCCCGCCAACCAGTCAAAACAAACCTCTGCCGCCATCAGGAGATAGCCAAGACTGGGGCCTATCGCCCACGATCCGTTCCATCCACAACGACTTCAGATGTGAGAGCCTGAGCACGCCCTTGAGCGACGCTTTGGGGAAGGCCATGCATCTGGCGTGGACAAAGGATGGTTGGACAAATCAGATTGCTGACCACAACAAGATGTTTTCTGGATCCAAACCTGAGAAAATGACGAGATAGACTTTCTACCGACTTTGGGCGTCATGGCGTGAAGGCACCTGCTGCCCATCGTAACTGCCCGCCCGGCACCCTCGGAGTTGGACACAGTGACGAGCAAGACTCCGCTTGTCCCGCGGGCACCCGATGATTATCGACGAGCTTGCCCGGATTCATAATTATCGACGGATTGTAAGCGCCCGATTCTTCTCGAACCAAGCACATGACGTATTTTTTTCTCTCTATCTTCAACCTCAAGGGACGAGCAGGTGAATAATGCGGGGACGTCTCACCGCGCGCCTTCCCCGCATTGGCCCAACGCCCATCACGCACCTGCAGCCAGTCGCGGCCAATGCGGCGTCCGAGAGCTACACAGTAAGCAGCTTCGAGCGAGGGAGGTAGAGCCTAACCACCACACCAGCGAAGAGAAAAGAGGCTGCCACGGCTGCCGACGAAACGAAACGAAAGGCAGCGAAACGAGCCGTCTCTGCCCCACCCACCCATGCACCTAATGCCGGCACTCGAACACATCACGACTCCGCCACCACTCAACGCCCAGGCTTGGCCCATGATGATTACGTTATAATGGATGTTTGTCCAAACCACATGGCCGCAGGAAAAATCGACGGCGTCATGCCACCTCTCACCCTGCAGATGTGTGCGAACCAACCTCGCGTCTTTCTTGTCGCGTCTCGCCATTTCCGCTCAGATCGCCGTCGCCGCCGTCAATCCCGCCCCTTCCGAGGGTTGGCTCACTCTTTTCAATCAACCTGCAGCTTTTCGAACCGCCCTCCGAGCTCCCCGTCAAGCCCGTTTGCAAATTGCCCGCCGGTAGCCACAAACTCAGCATTTCCCATGACCAACAAATTGGTTTAGTCCAATGGCAGCATAGCAGCCAGAAGGCGGTATCCCCGCTGCTTTTGCCAAGTTCCCTTGTGTTGAAGATCAGGGCTTCGTGTGCTTCTTTGACTTTCTACGTTTCCCTCTATTCCATATCTCGAGTCTCCAGCTGCTGTCAGGTTCATGGCTTGGAAACTGCGCTGATAGACTGTGCTACAACTCCCACTTCAAGCCGCTGCCCAGCTAATGGCGGATTCAGTCCTTTCCTTCCATGCTCGACTTATTAAGCTTCAGCTCTTGGTATTGTACTCCCTTGAGGAACGGGTTTCCCCTGGGCAGGCAGGTAGCCCCACTAGACAATTTTCAACGAGCTAAGCAGGCGACCTCCATGTGTATTGTACATGTTGAATGCCGAATCGTCAGAATAACCGGAATAGGGTATTTCTGTCAAATCACCGACGGAATTGAAGTGCCTGGGTCGCCGTCGCCTGCTCTCCAAGATCTACGGATGCCTCGCGAGCCGCACATGAGTTTACGTTGGCCTGAAACATGCGAAATCATGAAGATCGCGACGGGGTATCATGCTGGTATCGGGGGCTCACGGAGTGCATTCATTACGGCCCGGGAGTTCGCAAAAGAAACGGCGGAGATTGTAGCACAGCACATGGGGCTCATCTCAGATGTGGCTTTCATCCCGGGACTGCAACACCTTAGCATCAATATTGGATTATATCGTTTGGCTACGAAGCGTCCAGGGCATCTAAGGGCTGTTGAGGCTCTTGTCGCGGGATATTGACCCTGAGCTGGTTAGGGTGCGAGAGCCTGAGAATCGGAAAGTACTGGGTATATTCCAGTGTTGTTTACGATTCACCCAGCCAAGATTTCTCTATAGACACCAGCCAACCTCGTCGGCGTTACAGAGCAAAGCCCGTTCGCATCGCGAAGCTCAAAATGCAGATCTGACGACCACCAGACAACGCGACGCGTGAGACCTTTGACGCAAGGACCTGGACTGGACTTTGGAAAGTTGAGGTCCCAGAGGATGATATTTCTGGGACTCATAGCCTGTCATTTCTCCCAAGAAGGCGATATGCTCACAATTCCCGAGAGGAATCGGATTCGGCTTTGGGACACAGCCAAGTCACACGGGGTTGAAGCCACAGCAGCGGATTTTTCTCAAGACTCTCGTATCTCTCGTTTTCGGGGAATCTCACAGGGATGCGGCCTAGGTACATCTGCATTCGCTTTTCGTCCCTCAAGCGAACTAGTGGTCATGGGTACTGACGATGGTAACATCCTTAGGCGCGACACCGCCTCACTGGAAAAGCACTTCGGGTTTCAGGTCGATGCTCGAAGTCTAACGATTTGGTGCTGCGCCGAATGGCGCTACCCAGCGCAGGGTAAGTCGCCGTCGCTTTCCGCCTCATGCATTCGTGGTGTTCACTTCTGAGATTGCCGTGGTGACATGTAACTGTGGGACCTCGATATGTGGGCGATAGTTGCGATATATCGCATCGATGGAGAGTTCTGGAGCCCGTTCTTTGCGCTGGATTATCGATGTTTGGCTTCAGGCACTGGTCCGCTTCGAGTTTGGAGACCTGCTGATCAAAACACACCGGGGTCTGGGGAACACGATGGGCGCCTTCACATAGGGGACCTCTGGATCCGACAGAGCTTCGATGACATCTTTTGGCTTCTTCTGGCTTACAAACCCGCTATTGACATCTCGGGTCAGTCTCGTAACTGGACACAAAGGTAACAAGTTTTCGGCTCCTGGGTTAATGTCTAAGTATGTTGCGCTAGTAGTAATGCAGTTGTGTAGAGGCAAGCCTCTGTAGGTAGGTAGGTATGTTTATCTGAAAAAGGGGCATTCTGCGTGTGCCCGTCTCACTATCGTCATTCTTCCCCGAACGACTAGGACAGCTCGGATGAGTAAGACCTGCTATGAAGCAAACAAACAGAAACATTGTCTTGTAGGAGATTCAACCTGCGTCACACAAGCGTCGCATATAAATTACGTCGAGACGGCGGCCCCATGGCCTGGAAACCCTGATCGGCCCGTCTGATCAGATCTTGACTGTGCGCGCTAAAACAAACCGGCCCCCAACCTCCAAGTCCTACGCCGCACCACACTCTGCGTGCCGCACAGTAGCGTACCCAAGGGAAGGGGGGAGGAAAGGAATGCGAAGGAGGGCGTGAGCATGGGGAATGGGGATCAGGGAGGCTATCGGGAGTCATGCTAGCCAATTTCTAGCCAACCGAATCGCTGCGAAGGATAACCCTCACTACCGGTCTAGGTAGGTAGGTACTGATGAAGGACCTGCTGGGAGCAGTGTGGCTTACTATAGCATGGTTTTGTCATCATATCGAATAGCTGAACGGCCCGACTGGGAGGGACCAGTCAACAAGCCGCCTACCTCGGTGACAGGTACCTACCCCAAGTCTGGTTTCCCGGCGCGACTTTAGAAAAATCTCCGAAACTCTGCATGAAGTAGTCTGGAGAAGTCGGGATTGACTCAGCTCTCCACCCATCCCTCGACATTTTGATCCGAAGTAGCTCTTACTACCTGTCGAATACACCCTGGACCCCACCTCAGCCAGTCATCAAAAGAGTGTCAAAATAGTCTACGCTTCATTTGAACTGTGCATGTACGCGGCGTCGCATGTTTTGGCTTTGCTGGGGTTTTCCCGACAATGATGGTGGGATGGCTGTTTAAAACCCGCTCAGTTGGTTTGAGTTGGCTTGGTGCACAGCCCCCGAAACGGCGGGTACCCGTTGACCTTGTTTGCTGGCTGGGCTGGGCTGGCGGTTGGATCAACACAAATTTGAAGCTGGGATTGGGTCGGGTTCGGGTTCGGGTCGGGTTTGGCTGGGCTGGGCTGAGCTGGGGCGCAGAGACCCGTCCGTCCGGGTGGGTGGGTGGCATGATGGATCTGAAACTTGACGTGTTTGTTGTTTGGGAGGGATGGCCTCTTT
>Ga0247765_1000575_pt1 | contig 27009 bp, 39 predicted proteins | sample UWRJL106311C6_FD_179949 | JGI IMG/M metagenome (GOLD analysis project Ga0247765, IMG submission 179949) | Plant litter microbial communities from Arlington Agricultural Research Station in Wisconsin, United States - UWRJ-L106-311C-6 | ecosystem: Environmental > Terrestrial > Plant litter >...
TCATCCCCTCCCCCCCCCCCCCCCCCCCCCTGTTCCGCAATTCGTTTGCTCATGTTGCGTCGCCAGCCTATCTATCGTTTAGCTTTCCACTCAGCTACACAACTTGGCGTTAGCTGCTGGATGCAATCTTGAGATGCCGCGGCGTGCGGGGGAGCTGCGAGGCTGCCGCAGACTGCGCAATGCATGAGAAAGAAAAAAGGGAGAAAGGGAAAGAGAAGGGTAAAAACTGAGAGTGGTGGCGTGCCCTGTCACCTGCATAATCCGGTGATTTCCCGCGCGCTATTGGCTCTGCCCGCAGCCACTTACTCATAACAGAAGCACCCACAGCATCACGGCGGCAGATGGCGATCCCTCCCCTCCACCTTGTGCCGCGAGAGGGAAGACACCCGGTGCTTCCCCGCCCAAGACGCAGAGAGATAGTCTAGTGTATGCTGCACCACACTGCGATGCATCCATTTTTTTCTTGGCCTTCGCTATCCGCGCCGATCCATCACCGCGTTGCCGTCAAGCTAACTTACCTCTATCTTCATTGTTGACAAGTCGCTTTCCACAAAACCCCCTGAATATAACAATCATGTACGCTGCCGACCCAGCTCGGCGTCGTCGCGTTTCAGCCGGTTCCCGCGCAACATGGACCGTGTGTAGTTCGCAGCCGCCGTGATCATGAGATGGCGTGGGTTGAGCCAAGGATCTAGAACCACACTTTCTGGGAACCTAGATAGGACCCGAAGCGTCAGAAAATCCGGCGCGGCCCGTCTGCCACTACTGCGATGGCATGTGAGCTATCTCGGGCTAATAAACCAAGATTTGAGCGTGGGGAGAAAAGGCGCTAGGGAGGCGGAAAATAGAACACTGCATACGCAGTACTCTCCTCTCCCCATCTCCATCTCAACCGCGGGTGGCGTCGACTGAAAGGGGGGGTTGGCTACCACGTCCAAATCACTCAATCGAGTGCAGCGTCCTGCACTCTCCCCTCAACGGGAAAGAGACAGCGTAGCTGAACTGAGAAAATCAGGAGATTTGTGTCTTCAACCCGTTGCTTTGACCGATTCGTGGTAGTCTTGCGAAAGGGAACAAAAACAGACCAGGTGACCGCGTGAGGTAGCGGAGGAGAGACGGTGCTGCCGACGGGTGGTTGCTTGTCTGGCGCAGTTAACCGCGGGTTTTCGCCGACCTGGATCGCCTGCTTGATCTATCTGGAGGACGAGGCTGTTCCACGTCCATCGCCGTCCTCAATGGGGGTCTTACCGCAGCCACTTCCGGTCCGTTTTTCTATTACACAGTACCCTGTTGCCTTGCTCTCACCTCTCGTCGCTTACTGTCCACCGCGAAGGTGCGGGCACAGCATGGCTAGACCGACGGAGGATGGAGGACTAAGTCGCTCCAGATAGTATAGCATGTTCATGATAGGCTGCTCTCCGCAACCCGTTCACCGACCTCGCGGGCACCGGCGTCCCGAGGCAGTTTCGGTCGCGCTGGTGTAACACGCCCAGGGAGAGAGAGCTTGTTTGCACTCAGCGTTCTGGGGACGATCGGGGTATATAGCGCTCTGCCGAACTCAACTATAGGAAGGTGAAGGACACAACATTAGTAACATCAGCACCCACAGCCCCTAGTAAATCATGAGCGGCGACGATATTGCGAACAGTGCGCCTTTTCCCCTAGATGAACAGGCAGAAGAATTCTATGCCGCCGATGTGGAGCTCTCGTCTTCGACTCAGAGTCAGAACAGCGACTATCAGCAGCTCATCGACGCCACGGCCGCCGTGGATCTTGCTCCGAATCATGCCACGCCGCCCAACAACACTATGCGCGCCGTAGGGGCCGTCTCATACTCGCGGCGTGTCGTTGGCGTACCGAACGTCAGAATGGGCATGTCGTCCGGAAGTGCTACCAGTACGACGGCGACCGCGCCGAGCACTTTCTTCCGCAGCATGGATGCCACTTCCCACAGAATGTCTCTTCTCAACGACGAGGACCACGATACGGGGTACGGGACCTCAGGATCCCTCGAGATGAATCTGGGCAGGTATTGTCTCCTCACTCCCTGAGGGGCGTCTCCGACGGCTGATCTCCCAAGCGCGGCAAGCACCGACAACGAGTCTACCGGGGACGGTGCTCAGGCTAGTTGGGAGGCTCAGCCGCCTCCGGCTATTCCCGAGTATCGCACTTCTCATGTTGAGGAGAGACCTGCCATTGTTCCTCCTGTTATTCGGATGCGATCGCGTGGGGGAAGCGGACCTTGGCGAACTGATTCAGCCAGAAGAACGCCTCGGATTGCGCCCGACGTCTTTCCCTATCCACCTAGAGCGGCGAGAAATCGACTGGCCAGAGGCGGCGGTGTCCGAGGAGGCAACAACGAAGGGCGGGCCCCATCGGCGTCGTGACGTGGCGAGTTGGCGAGATGTCCAATCTTGTATGTGCAGTTTCAATTCGAGAGCTTGCCGGCAAAGTGTACGTGGGTGTGGGCTTACCCCTATCTCTTGAGCATAAGCACTTCTCGACAACGGGAGGCAGAGCTAGGCGAGGGGATGGAAAACACCTACCTCCGCACCCAGAGTTTTTGATTGAATAGTAATTTCTTTGGCGCAACAACATCCTGCTTGAATACCCCGATCACTTTGGTAGCGCCCGCATAGGGATAATGCGGCCGTGTGAATGATTCCGGTCTCCTGCAGAGACCTCTCGCGCGCTGCATGCCGTGTGACGGGGCCCCCAATGCCTATTTCAGCAGCCCACCCACCCATCATATTGCCGAACCTACATCAACAGAAGCAAGTAGGCCACTATCCAGCGATCCACGTGGGATAATAAAACTGCGCCAATTCCAGGACTGAGCCTAGACCACGAACTGTTAAACAGGCAAGTTGCGGGGTGGTTGCAATCGCCTGATCAGCGAGTCTGGTCTTCCAGTCAGCCTTAGGGGGACACAAAATACAGGTGTAGACTCTCAGCCCCCGTCGACGGTGGGGAGAGGGTGTGCCATCCACCATCATCTGGGAAAGAATAAACGATCCATGCCCTATCTTCCCCGCACAACCTGAGCTCAATCGGTTTCCGCACGCCGTAGTAGGAACCACACACAGAGTGTTGTGACCCCCCAAAGATGGCGTATCTGCGGATCGATGAGAATGGTAACTGTTTCGTCTAATGAGCTCTTGATATTGACACCGATCAGGAAGTAGTGGCTGGTCTCGTGCCGTCTGCAGCCGCCTGTACTCTCTTCTTAATACCCAGTGTTTCTCTCGTGAGGAAGAGTTTCTGCGTTTCTTCACTTTTCGGTTGCCGTTGTATTTCGCCTCGCCCCTCCGTCTCAGACCTGACCGCTCCGCTGCGCAGGCCTGTTAGACCTTCCCCTTGCGGCCTGCCGATTCCATATCCTTAGCCTGCTACAGCAGCTCATCTATTTCCCCCTCCGAGCTTCCCCACCAGCCATCTGATTGGATCAGAGTAGCATCTGGTCACATCTTTGACCGGCCAAGCCGTTGGGGGTCACTGCCCCCATTCCATGCCCTCCCCGCTTTGTTTGTTCTCGGCCAGCGCTCGGATACCACTCGTCAGTCTTACCAGGTGAACCCTGCCGTGGGACTTGGCCCAACAAGCATACAGAAGAACGGGGCGGATATGAGAATCTTCGCGGACAGGCTGCGTTGGAGACCGGCAGAAGATCTGGGGGCCATAATGGAGCGTCTTGTCGCCCGGAGTGCCCTACCCGAGGGAGCTTGGGTGAGGGAAACGGCATGATCTCCATGTCACTGGGGCTCACCGTCGACCCAAGTGCCAATCCATCGAGCCTGGTCGGCCAACGCTGGACTAGGGGGGTGCTGGCCTCTGGTTCGTCTGGTTGGTCGACCACCCGAGCGGCCGTTGAGCAGTCAGACATACTGCCCCCCTGGAGCCTGATGCTGGACCAGGGTCCATCGAACACCCTTTTTTTGAGCCTTTTTTTTCTTTGCCAGGCGGACGACTGCTTCGCTGGCCCCTATCATCCATCGCATTGGTAGTTCCAGTCCCCACCGCTTCTTCGCACATTTCCTACCGGTGCCTCGTTGTTTCATCCGTGTCCTCTCTCGCAGCCGCCTCGCAACGTTGAAGTACATGACTCTGGCCGCGCAGAAATGGTTGATTCGGCGCCACGCAGCTTTAAGTCGGCCAGAAGGCTAGACAGCCATTCAAGTTTTATCTCTCTTGGCTCTTTTACCGCCTCTGGGACAAGGAACCAAGTTCCCTCGATGGATATTGTGATGATTGTGGAAAGGAGTCAAGCGGGCGGTATAGCCGGAGGTCCAAACGAGGATACGACCTCATCCCCACCGGCTCTGGCACTTGTCACCCAGTCACTCGGACATTCGGAGCGCCTAGTCGCAGCGCCTGTTGGTGAGAGACCCCAGCCCATCTTGCCGAATAAGCTTGATTTTGATATCTAACCAGACTCGGGCGAAGGTGGTGAAGTGACATCTGAAGCGCGTGCATTGGCCATTTCGTCGCAGCCGCATGTTGCTGGAAACACCGGCCCAGGTTCAACTGTTGAGCATTCCATGCTCTCCGAAGCCAGCGGCGAGTGTGGCGCCGAGGGACTTGACCAACATGGATTCCGCAACCCGCTGCCCCCATTCGTTCAAAGTGATCAAGTCAGAGCGGACCCTTATTCACTAGGGGATAACAGTACCGAACTTGGCTCCTCATCGTCGGCGATGGGCTCGCTTGATGTTGAGCTTGGGATTGCCTGGTCTGATAGGTATGTCGCACAATGCGGTCCCACGATGCGAGACGAAAACAAGGTGCTGACACAAACCGCAGTGCTCCAGATGACGCCTTGAAACCCGTCGTGCAACCCAGACCTGTGGTCCCAGAGGATCAGCATCATCCACTAGCGCTGGGGTACGGGCTTACGAGAACCAGAGCCTGGCTTGACAACTACCTCCATGGCCGCCGCCCCATGCTCCACGCGCCGCACCAGCACGAACTTGCCCAGCTCAGCATTGAACGGAACACAGTCGTCTCCGAGGCATCACGTCTTGTCGCCGTCATTCCCATCGAGTCAGTCGCTTATGGCAATGGCGCCACCGGCTATCTTCAGGAAATTGCGGACCGTGATGATGAGCTCATCGACAGGCGTAATGTAGTGGAGTAAAAACAAGAGCGTGACCGAATCGGGACAGCGGGTGGTGGGCCAGAGGTGGAGTTTGTGGGGGTTGACGACATGGGACATTTAAAAGGAAGGAAGGAGACATGGCTCACCGTGGGGGAGTCCAGATTGTTATAACATCGGCGGAAGGCACTACCCACTTGATTTTGACGCTCCGTATGCTTCTAGCGGGGAGGCGAACGAGGAAGGCTGGGTTCAAGGAAGGAGCGGTCTGCAATTCGAAAAGTCTGTCGTCGAGCTCTAGTGCTTTTATTGTGGTCTAGTTTTCGTTTCTTTTGGCGGTTGTTGCCGTCTGTCGGCTCAACATCCAGTTCCCAGCTCTGCGAATGTCAAGCTGAACAAGATATTCTCTGGAGTTGGTGGTGGCTCCGGCTGCTGGGTTTGTAACCAAAGATATATACATCGGGGGTAGTACGCAATGCAAATCTTTCTTTTCTTTCTTTTCTTTCTTTTTTTTCTTTTCTTTTCTTTTCTTTTCTTTCCTTTCCTTTTTTCCCATTTGCCGCTAGTCCGGCGTCTTCAGCTGTTCTGGCCACCGTGAGGCAAATTGTTGCTGCCGTCCTGTGACGATCGGGTCCTGTATCCGGGGTGTGTGCGTCTGGTGTTCCTGTAATTGGCCGGACCGTTTCGGGCTGTTCGGGCTGGCTTCTGCAACCGGGTAGCTCTGTTCCGCCGTGTTTGCCACTTGGTTGCCGCAGGGTTTACTACGGGCCGAATTGGTGCAATGATTTGTTCGAGGCAGCCACCGGCCACTCGTACATGTTCAGCTGGTGACCCACAGGCGTCATTGGGCCATTTGGTGTGAGGGATTCTTCTGATTGACGTTGAGATAGAGTAGAAGCCGAGTTCCAGAACACGCCAGGGGCCTGTCTCAGCTCTCAGCGCCCAGGATCCTGCGCTATTGGTCTTGGTATCGTTGCCCTTGTCGTATTACTACGATGACTACCTAGTAATTATCTAGCGGATGGCTAAGTCCAGTTTCAGGACGGGGTGGAGATGATCAGGGCGCCAAGCGAATGTCCTCACTGGGATGTTGGTGTTCAAGATCCCAGGACAAACGCTGAGACGGCACCAAGTAAGTTACACTACGAACACAGGCCCAATTTTTCTGTCACGTTGCAGATGGGCTATCAAATAACTATACGTCCAATGTGATGCAGCTTGGTCAACTCAGAGCCTGTCAGGTGCTGGCATTGTAACCCGGAAAATGGTGCGGACATGGTCGGAGATACGACACATGATGGACATTTGCACTACAGCGGCCAATACCCCCTGCCACAGAGGCCTTGATCCAGCGCGCATACCAAGCATTTTAGCGATGACACCCCGCCGTCCAGTCCAGCCCGGCTGGATGCCGGGTGACTCAATGGCTTACTTGGGGTTGTCATTGGGGCTGTCAGCCTGGCCTGGAGTATAAACTCACATCAGCCACACAGTGTTTGTTGCTGTCGAGTGCAAAATCCATCCCAACAATTGAAATTCGACAAACGGGGCTCGGCCATCTGCAGGACACGCGACCCAGCCAGCTCGGGGAAAACTGTCACTAGCTTCGTCCGACGTCCTGCTGCTTCCCTCCTATGCCTTTACCTCAGCCCAGTTCCCCACTCGGTCTTTCCTCCTGCGACCTGCAACAATTTCTCGAGGCCGCGGGCACTCGACTAGATTTACTCTTCCCTCGCAACTCGTTCTCACTTTTTCCCTCCTCGTCTCTCTCCAGTCTTCTCGCCTCTCATCCCTTGGTCCTCGGTTGGTCACCAGCTCCTCAAGTCAACAGCCTCTCGTCCGCTGGTGTCCAACATGAAAGAAATCCAATCCATCGAGCTCGATGGCCGGACCGGCGAAGGCGGAGGCCAGATCGTCAGAATTGCCTGTGCCATTGCCTCGGTCGTCGGCCAGCCCGTACAAATCAATCACGTTCGCGGAAACCGTGAAGGTGCTCGAGGTGGCGGTTCGTAATCCCCACTCCATGATTTGATCTTGGCTTGTGCCCCTCCTTGAGCAGTCGTGCTGACCAGCTACCTATCTGCCCTTGATGCAGGCTTGAAGGCACAGCATGTCGCATCCGTCGGTTGGTTGGCAAAGGCCACCAATGCTGAGACGGCCGGCCTTTCAGTCGGCAGCCACTACCTGGAGTTCCGGCCTCGCCTCAGGCCCTTTGACCTCGAGGCACGCAAGGTCAGCATTGCCGCTGACTCGGCCGCGGCGAGCTCTTTGCTCGTCTTCCAAGCTATTCTGCCCTTCCTGGTGTTCGCTGGGAATGCGAAAGGCGAGCCGATCAAGCTGTAAGCCTTATCCCTCGATCTGTTTGTCCCGGTCGAGGACGCCTCAAGGAACCTAGCTAGGCGACTTGCTAACCTCTTGACAGAGACATCACGGGAGGTACCAATGTGAATTGGGCGCCCTCATACGAATACCTCGACCAGGTTCTCTTGCCCATGCTCGAGCAGTTCTTCAGTGGATTCAGCGTAGAGCGTAAGCTTAGGACCCGCGGCTGTAAGTTTCTGTTTGCTCTGCCTTGGGCGTGCCCGAGACTATGCTCACCGTGCCCATTCAGGGAGCCTCGGTAAGGTCCAGCGAGGGACCATTTCCTTCAACATCCACCCGCTGAAGCCTGGTGAGCCTATCAAGGTGCGGCAGTCATATCCGACTGCGTACACGGAGGATGACCTGGAAATTGTCGATCTCGACTGCTCCATCATCGCGCCCACGGACATGCATGAGTCGCTCTGCGACGCTCTTGTACAGGATCTCGGTGACCTGTTCCCTGGCATCGATGTCAACTTCAAAATCCTCGAAGATAGCGGCAGCGACGCACGTGTCTATGTTCTCCTTGTCGCCCACTCTGCCTCGGGTCACCGCTGGGGCCGCGATGTGCTGACATCGATTCCAAAGAGGCAATCAAAGTCAGCATCCAAGGCCAATGGCAAAAAGGGAAACTCCAACAATGGCGGCAACGGTAGCAGTTGCATTAGCGGTGCAAAGGCAACTGTCTCTGTGAGCCAGAGCATCGCGCGCAAGGTGTCTAAGGAACTCTTTGCCGAGGTGTCTAATGGCGGCGTCGTCGACGAATTCCTCCAGGACCAAATTGTCATTTTTCAAGCTCTTGCCGAAGGTTTCTCTTCCTTTCCCGGTCCTCGCAGTGCTCTGGCCGCCGCTGAGACCACGGGTACCAACAATGGTGTGTCCCACGGAAAAGCCGACTTGACAAAGCAGATGGCACACCTCAGCTTACACAAAACTGGCAAGTCTGAGGTCGCCCTCCGGAGAGACAATGCCGGTCAGCCCTTTGGTCAGGGAAGCGACCACACGACAACGGCACGCTGGGTGGCAAGCATGCTCTTGCCTCAACTCAACTTTTTCAACAAGGGCCTCGTGTGCCAGGGAATAGGCATCTCGATGCAACGACCGCTCGGTCAAGATCCCAACGCCTAATTCAGGCACGTCCGACTTCACACGTACACACACGCCTTCTTTCGCTTCTTCCAGTGTTCTTATGGCTGTTTGGCCGTCCGTCTATTTCTTTCACAGGTCGACTTCTTCGGCAAGTGACATTCACAAGCGGATTTGCGCCATTGTTTCTTTTGCCCTTCCGCCCCGTATGATTAGGCCGTTTTTCCCTCGTTCTCGCCTCGGAGGCGAGCAGCAGGGTTAGCCTGGGATTGTCTTGGGCCTTTATTTTGGCGCCGCCGGATTCGATGGTGGGTGCATATGTACGACACATTTGATGCTGAGGAAGGGCCAGTTTTTTTCTCATTTCCTAGGCGTAGAGTGTATGGCATGATACCACTGGCAATGTATTGGGAGGGCGGAAGTAGATGCAATTAGATACCCTCGTGGGCTCAGATCCCCCGTTTCCGCCTATAGCTGTGATTTGTGATACGTGAGATACTTCTGATTGGCTGTCTATAACAGATATTGATGCCCCAAGCAGCCAAGCTTTTATGCCTTGGTCCACGGCAGGAGACTGGACAAAAAAGGACCAAAGCTGGAGATTCCACAACCAATATCAAACGTGGTTCCAACGACACGAGGTCATGGCCATGACTCTACCACACATTGAGAGCTTGAACAAGGCGATAAATGACATATCACCTCTTTCTTTTGATCATGAGACCCATTTGCCTATCTACCTGGGTAGGTAGGTAGGCAGTTACCTAGTACAGCATTCAGGGCGCTTCGCGTGCGTGCGACTTGATAGCTCAGGACAGCACAGCCCATTTGATGTCAATCTGGACATGCACAGACGTGTCAACCGTTATTCAACTGTGTTACCCCACCAGACCGGACCAGATGAGATATCAAAAAAAAAATTTGGCATGGAGACACAGTAGTCTCGGTAACAAGCGTGACCTTGGTCCTTTTCTTGTTGCCTTACTCTCTCCATCGTCGGGTGGTATTATGGTCACATCGAGACAGAAACTTATCCCGGCAGTCAAGGTCACCGGGTATAGAACATGTTTTTTTTGTTTCTACGTAATGGCCTCCTTGTTTCCCCCGCTAGGTAGGTACCTACACGTACTCCAGGCTAACCAGCCCGGAGCAGAGAGCGGGGCCGCAAAAATGTAGGTATGCACAAGATATATAAATACATTTGTTTATAGGCCCTGCCAATACCGGTTTGCATGCCACTGGATTTTGTTAACCGTCTTGTCTACCTTGTCACAAATCTCGGGCCCCCACAATGTCTCGACCGTCGTGCTGCCCAGCAACACCTCCAGAGTATGCTTTGTAGCTTCGTCTTTGGTCATGCACACGAGGTCTTGGGGTTCTAATATGGCCGACTTTTGCTTGTCAACTTGGCGGAGAGTATCGTGACTGGGTTTCTTCCACCGGACGAGGACGAGGCGGGTTGGGATACCCGAGACGACGCTTCGGCCGCGGTAGGCCTCTTCGATCAAAAATTCAATGTCTCCTTGTGTTAGGGGAATACGGAGGCCATCGCCAGCATCGTGGCCGTGGCGCAAGCGGACTAGTTTCTGTTCGTTGCTCTGGATAAAGGCGATGGTGGAGTCGTAGAGCTTATAACGAGCCTTTCCCGCACCGTATTCTATTGGATATTCTACAAACCCTGGGGGTTAGAGGGGCTGTACGTGGCTGGCACAACCCGGAAAAGCAGAGGACACGTACCGGTGATCTTTAGGATGACGTGGTTGGCCACGGTATAGCCAAAGACAGCGGGCATGGTACCCAGGACGGGGAGAATGCGGACACGGAAGTCGGGGAGGGGTCCTAGATCTCCCACCGATCCCTTGTTGTATTCTTCGTCCGAGATGGGCAGCAGCGAGGCCTTGCCCTCGGCCATCTTCTCGGTGGAATAGGCCACGTCAATGCCCGTCGACACGCCCAGCACCTTGAGCTTGCGTCGGGTCGCGCGGGACAGGCCGTCGTCGGTGCTTTCGGAAATGTCGCCGACCATGACCTTGGTCGGATCCCCTTTGGTGCCGGCACCCATGGACGAGATGACGGGGATGCCATGGTCGTGGCAGTACTTGAGCAGCTCGACCTTGGAGGCGATGTTGTCGATGGCGTCAATGACAAAGTCGGGCCTCTGGCCATTGGCAGGGGCCGGGCCGATCTGCCAAGGGGCGAGCAACGGGTTGGCGACGGATGCGTCGAACTTTTGCACACGCAGGTCGAGGCGGACCCAGGGGGTGATGGGCAGGAGACGGCGCTTGAGACACTCAACCTTGGAGATGCCCACGTCGGCCAGGGTGGCGACGGCGTGGCGGTTCAGGGAGCTCAGCGTGACCTGGTCAAAGTCGATGAGGCGAAGCCTGGAGACGCCAGACCGGGCCAGCGCCGTGACGGCGTGCGAGCCAACACCGCCGCAGCCGACGACAATGACAAAGGCATTGCGCAGCTTGTCGAGTCCCTCGTCGCCCAGGAAGACGCGGTTGCGGGCAAGCTGCTCGAGGATGAGCTCTTCGTCATACTCCCCTCTCTGCGCTCGCTGTGTGCACCGCTGGTTGATTTTGTCCTCACTGTTTTGCCAGGCTATTAGATCCGCAGGTGCATCGGGGATCAACTGCTCTCGCGGCTCGAGCCCTTTTCCGTTCTCGAACCCTTTCCCGTTCTTGAACCCCTTTCCGTTCTCAAGCCCTTTTTCGTTCTCGAGCCCTTCTCCCTTCCGGAGATGTTGGTAAGCTAAGATGGTGCTCGCTGTAGCCGCCGCAGACGCCACGGCTGCCACTGTTGCAATCTGGATTTTGCTGTTGATATCCATCCTGATCGGTATTGATACCTCCGTTTGCCGGACGGGGACCTCGACGCACGCAGGAACGAAAAGTTTATTCACACACCATTTAACGTCATATCAAGTCGTCATTTTCCGATTGATTGCATCCCTGTTCCTTCCTCGTCTGGACCCTGGCCTTTCCACCCCACCCCCAGGAACAGGCCTTGGCGGGGAAAATGTCGCTTGGCATTTAGTTCCCTTAGCGGGAAGGGAAGGTGCTTGCATGGCTCCCACAACATGAACAGCAACCACTGTAGTGGACAGCCTCGGAGCATCCCCGTTGATACGCCCGGCGGAACTCCAACACGGGAACTCAGACATGGTGACACGGGTGCATGATGCAGGCAAGTCCCCGCGCAACAGGGGTTCTCAGCCAGCCTCGACACCCCTCAGCGGCAAGGGAACAAACCCCTCGTGCCTTCTTCTTCTTCTCTCACGGTCCCAACCGTTATTTCTTCTGCCTTCCAGGTTGGTATTTCTTTTTGCCAGAGGTTGATTTGAATGCAACATGTCGGCCCAGGGAAAGACGGTTCTCATCACGGGTGCTGCTGGTGGTCTAGGCAAGGTAATCGCAACCGCCTTCCTCGCTGCCGGAGCCAACGTGGCCATCTGCGACATCAACACGCAGCGCATTGCCAAAGTCGAGGACGAGTGGTCCAAGACGTATGCTGGAAAGTTTCTGACTCGCGAGGCCGATGTCTCGGATGACAAGCAAGTCCAGGACCTGGTTGAAACAGCCGTGGCACGCTTCGGCCGCCTCGACATCCTCGTCAACAATGCCGGAATCATGGACGATTTCTCCCCTATCGGCACTACGAGCAACGAACTCTGGAACAACGTCCTTGGTGTGAACCTCAACGGCGCCTTTTACGCCTCCAAGGCCGCCATTGCCCAGTTTGAGACGCAGACGCCTGTCGGTGGCCTGATTATCAACATCTGCTCTAATGCCAGCGTCCACGGATTCCACGCTGGCGCTGCCTATACTGTTTCCAAGACGGCACTATTGGCTATGCACAAAAACATGGCTGGTGCATATGGACCCAAGGGTATATACTCGGTTGCACTGTTAGTCTTTTTCCCCTCTTTTGCTTCTCGCGCTGGCCGAAACGCACTAACACAATAGTAGAATCCTCGGCGGCATGGAAAACACAAACATTGCCGACGCACTTGCCAATGGTTTTGACACTGCCACCTTCCAGCAGATTCAGTCGACCCAGACCCCTTGGGAGGCGGGAAAGACAACGGTGCCGGTCGAGAGTGTGGCCAAGTACTGCGTGTTTCTGTCGGAGCCGGATATTGCCCCGAATGCCAATGGGTCGAGCATTTCTTTCAACAAGAACTGGCCCGAGGCCTGATTTGGCCTTTGGGTCATGTCACTCGCATCTTGCCAACGCAGGTGCCTTTTTTTTTCCCAGAGAATAGGAGAGAAAAGAATCGTAATCCTGGAATTCAGACTACCTAATCTAAGAGATGAAACTACTCGCGCCACGTCCCGGCCCTGAATCGGATGTTTGCCAGTGTAAATCAGGGGAAGAGAGGATGTACCGTGCGAGGCCGCGAGTTTGTTGAAGAAGGGGAAGCCAAGAGTGAAAAGCAGGCAAGGCAAGGAAAGGAAGAAAAAGATATCCCGACATCCAGCGCAGCAGACCGAAATATCGAGGACCTTGTCACGCCTTCTTCCCAGAAGAACCACCACTCCGAGCCCTAGTCGCCATGGAAGTTATTGATCCCCCCCGGTGTGTATCCCATCCCCCGTTCGCCCCTATCCCCTCAGGAGCGAGGTGATTTACTTGGTGAAGTTGTACCACCAAGGGACGCAGTACTGCTCATTCATTAGTTTTTTTTTTTTTTTTAACTTCCACTCACCTCGACAGGTCACGGAGAAAGGAAAAGAGAGAGAGAAAAAAAAATTCTTACCGGGCTATGGCTAGGCGGGTAGTACTTGCAGACTTGATCTCTAGCGCAAGCTCCAGCATACTTTTAGTCAAATCAGCATCTTATCAGCTTTGTATGCCTACCTTAGGTACCTAGGTAGGTAGGCAGGTAGGAAGGGGGACAAGGGGGGTGGAGAACTTACAACCCAGATACCCGAAGTGTTGCACACCATCCAGCCGCGCGCATTGGGCGTGCAGGCGTAGGTGCCGGGCTTGCAGCCGAACTGGGCCGAAGCGAGACCGGCGAGAGCGACGACGGAGAGGAACTTCATTTTGAATAATCGAAGTGTACTGTTGTACTTGTACTGTAGTGCAGTGTATTGGTAGAAAGATGCTTAAGGGAGTGTGTGAAGATGGAGGCTGATGAGGGGGGGAAAAAAAGAAGTGCTTGATGAGGTAGGATGGAGGGGAGTGTTTTATACATGAATTGGGGAGTTTGTCGTCGTCGTCTTGCATACCTACTGGGAAGTCTCATTGTCATCTCTACTACGCGTTTGAGTACCTAAGGTAGAAAGGCATGCATGTGGTGTTTCTGATGCTGACAGAGAGGGTGAGCGAGGAATGGCGCGTCCCCGTTCATAGAGAGAGAGAGAGAGATGTTTTGGCGTTGGCGGGTTTGGTCTCAGATTTGATAGAAAGACTGGAGGCGGGGAACTTGAATACCAAGGTTGGGATGTGGATGTCTCGAAAGTCTGATTGCTTCTAGTTCCATGCCATGCCAGCCGTGTTATTCTGTCTGTCTCACGAGTCTGGCGCTCACCCACTCACTCACGGCATATGGAAGGTACCAGATACCAGATAATACATACAGCCTTATTTTTTCGTGGTAATGAAAAAGCAAGAAACACACACAAATGGCTCAATCGCTCTCTCTGACCTGACCTGGAACAGCGCCTCCATTCTTGGAATGGAGACTTTTTAAACACTGTCTCTCTGTAATTACACCACATCTCTGTCACAAGACTCTTAATCTCGCCGAAGAATTGTCCTCGAGCCATTGTTCTCCCTGGCATTATCTTTAATTCTCCTGTTCGATTTTTGGGGGGGTTTCTTCCCCTTTTTGGTCTTCGTGGGTAAAGGAGCTTGGGTCTCCGTGGGCGGAGGAGCTTTGGTCTTCTCGGGTGGAGGAGCTTTGGTTTTCGTGGAGGGAGGAGCTCTGGTCTCCGTAGGCAGAGGAGCTTGAGTCTTCGTAGGCGGAGGAGCTTTGGTCTCCATGGGTGGAGGAGCCAGGGCAACCAACTCCTTTGCCATTTCACGCAGCTTGAATTTCTGAACCTTGCCGCTCGCCGTCTTGGGATATTCGTCAACCCAAAATACATGTTTGGGCACTAAGTGCGCCGAGAGATGGGTGCGAACCCAGTCCCCGATAACATGCTTGTTGAGGGAATTCAGGCCCGCCTTCTCCTTGTCGCCAAGTATCTTCACACCTTTATGAGGGATGATAAAAGCACCAATCGACTCGCCTAGTTTCTCGTCTGGAACACCCACGACGCTAGCATCGGAAATGAGGGGGTGTTGCAGCAACCAGTTTTCAATCTCGAGCGGGTGAATATTCTCGCCGCCGCGGATGATGAGGTCCTTGATGCGGCCAGTAATCTGGACGTAGCCTTCAGCGTCCATGGTCGCTTCGTCGCCCGAATACATCCACACGGTGCCGTCCTCGTCGGGAACGCGGACCTCGCGGGTGCGCTCTTCGTCGCCATAGTAACCTTGCATAACCAGATATCCCGCCGCTGCAAGCTCGCCGCGCTCGCCCACGGCCACAACACGGGAGCGGTCCGATGGGTCCACCACCTTGACACGGGTGTGCGGCATGGCCTGACCAACACTTCTGGTGCGCTCCAGAAAGGGATCTTTGGGCGTCGTCATGCAGCTGACAGGACTCGTCTCGGTCATGCCGTAGCATATAACCAGCTCCCTGAGCCCAAGAGTCTCGTAGAGTCGTCTCATCAGCGACTCGGGCACCGAGCTGCCTGCTGCGATACCCTTGCGTAGATGTGAAGGGAACATACTGAAGGCGATGGGAGAAATATACTCGGCGGTTTCTTCCGATGCAAGCAGCTCGAGCATGGCAATGAACATGGTAGTCACGCCGTAGAGGCCCGTCGCTTGGTAATCGGCCACCATGCGTAGAGATGCTAGGGGGTCAAAAGCCGGCGATGGGAACAAAATGGCGGCACCCGTCGTGGCCGTGGCCATGAAACCCAGCACGGAACCAAAGCAGTGAAACAGGGGCGGCGGACACACAATGGCGTCGTCTCTCGTCATGCCCATCCGGTGGGCGATCAAGTGTCCGTTGTTGAGGATCGAGGTATGCGAGAGCATGGCAGCCTTGGGATGCGACGTGGTTCCCGAGGTGAACTGGATGTTGATGGTTTCATCGGCAGAAAGGGGCTCGTCTGGTACTACTGGCCATACCGATGGCGACGATCTCTTGAGGTTGAACGAAGGCAGCAGTTCCCCGAAGCGAGTGAAGCAACGGAGGACGTGCAACGGCGGGAATGCGCACTCTGGGTGTTCGGACGAGTTGTCGACTATGACGACTTGCTCGAGCGTCGGGATCTGCTCACTCTGTATCTTTTCGGAGTCGGGGTCCGCGATGAGTTCCTGGAGCAGTGGCAGGTTGCTCCGGCCGCGGCTTGGCTTGTACGCTAGATCGGTCACTGCGCCCATGATCAAGATGCGCACGCCGAGGTGGTTGAGGGCGGCCGCGACTTGCTTCGCGTTGAATCCGGGATTTAGGGGCACCAGGATGGCGCCAAGCTTGAATATGGCATAGGTAAGGGCGGCGTACTCGGCCGAATTGCCCAAGCTGACGGCGACGCGGTCCCCTTTCTTGACTCCCAGAGAACGCAGCGAGTGGGCCAACGAGTTGGAAGCCATATCCAACGCCTCGTACGTGAGGAGCGTCTCCCGGTGATCATGCCAGCCAATTGATGGCCCGCGGGCTACAACCGCCATGTGATCCCCGAATTCCGCCACGATGGAGTTGAAATGCTTGGGAATTGTCTGCTGAAGCAAAGGCGGCTGGGGAAAAAAAATTCAACATCTGCCAATCTAGCGGTCCATTAACATTCACCAGAGAGAGAAACACACTCACAAATTTTGGTCCTTCAGAAAGACTGGTTGTCAAATCGCCAAACCGCCTCACTGTTTGCATCCCTCCTCCTACCGCGCGACTGCGACTCCTCTCCCATGTTCGCGGGGAGCACCAGACCTTGGCGAGTCGCAGCCGGGGTCGCATTGTGTCTGCGATTCTCGCGATCAAGTTCCTATGTGTGTCACGACATGGAGTTGAGCAAGAAACAATTGTCGGCAGGCAATTGTTAAAAGGAGGGGAAAAAGTTCCCCAACAGCCCAGGGTCTCTCCATCCCGGTCGGTATCCGAGGCACGCGAACAGGGCTGCGGGGTAGTTGGTCGGGTGGTCAACAGCAGCGCTGAGAGTTTGCTAGGGGCCTCGCATTAGGGTGTCTCGGTGGTGGCGCTTCCCCGCAGATCTCCCTGTCACTCAGCATTCAGCGGAAGCATTGGCACTCCAATTCCTCCACCTCTCCACAACCACGTTGTCCACAGCGTCTTATTTCCCTTGGTTGTCATCTGGCTGATGCTTTTCAGAAGACTTGGGAAGGTAGGTAGGAACATGGATGGTAGGTACCTAGTTGCGTGGTTATTCACTTCTCTATCCCTTTTTTTCCTCTTCTTTTCAACCATCTCTAGCCTTCGAAAACCTCAGTCATCATCATCCTAGCTGCCTTGCAGTGCTCTCCCGCACACCTGCACCCGCTCTGCGGGGTCAACGCGGGGAAACGCTGCGGAGCCTTGACGTCGTGGTCAGCATATCGACACGACCGACCAAGTACGAGACCCAACCTGGCCAGATCTGATCTCGACCGACGGCAACGAAGATGACTGGATAGAGATCAGACCTAGTAGATTCGTACCGCTTATACGATGCCTCGGACCACATTACATACGTGCCCACTCCCCATCTCGAGACACGTCCCCAAACTTAGCCCCCAAACAGTCAGTGTAAGTGATTCGGATATACTGTGCTTGGTATCAGCATCCCCTATCCCAAACAACAACAAGAGAACGAAGAATAACACACCACAACCAGATAGTAGGTTTCTTACGCCAAAACAGCACCCGGACAAGTCTCCCCTTGCCTCTGGTCCTGCCCTCTCCCTATCCGTCTCCATACACTCCGAGAGTAACAAGACACAACACCCCCCCCCCCCCCCCCCCCCTCCATGAACCCAAGAGCTCTCTTTGCCTGTTCCGATCCCGCAGTCGCAAGCGACGAGAGGACAGAGCACACTTAGATGTGCCCTCGGGCTTGGCGAGCGGTTCCTTGCCACGACGGAAAGACAAACACCACAGATGCAGTCTTGATGTGTTATAGTACAGTATATACACCTACCTCCCTGTTGGTCGATGCCAACCAAGTCAAGAATCCGGGTACATGCAATGGGACGACTAGATTGCCCACCTCACCTACCTTGGCAACATCAACATAGGTAGGTACCTAGACAGGAGTATGTTATGTTCTTGCAGAGCGCAAAGGACTCATCTCGGCCATGTCTATATACTACATCCCATACATAGGTAACTAGACAACTACCCTACCTAGACAGAATGCTCGGCGATGTTTCCTATCTAGGCAATAAACACTAGTACTACACTTACCAGTTACTACACTTTGGTCTCGGCGACGTGTAGACTGGTCTCCGCCTTTAACAACGTCTACAACTACCGCATTACTGGCATGGCCCAACTTTACAAATAGTGAGGCACGTTGTGCTCACCAGCAAATGTTCCCCCTTTGTAGTCAAAAATAATCCATTTCATCATGCTCACTCCCCAAAGCGCCAAGCAGTGCATCTGATCACGGCACACGTATCTTGCACATGCATACATGTACCTACCTAGGTGGGTATACATACACACTACAAAGTACCTCGGGGTCAAACATGGCCATATACCTGATTCACGCATAGCCCATTGACATGCAGCCTGCAGCCTTGACAGACCGACAAATCGTCCTCATGTTGTTATTTATATATGTACAAAATCTCCGTCCAGTTTTCTGTACACTCTATGCCTCCAGGTCCTTGAATAACCGACCAAATCATTCACCAATTAAGGTCCCTCCCAAAAAAACGCCGCCCATGCAACCCGTTGTAATAAATAATCTAGATGGGGCAAAACTTATTTGCCAGTGAGCAAAGGACCCGCTACCAGGCACACGGCGGAGAAAGAAAAAGAAGAGAAAAAGTATTCGGCCACAAGATCCCGTCTTTAGTGGTTTTTATTGTTGTTGTTCTCCCCAATATGCCGCTCGCTCTCGGGCTTCCAGGTGCCTGTATACAGAATTAGTTCATGTCTTGACAGTTTGGCGGGAATCAACTTGGAAGAACAGGTACTCACCCTCAAAGTCGTGCCTGACAAACGCCATGGGGTCATCGTAGTCCTTGGCCCCCATCTGCTGTACTCCCGGCGAGAAGCTCGTAATAGGAAGCACGACAACATCTCCTACTCGCTTGGCCACATCCATGCCGGTAAAGTTCTGGTAGTCGATGGGTCCGGGCGAGTTGGTCATGTCAAAGTAACGGTCGTCGTTGAAGTACTCGAAGATGATGTCGGTCCACAGCGCCGGCCCGGTGAACTCGATCACGCTCTTATTGTTAATATCGCTGAGTGATCCAGCCCGCTTGCGCCTCAGCGTCTCCTTGGTGATGCGTGCAACGATCTCGCGGAGAATGGGATGGCCCGGCTTGCTCTGGATGGTCCATTGGCAGAACTGGATCCTCCGCGAGTACCACTCCTTCCAATCGGGCCTGTCGGGGTCTGCTTCGATGCCAATGACCAGTCCGACGGCATCCCGGGGCACCGACTCGGGGATCCATTCGAGGGCGCTGCGGATGGCATACGTGTCGATGTCCGAGTAGATCCCCCCTCTTGCCAGCAGGATGAGGTAGCGGAAAAAGTCGGCTTTCAGAACGGGCAGCGGCAGTGCCTCGTAGGCTTCGAGGACTTCGGGGACGGAGCCGTAGAGGAGCCGGAGGAGGTGGACCGAGACCTCGTCGGTGATGACCTCGTGCACGAAGCCGGGATGCTGCTCTGTCCAGGTGGCCTCCTGCTCGCGGAAATCAAACTCGCCGTGGGCGGGGGTCCACTTCCACGTCTGCCAGATGTAGGCGGGGAACTTGGTCTCGACATCGTAGGGGAACTGGTAGGCTAGCTTGTCGTGCAGGCTCAGCTTGGAGAGGTCCTGAATCGTCTGCTGCCCCGCCTTGGACGGTCGGTGGCGGCTCGGGGGGGCACCGTGCATGGGGTTGCCGTCCGACCCCTTTTGACCCGAGGGCGCCGTTGTGGAGGCTTGTCTCGACGAATCCGGCACCTGGGTCTGAGGAAACGTTTCGAGCGCTGCGGCCGGCGACGACGATCGTGAAGTTAGAAAGAGCACCGTCAGGATAAAGGCCGCAGCCGCGAGAGCACGCCGAAAAGTGAGCATGGTGGCCGCCGCTTATTTCGACCTTGGCGAAGGAGGACGGGGAGCACCGTCAAAAGTAACAAAGTACCGTACCGTCCGAAATAAGCTTGAACAAGGTTAAATAAAAACAGAGTTAGCAGCCTCTCCCCCCTCGATCCGTTCCAGATGCGGGCGTGTAAATCGTCGTCAAAGCTTCGGGGAGGAAATGCAGAAAACGTTGGACTTTAAACAAAGGAAAATGAGTGTTGAGAAGGAAAGAGAAAAAAAAAAACAAGATTGAGACCGAGACAACGAAAAGTTGAAATCTTCAAGGAGATTGTGACGGGATGGACGGGGATTGATCCGGATGGGCCAACTGTGAAATCTTCAAACAGAACGCTGCGCCTCCCCTTGCTAAAGCTAATTGGAGGGAGGTGCAAACGGGGGAGGGGAGGGGTGTTTCGGTGGGCCTTTTTTGCGCGTGGGGCGAATCCAAAAGGTGATCATACCTTGAGGTTGAGATTCGCAAGAGATGTCCGCCAAGAATTGGCCAGACCAGGAAAGCAGACGGTAGATCTGTTCCTCCCGGCTTCTGGCGAGTTTCAAAACCCCCAACGGGCCTTGGACACGGCGGTCACCTCAAACTCGCCCTCCCGCCGTTTTGGTAGATCGGCCCAGCCACGTTGACCAAGTCGGTTGTGTGAGTGACCAAAGGCGGTAGTTGGGTGGCTACAGGGCTTGGTTTGAGAGGTGCAGAACTGGCGACGAAGCTTGTCGCGGGTTTGGGCCAGTCTAGACCGAGGGACCAGAAGGAACAGGGAACGAGACAACGGACGCAAAAGAGAGAGAGAGAGAGGGAAAGAAAAAAAATCGGACGAATTGACTTTTTCTTTAAATGGCAACGGTGCGGGTGAAGGAAGGAGGGGAACACAAGGCTCTCTCTCTCTCACTCTCCATCTACCTATGTATCTCTCTCCTTCACACGCGGGTCAGGGCCTTTTCTTCCTGTGCATCTATTCCACGATGACGCCGCCTCCCGCATTAAGCCAGCACCGCAATGCCCGCCCCCTCTATAGTACTAATGCAAGCGGGAGTGGGGAGCGAGGGAGGGAGGGGCTGACCACGCATCCGGCCTCGTTGAACCGTCGAATCAATCGGACACAAGCACCCGTCCGCGCAGCATTGCCCCCGCAGTCCGCAGTCCCGAGGGCTGATGGTCAGCATCTCTCAGCTTGTCTGCACCTTGTTTCTGCATGCGCCTCCAGTTGTCATGGACCACTGACGTGATGACACCCAACCGCCTCTCTCTCGTCTCGGTGTGCGAAGTACACGCTGGTCATTGATGGCTGGGGCCGGCCAATTCCCCCCATGCATCCGAGCTGCAAAAAGTCGGTCCTGCGTCGAGCCAAGGATTCCCTTTTCTTTGCCAAAAAGAGGGAGAAACTCTCTCTCTCTCTCTCTCTCTCTCTCTCTTCAAAAAGTTGACCCGCTGCAGCGGGAGAGAGCAGGGCAGGAAATCGCAAATCCGGCAGTCTTGGTTTTGACGATCCATGCCATGCACAGCACCAACCGAAGAGCCGGGGGGGGTTCTTGGAGGGTGGCAACCCACCCACCCCAAAATGGCAGCCAGAATGGCAGGGTCGAAACTTGAAACACTGATATTCCCAACGATTTTCCTTCCTTGTCCAAAAAGGCAACTTGCCACAAAACCAAAGAACCAAGACCGCCTCCCTCCCCAATGTCGATCACCATGCACCCCATGCGTTGCCATGCTGGACATTTTAGTGTAGTAACATTCAGCCTGCTTTTTTCTTCTTTTCTGTTTGCTATATGCGCATACATGCCTTTTTTAAATGTGCAATCAAGAAGACGGCGGGAGCGGCACTGTGTCTGTCTGGTCCTGCATGTGGCACTTGACGGCGCGGAGAATTATGTGCCACCACACACAACACACACACATACACCATGTCAAATTGATTGCGGGGAATTTGAATCCCCAGCATGGCCTTTTCTCTCGCGTCTCATCAAGCGAGGGCGGGCGTGTTCCCGTTCCCGTTGCACACCGCTCTCGCCGGGTGATGAGGGTGGCACGAAGCGCCTCCTGTTCCTGTTCCTTGCAGTTTCGGTGTGAAGGTGGTTTTTGTACCCAGATTGCCCAGATTGCCATGTCTTGGTCATACTTTGCTTTTTTCTTTTCTTTTCTTTTCCCGTGCTATCATTCGTGTTCCCGGCAAGAAACGAACCGAGATATATACATTGTCCCGATGCCAATCCTTTTTTTAATCTAGTCCCCAGATCCCTTGGCCTTAGTCGTCGCTTGTTGCCGGACTCCAAATGGTCGGTCAAGTAAACTCCCGAGTCCCAACGTGTATGCCGACTCTGCCGAGGAACTGATTCTCTCCTGGAAGAGCCGAAAGGTGTCATTGTCGGGTAAAGAGCTGTTTCTGCAAGTCAACTCTCTGAGGCCCAACTAACATGGGCTTACTGTACCGCACATGTGCCAAGACACTGCATGGCATGTCAGTCTGAGCTGATCTTGACGTTTTCCCTGTGTAGAGGTGGTACAACTGGCGCAGGGAGACGTATTTGTCCTTTCCTGAATCCGACAGATCGGTGCCAAACAATCCGAGTATGGGTCGGCTATGTAGAGATAGTCAACCCGGGAGTCTGTTCTATAGTTGTTGTCCATCATCCATAACCTACCTGACTCACCTTGTTGATCCAAGGACCAACTTTATTGGCTCCCCTGCATAAACAGGGAGGTATTGTTGTCGTTGCGACTCGGTCTACTCGGTTTGTTTGTGCCTCCCTGCCGTGCCTCGAGTATATATATCTACCTAAGCAAGACGTCTCCTGCAGGGTTGTGATCGCCGCTATCCCTCGGGTATCTCTGCGAGTCTGCGACTTCCGAAAGTGGGCTTTGTGGGAAGCCTGAAGCTCTTGTCTTTTGGATTCAGGGGTCGAAACTGAGGCTATGTATCTGGCTCGATATTACAACAAGACTTCTACGCCTAAGTCTGATCATCTGCGGAGATGAGTGGTCAGCCAAGATCGCATAGGTACGCATCCGGTGTAGGGAAACAGATAGGTACGGCACCTGAGTTGGATACACCCGAGTTGCCTAGGGATAACCATAATCTGTAGCGCCAGGCGTCATTTTAGTTCCTGGGCAACGTATTCAAAGGTGATAGGAGATGTTATCTGGTTTGCTTCGTTGGCTCATAGTTATTGGTGTCGGGTTGCCAGGGGAATCGCCAATGCCATGTCAAGTATGGCCGATACTAGGCCTACGTAGGTTGCCATGGCGAAACTTTCTTGACGAGCGAAACGCGTTGTCAACTTATACTGGTGATGGCGTGCCTCGTGGACGTGGTCTGACGTATCGATGGCAAAATCGGGAGAGAATCTCAGTGGCCGTGTTCAAACTGCTGTATTGATGCTACCCGGGTTTCACACCATAAGGCTTGGAAAAGGACCCCTACTATCAGCCAGCGACCCAGAACAATACCAGCGACGCAAAAAGTTGTCGGAGCCAACACTTGGGCTGGAACAGGATGATGTGTGCGTACCTACCTAGCGACGCGGAAAAGAGGAGCTGAATGACAGTGTAAGACGTTGCTATCTTCAATAAATCAGAGGTCCACGTAGCCCACACGGAAAACACTCCAGTCAAGATGTAGACACCAATGGCGCAGCACGAGGCCAGGAGGAGAAAAGATGTTGACGAAAGAAAGAAAAAGTACCAAGTGTATTAGATCTCAAATCCCGTCTCAGCTAGCTGAGTGCGGAAGTCTATCAGACTCGGTCTCTTTTTTCTCAAGACCTCGTGCCTTCCTCCTTGGTGCTCCTGCCCTGACTGGCCCCCGCTGTAAACAAATATTTTCTCCCTACGCGCAGCACCTCTCTCTCTCCCTTTTTTTTTTCGAACAGCGCATCTCGAACAAGAATCCGCCAGACCAAAAATCAACCGACCAACAAATCTTTGGCGCCGACAAGCCAAAAACTGCGCTTTAACTCTTGAGATACTTTCTCCTTTTCCCTTCCAGACTACCCAAGACCATCTGCCAGATCCCCAGTTGACAAGGTAGGCCCTTTACCCTGGCAACTCTGCCCTCGCAAGGCGAATTCTTCCCCAGCCCATTTTGTCCTTTCACCTTCACCCTTATCCGATTCCTCCACTATCTACCCGATGGAGAGACTGACCAGCGCCAAGATGCCTACGCCGACCTGGAACCTGTGGTGGCTCGACCTCGCCGCTGCCTGGTCACGGCCTCGGCAGGTCAGACGGGTGGCGGCGGTCGAGGCCCGGCCCGAGGCAACCCAGCGGCCCCGAGGGGTAAGTAGAGTCCATTTTCACTGAATCCAAGGCTCTCTTGCAGTACTGACAGGCAGACAAGGACATGACATTCCGGCTCGGCCTCCGTGCGGTCTCAGCCGTGCGGACCGAGTCGCGAATGGTTGGTCTTCCCAACCTCGTCTTCGTGCGGTTGGTCCCTAGTCTCCTGGATCAACTGCTGCCGCAGCTGCCGGGTCCCATGCTGGCGGCACTCCGGTGGCTCTTTCCGGGCCTCTTCCTCCCTGCCCATCTCGTGTTGAAGCGGGAGAAGCGTGGGATGGAAGAGGAGTTCGTCACGGAAAGAGACCTGTACCGACGGGGCGCTCTCTCGTCGGTGCAGGGCACCCACACGCCCGTCTTCTACGGCGAGGTGCGGTGCCCGGAGACGGAGACGACGGGCGGGAGGGCCCTTGTTCTCTCGGACGTTGGGGGGATCTCCCTCGAGGAGGCAGCCGCTGGTGGACTTAAGATTCCCCGCCTCGAGGCCATGCTCCTCGAGTCGTTTGGAGCCCTTGCTACCGCTGGAGTCAGCAACCTGGACTACCGGCTCCAGAACTACCGCCTGGTCAACGACCGGGTGGTGTTTCTGGAGTTTGGTAGGGCCAGCATAGTGCCGCCGGGAAGCGACGTCGGGATCGTGGTGGCTCGTTCCGTCTCTCGCGTCGCCCTGCTGTACCATTGCATCCACGATCCTGGCGGGCCTACCCCTAGATCTGTGGCTGAGCTCGAGCTCGCGCTCCCGGTAGCGCTGCGGACTCCGGTCTAAACTGGCAGTGAGTGGCTGGTCGTCATGGCTCGACGATGACGGCGGAGTTGGTACCGACCTTACGGTCCTCTCTGGCTGGTCATGTCTTGTCGTGGTGGCTGGGCTGTCTAGGTTGGCAGGCAAAGCCAACAGAGGCCGGGCCTAGACACCCCCAAACGCAAGGGAGATCCCAAGGCCAGACAGGTCGGGCGGCCAAGAAGGATTGACATGCCCCGACCAAGAAGGGGGTCTGGCGTCAGGGGTAGTCTGGAGGAAGGGGAGGAAGGGAAGCATCACGAAGTCGTGGGGGGGTGTTTGGGGAGGAGGGGGGGAGTGGGTGGTTATACTTGTGAGGGAGGGCGTTGTTTGCTTTGGGATTTTGGGGGTTGGGGGTTGGGGTTTTTGTTTTGTGGAGAGAGACGGACAGGTAGAGAGGGGTGGGGGGCTGTACGATAGTAGTTTGTTAGATTATAATTTCTTTTGTCTTCTCACCACCTCATCCGCAACTGCGACTTCCCGCAGTCCCGCTAACATCATCGCCGCCGACTTGCTCGCCCAGCTTACCAACTTCAGAAATCCAGCCCGGGGCGACGGGTAAGGTGCTCGGCCCCTCTACACCTTTGCCGCAGCTCAATTGGGCAACTTTGACGCCAGCTGGGCGACGAGGCTTTGGCATACCATTTGCCAGGTATAACCACACGTCGTGGGCGGAGGTCGTCTCCCAAGTTGCCTAGTTCAGTCGGGCCGAACGCTGGCCAAAAATGGGGCCAGCGAGGGAGCCAGTGGACTTTCCATAACACCGATCGACGAAGTCTTCCACGGCCATAGTGATGAGGACATGACATACTCGTGCGTGTCATTGACCCTTTGTCCAGGAAACCAGCTTCAAGCTGAAGGATTCATTGCTCCGTATCAGGAAGAAGGCTAGCTAGCCCAGACCCAGAACCCAGACCTTTTTTTCACCAGGAGGAAGTCCAGATATATTCGGCAACGCAAAGAGCACCAGATATATCCGACAACGCAAAGAACCCCAGCGTGTCCAATCTGAGGCCGTGAGTTACTGAGATTGGAAGGAGAAAACCAGGTCTGGAATGGCCCGTCTCGATAGTACCATGAATACGTACGTATGTATATACGGATAGATGTCGACCTATAGGCCATATTTCTTTCCCTAAAGAAATTTTTTTTTTGGTGATAGTGGCAGCAACGATGGCGGGGTGCGTGCCGGGCTGTTCACATGCAATCGCAAAGCCGATGATGCCGCGTTGCGCCTTCCAGTTCGACCACACCGGTCAAACGTTATGTTACAGGAGGGCCATTCCCCCTTTTGGCCATAACGACTGGAAAACGGGGTTGGCAGAAGTGGTCATGACATTGATGGCTATCATATCGGCATGGAACCTATTGAGGTACGCAGTAGGTAGGAGGCGCCGGATGCGAGGCCGTCAGGAACTACACTATACCAAGCGTCGTCGTTCAGGGACATCACGTGCAATGTAACGTTCATCCTGGGCCTAGTTGAATGCAGTGGAGAATTTCCGGCCCGGTGGAGTTGGTTCGTGGGGTTTTGGTTTGGGGCGCGTGACTTGGCGTTTTACGTACCATCGGAATTTTACCGTGTCCTTCCCTTTTCGGGGGGTGTGGAAAATCGTCGGCCTTTGGTTTGGGAGGAGAAGAGGCCAACATGTCTCTCATTAACCAACGTTAACGCGGCGAATCTCGGTCAACTCGTACTTGCATTGTCTGCCTGGAAAAAAAAAACAGACCTTTTTCTGTCTCTCGTTCAAAACTTGGATTTGCCTTTTTCTTTTCCATCTTTAATTTTTTTTTCGATACCTGTTCCTTAGAGTCAATAGTCCCCAGCGCCTGTGCACACAAATCCTTGCGTCGCGCGTCCAGCCCGTCCCATCCCAAGATTCTGTGTAACCAAGCGCTTCATAAAGCCAAACCGAGGTTGCGTTATTCGTACCTTGTTGGTTGAACACGGTGTCGGCCTGTTTTGGTGATTTGAAAGGGGCGACACAACCAGAGCCCTATACCGAGCCCACCCACTCCCTGAGATCGATCACCCCCCCCCCCCCCCCCCCCGCCCGCCCCCCCCCCCCCGCCCCCACACCACCCGCTTCTTTCCTCCTCC
>Ga0247765_1000576_pt1 | contig 26987 bp, 23 predicted proteins | sample UWRJL106311C6_FD_179949 | JGI IMG/M metagenome (GOLD analysis project Ga0247765, IMG submission 179949) | Plant litter microbial communities from Arlington Agricultural Research Station in Wisconsin, United States - UWRJ-L106-311C-6 | ecosystem: Environmental > Terrestrial > Plant litter >...
TAATAGAGGGGGAGGGCTTGTTCTTGGAATTTGGATGAAATCAACTATACCAAACATGCAGAAAATGCGATTCGGCGGACCGAATAGCCTGCCTTGCGCAGATCGCCTATGGTCCTAGACTCTATTTCCAGATCTGGTGCCTTGCCCAACTCTAGGCGTTTCTCATATTCAAATCCCAAATGCCGGACAGGCTCACACCCTTAGACCAGGCTGCAGACAGTCTGCGCATTTATTGGGCAGCTGAAGTCGGTCAAGGGACTTTATTAAACCGCAAGCACTGCCGCAGCCAATAACTATTCGGCTGGTGCAAGGCACGCGCGTGTGGTTGTGGCTGTGCTAGGATGAAACGTCAAAACACACGGAGATGCATGAGCTGAAAACATGTGCGAACAAGGGGGTTTAGGTCAAAACCCCGCATGCCCCCAATCTTGGCTTCTCGGGATCAACTCCATCGAGATGATTGAGATGACTTAGTCTGGCTGGAACTGGCTTGAGACCTCTCCTTGGGGGTCTTGCGCATTTGGAGCTTCGTTACCTAGGTACCGTTACAAGCAGGCGGCCATGGGAGACACACCAGAGCCCCGTCGCCGAAAGGGACGCCTCCACGAGGAGAAACTCGCCAAGTCACCTCCAACTCGTGGGAGCGACAACGACATCAAGTACTTTGGAAACGCCGCCGTCGACATAATCGCCGTCCACGGCCTCGCATCCGCATACGAAACCACCTGGTCCGTCCCACTCGAAAAGGACTCGGAGCAGCGCTATCACTGGCTCCGAGAAAAGCTTGGCGTCGATATCCCCCAGGCTCGCATCCTGGGCTTCGAGTACGGCTCCGAGTGGTATGGCGAGCCATCATACACCAACCTCGGCGATTGTGGGACTGAGTTGCTGCGATGCATCCTCCGAGATCGCCGGCACGTCGGCAGGCCAGAAATATGTCCCACGCAGAAACGACGACCCATCATCTTCATTGCGCACAGCTTTGGCGGACTGGTCGTGAAGCAGGCTATCGCTGCGGCGTACCGGCGATGGAAAGCGGGCGATGACCCTGGATCGGCCGTGAAGGAGTCGGTGCGCAGGGCTGAGACGGCGAATCATCGAGATTTCCTTTGCAGTGTTGCGGGCATCATCTTCCTGGGGACTCCACATCAGGGGTCGACTTTTTCGGCATGGGCGAACTTGAAGATGGCGGTGGGGTCGTTGATGGGACAAGAAACACACGAAGAGCTCGTCAAAGTCCTGGCTGCCAATTCCCAGCCTTTAGCTCGGTTGCAGGCTGATTTCCGGGATGCGTGTGGCGACTCGTCTGTTCTGGACCTGCAGCTCTGCTGTTATCGAGAGACGTAAGTACGATGGGAGCGACTTGCAGGCTTGACAAATAGGCAATTGATGCTAGGCAAGATGCTAACAACAGCTACAGGCGTTCCATCAAGCTGCCGCCCTTCATCGTCGTGGACGAAAAGTCGGCATTCCTCCACGACCTAAAAGCCAAGAACGAGACGCTTGACGCCAACCACATGGAAATGAACAAATTCCACCCAGGAAATGACGCCAACTACGACAAAGTCCTCTGCGACGTGCAGCAGATTCTCGGCTCGGCATCCAAGTCGGTTTCGGCGCGACTCGAGAAATGGCGATATGGCTCCGTCCACGCCGAAGATGACCGAAACGTTCTCTCGCTCTGGCTGGATCCCTCGACCAAGGAGCAGACCAAGCATTTTGCGTTGAAACTGGAAAAGCAGCAAAGTGCGCCCTACACGTGCAAGTGGATCGAGCAGCAGAATTTTTTCATCACCTGGACGGATCCAGCCCGAAAAGGAAAGAGCGATGTGCTGTGGGCTCATGGCCAGCCCGCGTCAGGAAAGAGCGTGCTTGCTGCCTACATCATCGATCATTTGTGCAGTCAGGGGAAGGTCCACGTCGCCGAGTGCACGAAATCGCTGGGCAAAAGACCGTGCGGGTTTCGGGCTCTCAAACCGACTGTTCTGTATTTCTTCTGCGGCGTCGAGAGAAGCCATGACCGACCCGAAGGACTGCTGGGGACGCTAATTCACCAGCTTTTGACAATTCACGACACTGATGAGGTGCTTTTTGCGGCGGCGAGAGGTTGGAAAGAAAAGGGTGGGGCAACGCCAAATGCAGCGTCTTTGAAGGGCCTGCTCGCCAAACTTGCCTCACTTTTGCCAACCCCTATCTTGTAAGTGCCAATGTCTCCAACCGTTGATATTTCTCTGGCTGACTCTGTGCAGCATTGTGGTCGATGGCCTCGACGAGAATCCCCACGCCACGGCATGTCTAAAGCATCTCGGCGCCATTGTGCGTGCAGCATCCAACATCCGACTGCTAGTTCTCAGCCAGCGGGAGGTTCTGCTGGAGGAGGCATTGGCATCAACTGCATCCACAGCCTTCGACATTGCCGCCTTCTCTCAAGCCGACATCCTCCGGTTCGTTGAACAGAAAGTGGATTGGCTTTTGAAACGGAGACCGTCGCTCACATGCAAACGAGACGATATCGTGGCCACTCTTCGAAAGGAGGCTCGAGGGATCTTTGAGCTTGTCAACGCTGTGGTAGACGACCTCGAGAACCGTGTGGCCATCGAGGATGTTGACGAATACCTCGCCAACCCCCCTACTGGCTTGGACGATGCGTACGATAGAATCCTTTCCCGGCTAGCTGAACGCTCCAAGAACGCCAAGACTCGCATCAGATTTGTGCTGCAGCTTCTCGCGGTGTCAGCCCGACCGTTGGTCGTTCGAGACATCCACGCCGCTTGGGCAGTTTCACAGTGGATGAAGGCGAATCCATCCGAGGAACGAGTCGGGAAACTTTGGGAACAAGGTGGAAATGCACTATCCGGGTCGTTCGCTACCCGTGACCTCCGTATGCTCTTGGGGTCGCTGATTGTGGTTGACAGCCAAGGCTACGTGACGCTGGCTCGCCCGTCATTCCTCAAATTCGTGGTCAATGAAGAACTCAGGGGTAACGCAAACGAAGCCAGGTCGGGCAGATGGTACGAGTTCTCACTGGAGGAAGCTAACCGCTTGGTTTATGACATCTGCATTGCGATCTGTACCGACACAGCCTGGCTTCATGCGAATGCCAGTGCGGGGATACCTTCTCTGGTGCAGTACACTTGGACATACTGGCCGTATCATCTACGCGCCTCTGGATCCACTCTTGACCCTTACACTTCACAGAGTCGCCAGGCACAAAAGTCCTTCGACCAGATGCTCCGTCGGATACTCCAGAGCACCCTTTCTTTTCTTGCCGCACTGGGAGAATTTGTCACTTCGCCTCTAGAACCGGTTGTGGGTGGAAATTACAGTCTTACGGAGTACCGACAGTCACTTCAGAGAGCCCAACACACCATACCCACAGCCATCAGTGCCCTTTCCAGGTCCAGACAAAGTATTCCGGTAGCAGAAAAGCTTCATACAGCCAGAGTGTCTGTTCCTGCGCGGCTATCCGATCTTCCACTTGAGCCGCGCCACCAGCAGGCCTTGAAGTGGTTGCGAAACACGGCAGAGCGAATCAGAGGCTGGCTGCTCCGGGATGAGACACGAGTGTCTCGAGTCCAAGTTGATGACCTCTTCGAGTATACAGACATTGGGAGCGTTTTCGAAAAGGGGACTTATCCAGATCATGTCGCTGCGATGCTTGATTCTGCACGCTCCCTCCGACTTGCCGCATTGAGCTTCGCTGTCAACCCTATCCACGACGTGCTGGTTCAGAGGTCCAATACGGTGGGGTTTTCGCCCATCCAATTCCTTGTCTACGTCTCCCATGTCTTGGAGGAGGCGGCCAGCTTCCCCTTTTGGGACCACACTCACGAGACCCTCGATCCGCTCCAGTCATTTCTCTGCAATGCTTCCGACCCGCAAGCCAAGCCTGCGGCATTCGTCCTGCGATCTCTTTCGCGGAACAACCCAGAGAATTCCACAGGGGAACAGCAAAACCACTGGCCTACAAGTCACGATGCTAATTCCGAAGAACTTGGCCGACAACTGAAGCAACTTTCCGAGGTGGCTGCCCACCAGTGGGTCGCGGCACGGTATGCCTTTGACGCCTTTGGGCCTTGGGGAGATGAAAACGCAGGATGGTTCGATTCGATTGTTGCGGCCCCCCTAAGCAATCTGCATCTCAAGAGCAAATTCTTTTTGCAAGAGACAGGCGAAGAACCATGGCCTGTCTTCTTGAACCCCAACGCGACACTAGATCTCCGGGCGCCATCGAGCATGCGGGATGCTCCGTTTAAGGAGTTATTGACGGCGCTCCCAGCGATTTTGAGAATAGCCTACGCCAAATATGTTGCAATGCTGCTTCAGATGTTTGCAGAGATACCTCGTGCCGGCGTTGTCGCCCACTTCATCCAACTGTCGACGTCTAAGGGAGAACTTCTCGAATGCATGGCATACTGCAGGAGACTGTCAACCTTTTCCCTCCGGCGCCTTTCCCATCTCCTCGTCGTAGCCTTTTTGTACTGGCTAAGGATGCAGCTCTGTCCGTGGCTGGGTGCACACGCCATGTCTCATTCGTGGTCCGATCTCTTGCTCTCGTACCGACATCCGGCGGCATACTTGAATCTTCAGTCATTTCATGACGCCATGTTTTGGTTCAAATGTAAGCATTCGGGGTCCCTTTTATGTCTCTTCAACCCAATCGCGTCCATAAACCAGCGTCAGTGGTTTAGTGGTAAAATCCATCGTTGCCATCAATGGGCCCTGCGTTCGATTCGCGGCTGACGCAAGTGTCTCATCAACACCAGTGGTGTTACGATTTTTTTCTCTCTCTTTCTCCAATACCCATGACAACGCCCTAGAAAAGGGGACTCAGTAGATCGGAATTCGCTAACCACACACCTTCCAGATATCCTGGGCATCCGTCTCTGGACCGCCATCGGCCGCTCTTTTGTTACCCTCAGCCAAACCACCGGCCTCGACTCCCTCCCCGCGCTGGAATTCGTTTCCGACACTACCTCAAGCTTCTATCAGCTCATTACCTGGGAGCGGAACCTATTCGGCCTTGGCTTCTGTCTTGCCATCCTCACTGCTAGCGCCAAGGTTATACTCTACGAACCTGATAATCTCGACTCGGTGGTGCAATTCACCATCTGGTATGTCATATTCACAGGGTATGGCATGTTCAACATGTTTGCCGGCGCGGTGCTTGAACAGACCAATGCAACGTTTTTGCAGGGCATGGCGGTGGTGGGGCCACCCATGGTGCTCATGTTCGCGTTGGCCATATGGCAAGCACAAGCGTTGAAGGTTATCTTGTACCTGCTCTCGTGGGTGCTATGGCCTGTTACTTGGCCTGCGGGCAAGTTGTGGGAGTTTGGGCTGTACGCTTATGTGCCGTTTTTACAGCTCTGCGGAGTGGTTGTGTTTATTGGACTGGTGGTTCTCGCCGTGTGGTGGCTGGACAAGGCCATTTGGGATCCTCACGACATGGAGGGGTCACGGAAAGCGGTTCTGGCATCTCTAAAGTCGCTGAAGGGACTAAGAGACAAGGTTGAGCCGCTGCATATTGGAGAGTTTCCACTGGGAGGGAGACCGTTCATCACGGCCAACGAGGAGATGGCGGAAAGACTTGATGTTGAAGACGACAATGGTAACGATTGGGATTACTGGCCCGATGACTTTGACCAGGACAGTCCTACCTCGGAGAGCGAAGAACCAGGAGAACAGCAACAACAACATGCGACGAACATGTACGTGCCGTCACACGCGACTCATCAAGTCCAAATCCGCCAACATGATTGGATCGCCCCCGAAGCTGAACCACTAACCGTCAACCAAGCCCTCTCCAAACTTTCCTCGGCTGCCGCCACGGAATTCGAAAAATCCTTTGGCCAACTCCTCCAAACCGTCAGACACGTTGATTGGTCGGGCTGGAACCCTGGTTTTCAGGGAAACATTGGCGGGTTCGACTTTTTTGGTGGCGGCGGTGGTGGTGGCGGCATGGACAGCTGGGGTAACAGGAATGGAAGGAGAATCGGCCAGTTCCGCAACGACATGTTTGATGAGAATTCCTGGCGGAGACAGAGGGGAAACGGCTGGCGAGTTGGGGGTTTACGACCGGGTTCGGGCTTTACGGGACTATCGTATCATTATCACTCAAACAAGTTTGAATGGTATGATGGATTGATTTTTGGTGGGTTTTTTGCTCTCTGGTTGGGGATGATGGGATGGTTTTTGTGGAATTGGTGGCATGGGAAAGTTGAGTTGGTGAAGGAGCCGGTGAAACCACGGTGTTGGAAGGTCGGGTTGCCGGTTGGGCCGGTGTTTGTGGGCTATGGTTGTAAAGGGTGGTTTTGGGAGTTTGGAAACGGGGGGTACGATTATGATTTTTGATGTGACGATTGAGTCTTTAGTATACGTCCGCGAAGCTTGCCTGTTCGAGACAATTCTAGTGTGTGCTTGTGTGTTTATCTCTTCACTAGGTACCCTCTCACGTGGGAACCACAATCCCATACTTGGCAAAGTCAAACTCTTCCAAACTCCCAATCTCCTCGCCCCATCCATCGCCCACCTCACCCAACCCTTCCTCATCCCCCATCGGCACCAAACCCGCCCTCCCTGCCAAAACTTCCCCTTCCCTCCCGGCAAAATGTCTCTTCAAATCCCGATGCGGAACCCAAACCACCCGCATGCCCGCCCGCCTCGCCGCCTCCACCCCGGGCACGCTATCCTCAAAAACCAAACACTCCCTGGGCGAAATCTCGTCAACAACCCCGTCAGGTAACGTAGAGTTTATCCCCTGCAGGGCCACCAAGAAGATATCCGGCGCGGGTTTTCCCCGTGCTCCTTTCATGCGAGGATCATCGGTTAGGACCCGTCGCGAAGGGGGGATTAGGTCCAGAAATGCTTTTGTTTTGGGCTGCGAGGTTTTGAGCGCGTAGTTTGGCGAGGAGGTGCTTGATGCGAGTGCGACTTCTACCAGTCCTCGTGCTCTATTTTCCTCCAGGCTGCTGTCGTTGCTGCTGTTACTTTTGGTGGTGTTGTCGACGGTTACTGTGATTGTCTTCCCCGTAAGAGTCTCCAACAGCGCCACCGCCCCCGGCAAGGGTTCGCAAAGCGGAAATAACCGCTTCTGCTCCGCCGCTTGTTCAGCAGCATATTGCGCGCGAGAAACAGAACTGGGTAGTTGCGCCCACGCGTGGAAGACATCTCCGGTTGATGACCCTGGTACGCCCATGAGTTGGGCTTTCACAGACCAAGGAAGCGGGGGACGGCCATGTCGAGCGAGAACGTGGTCGGCGCATTGTTTGTAAATGTCTTCGGTGTTTAGAAGGAGGCCGTCCATGTCGAAGATGCAAGCGCGGATGGGTGGTAGCTGTGTCATTTTTGCTGTTTTGTACTTTTTTTGTCGGGGATCGGGATGACGTGTTTGGTGTTGCTACATGAGAATGTTGGGTTAACAGTTGAGAGTTGCGGCCATGACGATGGTGCCCAACAATAAGTGGATTCGGCGTGCATGCAGCGTGCATGCAACATTGCGGGGAAACCCGATCTCACATTTACACTCTTCCCAAGACCATTTTTAATGGTCCTCTTTGCCGTGGGCGTTTCCAAGATCGAACACCATTATATCGTATATGCACTTGATCGGCGAGTTTGGATTGTCCATTCTAAACATTATCAACTTGACTGCTTTTCTCTATTTTATCCATGATATCACACACATCTACGGGTACCTTTGGATTAGCACGTTGCATGAGACCACTCTCTACTACTATAACCCCCATTTCATAGCGCCCTGGTATTAGAATACAGTCTGGCTCCATGGCGGCCCTTCTGTGAGACCTCCTCCTGAGGAAGCACGCATGACTTCCGCTGCGGGAATTTCAACGGGGACGTTTCCGGTAGGGTGGTTGTTTGCCATGTGGTCCGGAAGTTCGGCGGAGCTGTCTGCTGTTGATTCATGTTGCCCTGCGAGCTCGACAACATGGAAATTGCTTGGAGTTCTTGCTTGTGTTGTTGTTGATGATGATGTGGTAGGACCTACCGCGCTCATCTCCACCGCTCCCGATTTTTCGCTGTCGCCTTCTTGCTGCTGCTGTTGCTCCTGCGCAGCCACTCGCCGGCGCTTGATAAAGACCCAAACAGCCCAGCCCGTGATCAGAGCACCGAGAAGAAACCCACCGATCGCTATCCCAGCAATTGCGCCAGGTGTGAGGCCGTCATGGTCTTCTACCGGCGGTGTATTGGTGACGGTGGCGGTGGCTGTCGTCGGTGTTGTCGCTGTTGCTGTCGCCGTGAGTGGGGCTGCTGTTGTCCCGACAGCTTTTAGAGGGTGGGTTTCCAGGATAGATAGGTCTGAAGAAGCCCAGTATATCGCAATCATCGGGGCCCAAGTTGTGTTCGCCCCAGCGGTTTGGTACTTGTAGGCGGAATAAATGTGATCGCCATCGCTGCAGGAAAAACCACTGTACTCAAAAACCATTGATTAGTTTATTTATGTAAAAAAAAAATTTTCTTTCAATCAACAAGTAAATCTCCCACCTTGGAGCACATAGCCTCGCCGTCTCGGTTGCTCGGGGCGAGCGACCTTGGTGTGGAAAAAACCATGGAGTGCACACGGGTATGTAGCCGCTGGGACATATGGCGGGAGAGTACCAAGCCATACCCCTAGCGCTCGCAATGTGGGCTGCCCATTTCGGCGGCATACATGAGGATGCAAGCCATGAGTGCGGAGTGGTCACTGGACCACAGGGAGGCGTCCATATCGATGTGAGGGCACCGTCTGGCTCTGCGGTATTCCAGGAAGTCATCGTGGTGGCTCGTTAGAGGGTGGGTTGAACTGAAGGTTATGTCGCGTCGCGTGGCTTGCCTCGAAGCTGGAGGCCGGGGGGGATTTATCAATTTCCGACAGCGTTGTCAGCTGAGGGCTAATTACATGCATGTGGCGGCCGTGATATTGAAGACCGCATTTCCTCACAGGGTTAGTCGATCAACGGGGGGGCCTGGTTGCTGAAGCTGCAATTGGACGCCTTACTCTACGCCAGCCTAGCCACCCTTGCCACCACCAATCCTCACACACATCTTTGTGCTGCACCCAGGTTCGAGTTGGCTGCATTATTATTGGGCTGGTATCCTTCAAATCGGTGTTCTAGCCGTAACCTTTTGCTGTTTTTATGGAAGCTTCAGCGGTGGCAGTATGGTCGAGGATTTGCGCTATCCCAAGCCGATCGTCTTCCCAGCTCTCTGGTCCGTTCCGCTGCTCTTTGGGCTTCTGGCAATGCGGATATTCCCAAACACGTTTTATTCCTTCTTTCCTCTTCGAGTCGCCACCTCTGTTCCCATGATGCGCTCACTGTGGTGACTGTGTTTGTTAGCTTCCTGCAAAACACCACGAAATTGAAGATAGATAGAAATACTCACCTGGTGCCTGCAAAGTGCCACGCTTCTTGCGAGATTTCGGCCATCCAAGAAAGCGTTTGAGACGTTTTCTGATGAAAAGAAGACAATCCCGAGAAGCCATACTGACACCTTCACCCTCTTTCTCGGAGTCGTCCATGAAGAGGCCCTGGAACTTGCCAAACACGTTGTTTTTGAAGATAAACTCGCCGCTGAGAATGATGTCGCACGGAAGGTCTTGGATGACATGGAGATCGCAGATGAATGTCGTCGTCTTCGTATCCGACGTCCTCCCCATTTCTGATGACAAACCGGCAGCAAAGTCGACGTATCCATCGTGATCCAATGACATGAGGTCCTCAAATGGGACATCAAACTCCAGATTTGCGCCGCAGACAGTTCCGTCGGTCATGATGGTAGAGCCATCAACCAATTCCACCCATCGGCGATACTTTGCTTCCCGCCGGATTTTGAAGCCATGGCGCTTTGCGAACGCTCCAGATATCAGCATCATATCAGATCCCGTATCAGGCAGCGCTGCAGCCGGAACTCCGTTTACCGTACATCGGATACGATCTCCATCTCCAGGGGATTCGTCGAGAAGGAAAAGACGATCGCATTTTCGAATTCCCATTCGTACCTGCTCAACGATGCGATGAGCGAACTTGGTGAAAGTTTGAGTCTCGGCCAGAAAGTACTTGCTGAGGATAACATCACAAACGCTCTTGCGAAGCACGTGAAACTCGCGGACGTAACTCTGATTTTCGCCACGGAAACGGAAGCTGACAAGCGCGCGCCCGATACTTTCAGCGCGGTTGTTTCCGAGTAGTCCGATTGCTTTTTGTGGTGTTCGATCGATTTTGAGATCGTGCTTTTTCGCAAAGTTCTCGGATATGGCATCCACGGATGAACCCCAGTCGGGAAGCGCATTTACGGGGATAGTATCGTTGAGGGTCCCCGGACATTCATACCACGGGGCACTGACAAAGTCGCTTTCGTTTGGTGCCCATTTTTTCGCTGCTTTCGGTCTCTTTGGCCTTTCCGATCTCTTCCGCGCATGTGATATTTTGTAGAGATCGTCGAAAGAGAATGACTCCTGTGCCCTCGAAAGGTCCTTCCATGAACGTCAACAGAGCCACACATCACAGAGACAAACAAATTGGAGTCGCTTACCGTTAAAGATACTGGAAGGTATGTAAATTTAGGAGAGTAAGTATCATCGACCATGGCCTTTCCCTCGCTCTCGCCAGAGGAAGCTCTAGAAAACGCAAAAACTTCGCCAGCGTGGAGCCTACGAATACGAGCTTCTGCATCTAGAAGGCCTTGGAAAGAAGACAATGAGGTAAACCGCACGGTCCTCCAATTTATCCCGGAAAGCTTTTTAGGAGGGTCCATTAAAGTAATGTATTATCAGTCGTGCGAAAAAGTCAGATTCAAGGAAAGTGCATGGCGTCGAAAAGAAAAAAACGAGGTTTGGAACGAAATTCGGGATTGAACATGACAACGTTTTTAGTTGTGAAAATGGCTCCCGGGAGTCGGCCACCGCGCGTGGCGGAGTTGGCGGTGTGGGGAGCCCAACCAACTCAAGACATCAGGCTGGCACCGACGTGGCACCACTGGGCACCTAGATACTTAGGTAAAGTAGGTACTGGTGGCCGCAATCCGCGCCTGGGGCTGTGCAAAGTTTCGCTATGATACGTCAGTACCTAAAACACCTGTCGACTGACCCCAGGACAATTTCGGAACATTCACATCATCGCCCCTTCAATCGACCCTCGAAAATTCCAAAACAATGACAGAAAAGATAGGCTTCCCAGCGCTTGCAAAGACACTATCGCGATTCCCAGACCACGAAGGTTTTGTCTTTCGCAGATTCGACCGGCTAAGCGCACGAACCCTACTTCATCTCGAAACCAAGCTTACGTATCTGGAATGGAAACTCGACCAGGCCGATCAGCAGGCTGTGCATTCTGGCGATAACGAAGAGTTGCGATCGATACGGACGTGGGAAGCATTTGAGGAGAATGCAAAGGATCAAAATCGTCCGGAACAGAAGAGGATGGCGATATGTGAGGAGATAGAAACGACTTTGGCCAAGTATCGTATGTCAACACTCAAATTCCCCTTACTGGGATTTTTGTAGAAAGTTGCCCGGTACTGATATATGATGCACAGAAGAAGCGCTTTTTCGTCAACACCAAATAGCCGCGCTTCCCGACCCAGAAGACAGAGTCCTCAAAGTACTCCAGACGCAACATCAAGCTTGGGGAAACGGCCAACCTCTTCTTTCGGGACTCTCCTCCAACCGGTTAGGCGACTCAAATAAACGGCAGGATCTAGTTGCCGTCCGAAGGCAAGTTGACAAAGATCTCCTGTCCAGAATGTTGCAAAACTACTGGATATTCAAGGTGTGAATCCAGTATTCCATAACCCCATAGCCTATTTAGATAGAGCCTCACTCACTCACTTCCACCCGAAAAGACAACACCCCTTTCTGCAGAGGCAGAATACATCAACGAAACCCACGTCGCCTGGGGCGCCACCATCATCAGCACCATTGCCGCGGCAATTCTCCTCCTCGGCGCGATTGTAGTCCTGCGGGTAGTTCAGGATGACAAAAAATTGCTAGGGTTAATTGCCATGTTCATGGTTTTATTTGCCGCCAGTGTTGCCGTCCTGACGAACGCGAAGCGCTCAGAGGTGTTTGCGGCGACGGCGGCATATGCGGCGGTTTTGGTGGTTTTTGCATCATCTCCGTTGAGTTCTGGGGGTGGGGGTTGTTCATGTCCAAGTGGTGGTTAAAGTCGAGTGTTGGAGTAGTACTTGTTTCTATCGGGGGGGACGGAGAGAGACAGATGCAAGCGTTGATTACTAGAGGACGCGGGTGAAGCGGGGTTCCCCTAGAGTGGTATAAAAGTACTGGAAGCCTTGACTAATGATACCCTTTGCTGTTTCAACAAGTATAGAATCAAACTCTAATCCCCCCCCTCACAATCCCCACCTCGCCATACCTAGGACAAAGCAGCGTCCCCTGGCCATTCACCATGACCAAGTGAGAGGTACTTGTATTTGCCCAATCTGTGGGGATAAAAAAATGCCGTATCACCTGTCCTGTCTTGTCCAGTGTATTCCACGTGCATACCCAGCAGTCATGATCGAGAAAGACTACACAGGTCTTGGCCATGCCGAGAAGCCGCTTTATACGTGCTGCTACGCCGGGGGGACACTGTTCTGTTGTCGGCTGGTCTTGTTTCAGCATATCGCGGGTGTCGACGAGGTGGATCTGGGGATTGTTGAGCGGATGATCAGGGAAGGAGTTTTTCTTTTCAGGGATGGTTGCGTATATCAGAAACTGTTTGTCGGCGGTGACAACTGCCCAGGGAACAAGCTTGTGTTGGCCTGGGGATTTTTCAGCAGTAAGCGCCGGGGGTATCTCAGGTGATTCGCTCGCGGGATTTGATAGAGATGATGGAACCTCTTCCCCAACAAGCTCCAGTTCAGGCCACCTGTGACATCTCAACCCCTTGGTGTCGATCCAAACTAGGATATCTTTCTCACTGGGATGTTGAATCCACCGTCGATTCTGCTCCACATCACCCCAGCGCAAGATCTTGACCACCGTCTTTGCTTTCAAATCCCACACATGATCCGCCTTTGGCGTAGAAAGCAGGAGGTATTCCTCACTCTCACTGAAAAGAAGCTGCGTCGGAAGCTCACAGTTCCAAGATTCTTCCAGTTTGCGATCAAATACGGGAAACACGCCCCAAACACCCTCCTCTTTGACAACTAGACGTTTAACAATAACGTTTCTCCCAATGTTGTCGCAGGAGGCCATGTATCTGCCCGAATTCGACCAAACCAGACTCGTGACACTGATTTTGTGAGACCAACCCTTGTGGGCGTAGACTTTTCGAAGACGTTTTCCGGAAAGGGCATCGTGAATCCAGATTTTCCCATCTTCTCGGCCGCAGCAGTAGTATTTGTCTGTAGTGTCACAGGCAATGGCCGTGACTTGCTGTCCGCCTGCATCAAATCGCGAGACCTTTGTCTTTGTCTCGGGTTCGTTTTCGTTTTCATCTGTAAAAGTATGTGCTGCTGCTGAGAGGAGGAGGATGTTTGGTTCAAAAACATTGCAGACCGACTCGCGAATGTCATAAAACCTATTCCCCGCCGGGTTAAACGCCATGTCGTTGCAGAGTCCGTTGTCGTTAAAATGGCGATATACGAGGTCTGCCCTAGGTAAACCCCAGATGCTAATCGTCCCGGCGCTGTCGGCTGTCATTAGCAGGTTTCCGTCGGGGCTGATGACCATCTCCCGCGCCATCATGTGGTTCCATTCTCTCTGCGTGTCTTCCAAGATGCGCCACTCCACAACGCTCATGTTTTGGCACATGATATAAAGGATATCGCCATTGGAATGCCAGCGAAGGATTTCCGGTCCGCAAATGGAATTTGTCGAGTCAGAAACGAGACATCTTCGCGGCCCCGGAGACACTCCTGTAGGCAAGAGATCCCAGATCAACGGCGGCCGACCACGCCAGGCGGCGGCAATCTTGGTGAGATCCGGACTGAACGTCATACGCCAGGGACTCCCTTGGTACGGGGGACATCCGGGGTAGGTGAAATCCGAGTCTTTTGGGGGAATGATGTTGAACTGGTTGCTTTCCCCGGTTTGGACATTGATCCGCACAATCTGGTTGTTGCTCAGCGCCACCAGCAATTCCATGTCCCTGTCCTTGTCCCTCTCTGTCATACCAAATCTCATGTCCAACACCATGGACCCGTCTCGTCTCACACAGTGATATAAACGCCTCCCCGAATGCAGATTCCACACAGTATAACTATCATAATTGACAGCCGCAACTGCCGTTCCGGCCATGTTCACCGTCATGAGCGGGACAAAGCCTGCGGATGCCACGGTAATGGTATGGAGTCTCTCACAGGTTTCGGCATTCCACACCGTGATGGCCCCGCCGTTGCTACTAACCAGCGTGACAAAATTCGATTCTGCAACGAGGATTTGGGAAATCCATTGCGGCTCGTTGGATCCGGATCCGGCAGCGTCGATGGAGGCAATGCAGTCGTCCCATTCATCTAATTCAATTCCAGCCACTTTGAATGCAAGGGAACTAGAGACCTGGTGAGGAAGGAGGGAATAAGTCTTTCCGACCATGGAGTTTTTTGGACAGAATGCCGGGAGGTGACGATATAGCGAGGGCGGATCGGAAAGCAGACTGGGACCAAACTTGCTGGCGATTCGAGCGATATCGGTGGCCCAGCTTTGCAGACATTTCGTCATATCTTCTGCATCTGTACCATCTCTCGATGTCTGAGATTTCATGTGACGGTTTGCAACTGTCTTGAGATGCTGCGCGGCACGGGTGAGGTATTCGAGGTTTCCAGATAAGAATATAGCTTCGAGCCAGGTGAGGAGGTACTTTGCGAAAAAGACCTTGAGTGTTGAAACAAGCTTCGGTGCTGCTCCAACCGGCGGTGCTTTGGATACGTGGTATGGCCAGTAGCAAGCAGCGTAACATAACAGAGAGTAATCCTCCCCAGCTAACAACAGTCGGTTGGACCCCTTTCCTATAAACACCGAGGATTTGGTTGAAACGTGAATTGTGGCAAAGTGTCGCCGCCAATGGTCGCTGGACATATAACGGAGACATACGAGTGCCAAGTGGCGATGGCCATCTTGGAGGTTGATAAAGGGCGATTTATTATTCCCTGCTGTGTCGCTGCCGCCCTTGGTGAGAAAATCTCTCGCAGTCTTGTGGATCAGAGACACTTGTTTGTATCTGTCTGAGATAGGGGCGATGTTGACAAAGTGTCCACAAATCTGCGCGATCGTGTCTTCGAGATTGATAAAGTTGCGAAACTCCGGCTCAAGTGCTACTTGGAGCTCATCGATTCGTAAAGGCCGCCAGCTGCAGGCAGTCCAGGTGAGGATCCGCCGTGCCATTTCCAAGTTGCGGGGAGTCTGGGATTCGATCTTGCCGAGCATTCGGTTGTACATGGGTACCATGCCGCCGGGCAGAGAGTTTAGTGCCGCTCGTATGTCCTCTTGCGTGTGCCAGCTGTCTTCAAGAGCTTCAATGGCAAGTTTGACCCAGAGAAATGAACCCGACGAATTCTTCATGGTTTGGTTGATCATGTTGTGCAAGACTTGTTCGTTGGCAGGAAGGGTTTGCTGAAGTGCTTTTGTCGCATAGGTTTTCATGTCCTCGGCCGTGTCATCCTGACGGAGGAAGTAGGACCGTATCCGCGCGCTCTCAAACCGTGAGATGCCTTTGTGCGGTCTGCTACTGAGAAACATCTTGATGGGTGTGCGTGACTGTATCTGAGAGAGGTAGGATAAAAACGTGTCGGGCTCATCGGCCTCATCAATGCCGTCAAAAACCCAAATCAGCGGCTGGGGGGAATCAAGCTGGAAAATGATTCCCTCGAAGAGTTTCTCCCAAATGCCGTGGACACTTTGGTTCTCGCTGCTAAAGACAAGCCCAGTGTCGTGATGTAGAGTGAGCAGAGCTCTGCAGAAAATAACATCTTCCAGCGCAAGCTGTGTTGCGATGGAGCGAAGTGCGTACGCAACACTTCGTTGCGCTTGATGGGCCTCGGAAAAGAAATGGAACTGGAGAGTCTGGCTGCGTCGTTGAAGTTGGTCGATGACAATGTTGCTTAGCATTGTTTTTCCGCTGCCGGGAAGACCAAAGAGCCAGTAGACGTGGGGGTAGTTGTCGTCTGTGCTGGCATGAATCCATGATGCATATCCTTTCTCACAGACCAGCCAAGAGCCCGAGTTCGGTGAAATCTGGCGTTTGTAGGCGTCATCCCTGGCCATGTCAAACACGCCTAGAATCTCTTGTACCTCTTTAATCTCTCGGGTGTTTGGCCTTGAGACGCTTTCCGTCGTGCAGGCTAATGCCGTTAGTATGGTGTCATGAAAACTCACCGAATCTCACCTTTTGGGAGGATCATCCTCAAAGTATCCCTAAGCTTGACGAAGTTGGGATCAAATTCATTCTCAAACTTGCAGATTGAGTTGTGATCGGCCTTCATGGACGCGGACATTTCGTTTTCGTAACCCAACACAGCTGATGTTTTGTCGACAATCTAAGAGTCTTGTTTAGCAGAGTCCTAGCTGTAGTCCTAGGGGGTGGCACTTACAATAATCTTCATAAACGCCAACTTGACAGGGAGCGTCTCATGAAATGAAACCAGCTGCAACTCCTCACACTGCTGACCAAAAACCTCATTAATGTCTTGCAGAACTGGGGACTGACGATCCAACGCAGAGAGGTACAACTTTGGAGGAACCTGAATTGGTGCTGCGGCGATGATATTTCCCAGAGTTTTCGCATACTGGGAACCGCGATGCGGTGTAGCGAGAAAAACAATACCAATAACACTGGAGACAAAACTGGCGAATTTCCTGTCGTGCTTCCCCAGGATGTAGGCCTTCTTAGCAACCAAGCCACCCATGGAGTGCGCTACGAAGAGAATCGGCCTGTCCTTCCCTAGTGCTTTGGGGTAACTTAGCATCTGCAAGAGCAGGTCTTTGGCGAAATCGAGAATATCTAAACCGTGTGCATCCCCCTTGAAGTTTGCGTCATAACCAAAAGTGAAAATGCGACAACTCCCCAGTCCCTCGTCGCGAGCAAGCCATCGCGGCCAAAAGTTGTCGGGGTTTCGCTGCCATGACCAAGTCCGGAATGCAGAACCTCCAAGTCCATGAATGAAGATAATGTCGGCCGAAGGATTCTCCTGATCTGTGACGAGTTGCAATCCCAGGGGGTCCGATTCAGGCGGTGGTCGAGATGCGGGGGTAGAGGCGCCGGATCTGAATGACGGTCGGGAAGAAAGAAATTTAGACAGATCCATGGCGGCGATAGGGGAAACCCAAACCCGTGACCCCGTGTTTCCGTCGGAACAGGACTTTTTTTTTTTTATGAGCCGGTGTTGTTCTGCGTGCGTGGCTGCGTTGTTCAGCCCAAGGCACCAGGACACGTGAGGGTGAGTTGGCAGTGAGGAGACGTTTCGGGAGTGGGGGGGCCGTTTATGCAGCCCAAGGGGCTAGCAACGCAGACTGCCTGCATGTAGTCTGGTATGTGCGTTCATTGGCTGGCACCGCCATGCTATTTTCTTCACGACTGCCACTAAAATAGCGGCTTAAAGAGACAATTTTCGTATTGACATTGATGTCAAGTCAAGATTGTAATATTGATATTACACCAAGAACTGGGTTCAAAAAACTAGCATCGGTTTGAGGTTCAACTTTGGTCAGTCCCCTCAGTTTATCTCAGACATTGAACTCTTCCAAGCGACCCAGTTCTCGATTCAGACTCTCCGCGCAAAACGCGCTGCAAAGAGTCTTCATATCCTCGAGGACGCTGCACACTGTCAGAAAGGCAGCTTAGAATAGACAACGCTAACAAAGAACTCACTTTTCTTTCTGATCAGAATTTGGTATGTAGAGGGCGTTTCCAATGTTGTAGAGCAGAGAATACAACAAGTTTCTCGCATCCCAGTCTTCTTCTAGACTGATAATCAGCAGATGCATGGAATTGCTCACTCTGGTAATACATACTTGGTTCCGACGGCTGATAGTAACGTTTGTAGCTCTCAACATAAGCCGGATCACTCAGCTTATGTCGCGGGGCTCGCCAATTCCCAATATCATACTCGTTATGGCCGTAGAACGAACAAACGTTAAACACAAATGCCTCGCCGGTATTTGCATCCATCGCTGTGTTGCCGTCCCAGCAATCGCCATGGACAAGACTCGGTTTCAACACTCTCCCGTCTGATTGAAGTGGCAGCAACAAACGCGGAACCACCTCGTCAAGAACAAGCTTGGAAACGGCATCAAACTCGGGAGATTGGAGGATCGGAGAGGCCAAATCGATGATATGGCCGAGGTGACGGCGAAAGACGACACACCATGAATCATCCCAGACGTCAATGGCTTGGGTGATCTTGGTGTGGCAGGTGCCGACATGGAATCCAAACTTGCCTGTCGGCGAGATGGGGTTTCTGTGCAGGTCGGCAAGTCGCTTTGCTAGTTCTGAGGGCTCTGCGGGCTTTTAGAGTGTTGTATAGGTGGTCAGTCATGCGAGAAATTTGTAACAGCAAAAAGGGGGGGTCGCTTACTTGACTCTTAATATGGCGAAATTCAACGAGTAGAAAATACCCTCCTTCGACATTGCCAATTCTGCCCCAGGCGTAGGGTTTGGGAACGAATCCGGGAGAGACAGCTTGGGTCGCTTTCAACGACTCAAACTCTCCATGACACATGTGCTTTCCTATGTCGCCGTTATCCGTGACCACCTGAACGGAACGGTAATATCGTCAGTGACAAGACCGATATATGGATTCTGGTAGACGGAGCTGATCAACCCTTGAGAAAATAATCCTGTAGGGTTTCGTCAGGGAGCTCGACAGTCAATTTGGCAGTCGTGCCCCAGTGAGATTTGTTACCCATCCGGGCGCTGATCAGACGCGAACCGGGAATGAGAAGTGCTGTTGCAAGGCTGATGATTGGCGAGCCGGGGAAAAAGGATTTGTTGTTGTTTCATACCGTTTACAACATTGATGTCAACATCAATACTGTCACCGTCTGGAGCTACTATGTTCGAAACCATTATTGAAGGTGGTGGGTGGTCTGCAGCACCGTGGATTGGATTTGGTGGTGCAGAGGAGAGGCAGCTCAGGTGCTGGCTGAAGAATGTGGTGGGGTCACCAGTTGAGTGAATGGACTCATCCGACAACCAGTGACAATCTCTCCCCGTCATTTGAAGGGAAGTAATGACGGGACCGGAGGGAGGACCCAAAAGTTCCAGGCCTTTACGCGACCGAGCCATCCCATGGTGACAGCCAATGGGGCTACAATGCTAAGCGCTCTGAACCACAGTGCTGGTAACATGTCATGTTTCTGGTTCGTCCGAACAATTCCTATGCTTTTTCGAGGAACGCTTGGCAACCTTTTTGGCTGTTTCTCAGTCCCAGGTCCTGAAACGGCAAATATCATTGTTTCCGGGCAGTATGATTGACGTAAGGTTATCCCATGGGTTTGCGCGAGGGGGCAGTGCAATAGAAGAGACTGTGTTCGTGGCTGTAATGTGACCCATCTACCTAACCGAGTACCTAATCGAGGCGATAAAAAGCAAAGAGCCAAGTTCCAACAATTACTCCATTCACTTTGCTGAGCCCTCATTCACTTCCCCCCGCAGTCATCCCCAACTCCCGTCTTCTCGCCTCAACCTCTTTCTTCCAGGGTAGAAAATCCGTTTCCCACCGCCAATCCTTCCGTCTTAGCGTCCGTCTATTTGTGGCTCTCCATTTTTTGATCGCCTCTTTCTCATCAAGATATCTCGCCAAATCCAGCGTTTCAAAGACCTCTCCATCCAGACGAATTTCCGCAACCCCGATATTCTCGTGCAATTTTTTCCCCAGGTCAAAAATCACGGCATCCAACTTTGCCATGTACTCAATCTTTTCCAGCGCAAAACTCATTAGTCGCGCTGCGGCATCCATGCCGGAGCTTTTGCCAAGTTTTCCTTGGGTGTGGAGCCGAAGATGGGGGACAAAAAACTCGGGAATGATAGGTCCGTAAACCCTTTGCGCCGAACTACCGCCATCACTACTAGCACCTTCACCAGCACCAGCACCATAACCATGATAACCACCATCCTGCTTCTTGTGGTCGTCGTCGCCGGGGTATTGAACAGGCACAAAATCCAAAACCAATCTCCCTACCGAAAACGGGATCCCACAAGGCGAGTGGGTTCCTGAACAAAGCGAGCCGATTAAAAGATGCCAAAACGGCCAGACAATGGCCGCAGGAACACCTGGGCCGGCGCGAAACATGCTGCCGCTCGCTGACGCTTCTGGCATTTCTTGCCCCTCCTCGGGACAGGGGAAGATCCGAAACTGTGCGTGCAGCGTGTCGATATGCGAAGCTTGAATGGGGACGGATAGCCATGTTGGCCAGAGTGTGGCGTTTTTCAGGTAGATTACATGGGCGGTATAAGTTAGCAGGTTAGTTCCACGTGTGGTTGTCGTCGTCGTCGTCTTCGTCGTCGACGTGGAAAAGGCGCGACCGAGGGTATCGAGGGTTTCAGCGTGTAGTTGGCGGTTGGTGAGAAGCAGCGGGAGGACCGGGTTAGAAGGGGCATCGGCCTGGAAAAAGACTCGGTCGGTTTCTTCATATGCGCCGGTGACGTCTCTATCAAGGGTTCGGCGGTTTTGGTCCTGCAGGTCGCTTGGGCTGGGAGGGGATGTTTGGGGGGCCACAGCCACTTCGATGATAATCATGGCGCGGACCTCGAGGGGGATGGTGAGGAGAGATGGTGGTGGCATTTTTTTATTTTCTTTACACGTGTTGCTTCCGTCGTATTCTACGCTTTCGCGTGTTTGTGGTCTGTCATGGGTTGTCGTGAACAAAACCGGTGTCGTAAAGTGGCGAAGTCGGCGGCGCTGCGCAGAAGACTGGAGTGGGGGGTTGCTGTTTGCCTGCATGCGGGAGGATTTAAACAAGAGCTGGTGAGTGGCTATTCGATCCTCTCCCCGCTCCTTTCCGGTCTATCCCCGTGAGAATGCATCCGCGTCTCCATCTCCAACCGTGTGTGTGACCTGGGCAAAATTTTAGTTCATTCCGTCGCTGTGGTATGGCATTTCTTCATGTATTCCAAGTCATAAAAGTCTTTATTGCACATGAGTCGTCGTCGGTCCTATCTAAGCGTATCACATCCGTCAAAGATGAGGGTGGCACACAAACCAAAGCTAGGGGAGAAAACCAAAAAAAAAAATTTGGGAGTGGAGAAGGACAAGACATGGAAACCCGGGACAGAGAAAATACGAGAACACGAACTCTCAGCCATCCTCTGATTGGCTTTGACTTGATGCGCAACCCCAACCCCGACAAGTCTGTAGGGTAACACGCTCTGTACCACCTGCATGGTTCTGGCTGGAGTGGTTTGTCCAGGCTGTTACGCGTGCGTTCATGAATGGAAAATCTCCTGGTTACATTTTCCTTGCTGGCAATCAACATGGATGCAACGATGACGGAGCACAGCTGATCTAATACGGAGTTTTAAAACCCAAGTACATGCAGGCCAGCGACTTGAAGGCAGTGACTTTTGATTGCCCTTGCACATAGAACTTGGTACCTTGCCCAGTGTGGGTTGTGTATCAGGTCATCTGCAGTACGGTCATGTTTGCCCACGGGGGATGATGTTTGCTCTCGCAGGTGTTGTGGTCGCCATCGTTCAAATGGACCCCCCTCTCCTCCCCGCGTTCCGTCATCTAACCTTGCTCAATCACTGTCTCTCATTTGCTTACCATTTGTTGCGGACGAGAAAAGCAGCCATGTTGTCGACGAACCAGTTATCGGCAGTATCCCGGAACGCAAAAGTCTCCTATATGACTGCGGTGTTTATTATTTTCCTTTTTATCTATCATTATCGATCCTTGAGTCATGATACTATCCACCTAGAAGCCATGGCTACCAGCCGAGAACATGGGAGTCCGCCCCCGCAAACACCCTCAAGGATACCCAAAACCCTCTGGTATAAACTCGGACCCAAAGGCCTAAATGAACAGACCCGAGCGTGGACAGACACTTGTATCAACCGGAACCCCGACTACCACGTCAACTTTCTGACGGACCATTCTGCCGATGTTTATGTCCAACAGAGATTTGGGAGCTCCCGACCTGATTTGGTGGAGATTTACCATGGTCTTAGCGGTGTGTTTCTCTTCGCCCACCATATTTTTCACCTACCTACCCACCCACCTGATGGATTCTTGGGTTAAGTAGCTGCTGACTGGTCATGTATTTAATCAAAAATAGTCCCCATCCTCAAAGCCGACATCCTTCGGTATCTCCTCCTATTTTCCGAAGGTGGCGTATACTGCGACCTCGACGTATCGTGTGATTACCCCATCTCTACCTGGATTCCTTCTCAATATCAAGATGATGCGTCCGTGGTAGTAGGTTGGGAATTCGACTATGGGTGGGGAGAAGGTTTCCTCAAAGAATTTGCGACGTGGACGATAATGGCGAAGCCGGCTTCTCCGCATATCTGGACAGTTATTGAAGATATCCTCGGGGATATTCGCAACCTCGTGCAGAAGAGGAATGTTACTGTCGGAGAGTTAAAGATGGACATGGTTGGCGATGTGGTAGATTTCACGGGACCGCGGAGGTTTACAAACGGGATTCTCAAGTCTCTGGGGAGCATGTACAACGCCACGTTGGATGATATTAAGGACTTGATGGAGCCCAAACTGGCGGGCGATGTGCTGGTGCTTCCGGGTCATGCCTTCGCGCGGACCTCAAACAAGTACGCAGAGGGGATGGTGGTTCCCCCTTCGTTGGTCACACACCATTATGCTGGGAGTTGGAAAAATGATCATGGGGGAGAGAGCGAGACGGCCCAGCGATAAAAGGCTGATATTTTTATAAGGTCTAGACTTTGGGGTATAGAGTTCCTCGTTGTATATAGACTTCTAGATAAGGCCGAATCGGTAGATGGGAACAATTAATGGGTTTCAGAACCGGCCCGCCATCAAAAGCAAGACAATAAAGCCGCGGGGTTGCAAGGATGAGCCGGTAGTCAACTACCACTAAGCTTACCCTCGTTGCACATCTTGCCCTCGCAAACACTTCAACTACGGAGGAGCTTTGTAGTTCTAGGGAGTTTACTTCTATCTTAGAGCTATGGCATTGCGATTCGATGTAGCGGTAAGAGAAAAAAAAGCAGAGGCCCACTGCTTGTCAACACTTTGATGAGGGGATTATCAGAGAGCAGCATGGTCAAAAAGTAAACGATGACGGGAATTGAGCCCGACGTGGGGGTCGAACCCACAACCTTGAGATGACGGAGTTCTCCTTAAGAGTCTCACGCTCTACCGATTGAGCTAGCCGGGCTTGACTGTAAATTGTTACTTGTTAATGCAGTATCCTAGGATCTATGTTGACCTGTGAAATAGAGGAGTCGCTCCTCTCAGGCCTTAAGCGTGATGCCAGACGAGATAGAAGGTTTGCGGTAGGCCGGATGTTGAAAGTCTCAGCAAAGCTAAAATGACGACTATGGCACTTGCGTGCAATGGGAATACAGCTTGACCTATCCTCTGGTTCTGTCCTCAAGTCACTCCAAATCTTCAGAGATCCGTACGTACGGAACTACCTACCTACCTAAGCTCTCTCTAATTCCGTGTCAGTGGGCTAGAAGCCAATTGAAATTGCAGTTACGCTAGATGCTGACCGCTCTTTCATCAGAGATCTTCCTAATCCCTGCCCATTCATGGACGTTTCGGTCGAAAGAGTCGCGCCCTCGGCCTTGTCGCCTCAGTGCACTGAACTGGCGTCCAAGTGGCTCGGCGACTGCCTGCCATCACACAAAACCTGCAAGGGAGATTTCTCTTCCGCCGGAGGAGGCGGCAGCCTGCTCCCCACAAGACTCATCGACATTGGCGACGACAACGACGTCCACCCTCCCCGCCTCGTCATCTCCTCTGACGGCTCCACCGGAGACTACATCGCCCTCAGCCACTGCTGGGGCGGCCACCAACCGCTGACCACAACCACGGCCACTCTTGCCGCCCGTCAAGCGGCCATCCCGCTGGCCAGCATGCCTCTGACCTTCCAACACGCCCTACTCGTGACCAGAAAGCTCGGCTTCCGGCACATCTGGATCGACTCGCTGTGCATCATCCAAGACTCTCGATCCGGCTGGAAAGAGCAAGCCGCCAAGATGCAGCACGTCTACGAGGGTGCTATTCTTACTATTGCCGCCGATGCCGGAAACAAAAACAGCGCGTCCGGTCTGACGTGTGCGGACAAGAGGCAGCGTTTCCGCGGCGTCGGCCTCAACGGGGAGGCCGTTCGCGCCGCTCCCGCCGCCATGAGCGGAGAGACACCTGCGCATTTTGTGAAGTGGACTGCGAAAGTACCGACAAGGCAGGAGGACGAAGGGTCCGCGTTGCAAACACGAGGCTGGACGTTCCAGGAACGCGTCCTGGCGAGGCGGGTGCTGCATTTTGGCGAGTACGAGATGGCGTGGGAGTGTGCGGCTTCCATCGCGTGCGAATGCGGTGGCGGTCGGTCGGGGTGGAAAGGGTGGGCACGCCACGATACCATGTACAACGCCCGGTGGTGTGCCGACGCGTCCCCCCTGCTAGTACAAAACGGCGGTGCGTCCGTGGACTTCTCGCAACGCTGGATGGCGATCGTGAACAAGTATTCGGTTCGGGACTTGACATACTCGTCCGACAAGCTGGTGGCGCTGGCTGGGCTGGCGGCGCGGGCGGCATCGTGCTCGGCATGTGATTATCTGGCCGGCCATTGGAGGCAGGACTTGGAGACGACCCTGTTGTGGACCTCCAACCTGAGGTCCTGTAAAGATGGAGAGGATAACACAGTGTCGAGAGATGTCGTTCGCGACGTGGATTCTATTCTGAGCGGTCCCCGATGGCACAGGACACCTGCTTCGCCAACTCCCCAGTCTCTAGGCTGACGTGGTGGTGTGTTGTATTCCTAGCCGACCTAGCCGGTTACAGACGTCCTCCGCTTGGAGCCGAGACGCCGACACCCACTGCACTGGAAGTCACCTGGGCCGTGGGCTGGTCCGTATACTACCTTAGTGGAGGAAATGGGCTCTCTGCCATTAAATAGAGAGAGAGGTTCGTCGCTACTTTGAGTGCATGGTATACGACTATTCGTTTCTCCTACTAAAACGACCACCAGCTGCGCACATGGTAGCGTATCAGTACCTATGTAGAGGCAAGTAACTTCCACCGTCTACCACGTCACGTCCCGTAAGTCCAACATGAACTTAGTCCCTCTTCACCCCCACGCGGCCGATATTTCTCAGCGACAGCACCGCCACGGGGCAGATGGCCAGCATCCAGGCAAAGGCGGTCCAGAAGGCCGCCTTGAATCCATCGTTCAGCGCCTCAGGACTAGTCTTGTCCGGATGGGGTGAGCGCTGTGTATAGATCTCGGCAACAATTCCGATGAGGGCCAGCCCGATAGCGGTGCCAAAATTCCCTGCTGTGTTGAATACGGCGCCAGCGAGGGCCTGTGTGTCGTCGGAAAAGATTTCGCTGACCACAATGATGCCGACGGAGAAGAGGACGTCGGCCGACATCTTTTTTGTGTCTGTTAGTCCGTGCCTGCTCGTCTAGGTACCTTACCCGCGGAAAGGGAAAGAAAAGCGTCTGGTGCATACCGGCTGTAATACCTGCGCGGGAAACGCAGCATACCAATACGGCCACTCAGGCTTTGCCAGAGCCATCAGCAGCGGCGCGCCGGCACAGAGAAGAGAAGACGGCAAGATAAGGTAAATGGGTGACACCTTATGGATGAACAGGCCCGTGGTCAAGACCAAAAGAGTGGCCACGACCATAGCCGGGACCATGCGCACCGAAGACTGCATGGCGCTGAGGCCCTGGACATGTTGAAAGAAGAGAGTGCAAAACAGCTCCATGGTTTGCATGACAGCGTACGACAGCAGCATCATGACGCACACACCCACAAACGCCTTCTTCTTCCACAGCCCGTTCGGGATCAGCACTGGGTAGCCCTTCTTCTCGGCCACGTGCATCCACACACCAAATACGCCAAAAAGGACAAAGCTGAGAGTCAACATGGCGATAATGGCTGGTGCGCGTATCGCCGACTGCGAGTTGGACAACTGGACCAACACCCAAGCCAATAGCGTCAGCGCCGCCGACGCAACCGCCACGCCGACCCAGTCCACCCCGGTACGCAGCGCGTGCACCACCTCCCTCGCCGTCCCCATCCGATCCCCGGGGATGACCCGCAGCCCAGCGACAAACAAACCCCCGAGCATTCCCGCCAGGACATACCAACCGACGCGCCATCCGACCGTGTCAATAAACACGCCCCCGAACAGCAAGCCGGCAAAATAGCCCAGCACCATGCCTAGCCCGGTGCAAGCAAAGGCCAGATTCCGGCCGCGGCCGGGCTCGACACACCGAGAGATAATCGCCACCGAAGCCGGCATGCAAAGCGCGGCCGCGAGACCCTGAACCGCGCGCGACAGGACCAGCTGCGTGTTGTCGCGGGCGAGGCCGCAGCCGAGGACGGAGACGGCGAGCACGACGCAGCCGGCCTGGAAGACGCGCTTTGCGCCTACCGCGTCGGCCACGGCGCCCGCGACGAGCAGGCTCGCGCCGCTGGTGAGTCCGTAGATGGACAGTGGCCAGTAGCTCGTCTGCGGCGGGATCGAGAGGTCTGATGCCATGCGCGGGATCGACGTCGTGATGAGGCCGGTCGAGACCGAGGCCATGGCGATGACGAGCGTGAGCTGGGCCGTGATGAGGTTGGCTCGCGCATGGGATACGTAGTGGTTGTTGGTCGTTGGTGCTGCTGGTGTGGTGTGGGTGTGAGAAAGGCGGGGGCGGTCCGGGGGGTCGGAGCTGGGAGCTGGTGAGGACGCCGCCTTGCTACCGTCGTGGAGCGAGACAATCGACGGGAGTGGTTGTAACCCGACTTGTGTTGCTGTTTGCGACATTTTGGTGTGTGGATTTTAAGTGCTAAAGGGAAAGAGCTTGCGTCGTGTGGTGATGTTCTGCTTTTTTTTTTTTTTTAGTTGCCCCCG
>Ga0247765_1000577_pt1 | contig 26897 bp, 24 predicted proteins | sample UWRJL106311C6_FD_179949 | JGI IMG/M metagenome (GOLD analysis project Ga0247765, IMG submission 179949) | Plant litter microbial communities from Arlington Agricultural Research Station in Wisconsin, United States - UWRJ-L106-311C-6 | ecosystem: Environmental > Terrestrial > Plant litter >...
CTCACCCCCTGTAAGATTGACCCACACCCACTGAGGGCTCTATAAAGAACCATCTCCCCTCCTGTGTTTCTAGTGTTTAATTCTTTTCCTTTCTTCTACCTTAAGCAAAATAGTTTATATATAGCCTCCGGGCAACCTTTTGACCTTCGTGACCTCTGTGCAAAGCCCACTGTAGTCACTCTATTACAGGGCATATAGACCCCTGTATCTCTGCGTGTTACAGCAGGTTGGTCTGCTGATCTTAGCTTCCTTTGACCCCGTCCAGGGCAGTCATCGTACCCCCAAAGCCTTTTGCTGTACCCGTTACAGGGGACTCACCCCCTGTAACCTCCTGTACTGGACCTCACTGAGACCAGTCAGGCCACACAATTTAACAGATTATAAGTAGAGTTCCCTGTATTGAATTATTGTGCAATCCGGAGGTTCCTAGGATTTAAGTGGTAGAAGATGTCAGATATGAGCGTAACTACTAGGGTCAAGAGCAATTGGGTTCCCCGCTTTTTGGCGCAGTGGGTAGTTTCTGACAGAAGATAATACCTGCTAACGAGGTAAGAGTACAAATGTTTGACGTTAGCTGTCACGGCACCAAAGGACGCAATGCGTAAACACCACAAAAAGTGGAACGTTGTGCAGTCAGGGCACTGCACCGTAGTCCTTCTACATCTAGTTGCAGCCGCAGGCAGGCAGCATCACAGTACCGTGACATTAGCGCTATTATCGGCTCTATCGACGGCTATTACATCTGTTAATTCTATTACTTTGGAGAGCAGTCTACGTATAACGCTGTCACGGTACCGTGATGCTGCCTGCCTATGGCTACGCAGCTAGATGTAGAAGGTAGAGGTTGAAATTACCCATGGGTACCCATGGGTAATCGCAAAGTATAAAAAGAAAAAAAGAAAAGGAAATGTTAATTTGTGTGGCCTGACTGGTCTCAGTGAGGTCTAGTACAGGAGGTTACAGGGGGTGAGTCCCCTGTAACAGGCACAGCGGAAGGCTTTGAGGGTACGATGACTGCCTGGGACGGGGTCAAAGGAAGCTAAGATCAGCAGACCAACCTGCTGTAACAAGCAGAGATACAGGGGTCTATGCCCTGCAACAGGGTGACTACAGTGGGCTTTGCACAGAGATCACGAAGGTCAAAGGGTTGCCTTAAGGCTATATATAAACTATCTTGCTTAAGGTAGAAGAAAGGAAAAGAATTAAACACTAGAAACACAGGAGGGGAGATGGTTCTTTATAGAGCCCTCAGTGGGTGTGGGTCAATCTTACAGGGGGTGAGGGCCCTAAAACACAAAAGGAAAGCCTATACTACAGAGGGAAAGGTGCTTACGTTGGCGCTGGAATCCTTCGGATTCCAGGGCAACGAGTTGGCTGGGCTGACGTAACAATGGTGCTAGGTCTACCCCTGTAGGCTAAGCCTACAGGTGGTGGGTCCCCGGAACTCCCCGTGGTTGTGGTGACTGCACTTTGCCATAGTGCAGTCGGCAGTACTCCCAGGGCAGTAGATCAACTAAGCTATAGCACCCAAGGGTGCTGTAGCTACAGGGCAACTGGGCTGTAATTTCAACATAATCATTAGAGATATAAGCATAAATCCGCTATACACATCAGATTGCCCGATCCCGCTGAATTTTAGTAAGGCTTAAGTATAGGTAGCCTAGCTATTAACATAATGCTTAGAGATTTTGCTTAGTCACCCATACAGATGCTTATGGTAAGGGCACATAAGTGTATAATTATAGGGCCTAGGTGCATCATTCTAATGCTAAGTTGCAACATTTTTCGCCGTGAGGTGTACTGAGAAGATAACAACGGCGTGAGCCGTTCCATGGAAAAATTGCAAAAATGCAAGACGCTCTACCCTGCGCCAAACCCTGTGAAGAGCCCCGCACCACAATAACTGTCTCCGACGCTCCGTCATGTGACTGCTCACATGCTCGGCAATTCAATCGTCCAGGAATAAGTGCCCAGTACATGCCACGTTGCGACAAGAAAGAGCCGCGCTAGAGGTGAAACCCCCCTAGCACATTCACCATTGATTCACCATTGATTATCCATGAGTATCCGCCATCATCACATTCATCAAGACATTACTACAACAGTATTGCCGGTGAAGAAGGAAGTTTGCGGCAGCCATGGAACAGTGCGACAATAGCTCGACGAAATCTTCAGTTTCTCTACCTATATCTCCATCTCAGTCACTCTGCCCTCGCTGCGAAGACATCATACGGAAATTGAAATCTTTAACATCCCACCAACCGCAGAATCTCACAGGCTACATCTCACTATCCTCTCTGCGGCGCCTAGATTGTGGAATCTGCCAGCTAATCACCTACGCATACGAAAAACTCGCGGCCTGGGAGCGGCCTGAATACCGCAATGACAGGCACTTGCGCGAGCGCACTATTAGCATCTTCGCTAGCCGCAATCACTTTATGGTCGATACGCATTTCTACTATTGGTACAGCGCACTGTCGATCATAAAAGGAATAAGGTTATCCTGTGCTGCTCCAGGTATGTTCGTGTGGCAGCTAAATTATCGTCCGTTGCTATTCCCGTTGCTATGCTAAGCCTTAATGATAGGGGTTCCCTGCCCCTGGCAATTATTCCCATCAACCCCCACTTCTAGGAAGGACACCGCTCGCCTGGGATCTTTCGAGTGGGCTTTAACCTGCATCAAAACATGCATATCAACCCACGGCTGTGGATCTACGGGAGAGAACGGATTGCCAACACGCGTTATAGATATAAGCAATTCAGGGTCGATTCGCCTTGTTGAGACCAACCTCGGCATAGGAAAATATGTATGCCTGAGCCACTGTTGGGGCGGCTACCAGCCACTAAGAACAACCCAAGAAACTTTACAGAGTCACTTGAAAGCGATCCCTTGGACCGGTTTTCCCAAAACTTACCAAGACGCTATCGTATTTACCCGATTTCTCGGAGTCAAATACTTATGGATCGACTCTCTATGTATCATCCAGGATGACCTTGATGACTGGGCTCGGGAATCGGCATCGATGTGCGGCGTCTACGAAAGATCCTACCTCGTGCTTGCCGCGACATCAGCCCCCAACGCAGCTTACGGACTCTTTACGCAGAGGAATCAAGGAGTCCTTCATATGGCTGGAGAGACAACTTCCGGCCTCCCAATTAGTGTGAAGGCCTGGACCGAGTTTACCCATCCCGACGCCAGAGGCCATGATACGGACTGGGCACGGTGGCCTCTCCTCAGAAGAGCACGGGTTCTCCAAGAGCGGCTTTTGGCTCCCAGGGTTCTTCATTTCGCCTCTGAGGAGCTATTTTGGGAATGCCGCGAACAAGAGACATGTGAATGTGGCGGTCTTCGGAGCCTTGGAAAGATGTCGCAAAAACACAACCAGGCTCCAGAATGCTTTGGAGATAATGGTATCGTATCCCAGTGGCACTCCACCGTCCAACAATTTACCCTGTTGCAGATGTCAGTGGCTGCCGACAAGCTGCCTGCGCTCTCCGGGCTCGCAAACCACATGGCCAAGTTGAGGCCTGGTTCAACGTACCTAGCTGGGTTATGGAGTGACTCGCTGTGGAGAGATGTTCTCTGGCTAAACAGCGATGCATTGACTCTGGAGCTGGAGGCGAGAGAATCCCATCCCGCCGCCTGGCGGGCTCCATCTTGGTCTTGGGCGGCTATCGATTCCAAAGTCGTATTCCCAGAAGGCCACCTCGAGCAGCAGTACTTCACCATAGATGATGCCCAGTCACGTCCGGCCACTAGCGACAGCATGGGTCGTGTCGAAGGAGGCTCCATCACCATTACTGGGAGGCTGTTTCCGGCAAAACTCTCAACTAACGCGAGCTCTCTCGATCCTAACTGGACTCTTTCCATCGATAATACGGACTATGTATTTTCTGACGGTTTTGAATACGATCGCCGGAATGTGATATATCTCGACTACCCGTTCGACCCCTTCGGCCTGGGCGAGAAAAGTGTCCCGCTGTTTCAGAAGCTGTACTGCATTCGCATGGCTCGTATGCATGCTAAATCCCATGACTGGAAGCATACGATGAAAGATCTTTACCAGCTGGAGGAGACCAGTACCGAGGACGAAACGGAGGACGAAACGGAGGACGAAACGGAGGACGAAACGGAGGACGAAACGGAGAGTGGGGTGGAAGCTGAAAACAGAAAGGATGAGATGGTGGAAGGTGACGAGTATGCTCTTGTCGTGTGCTGTTTAAATGAGCAAAAGAGGGAGTATAAACGCCTTGGAATGGCAGTGCAAATACGCAAATCCTTCCTCTCAGATAACGTGGTTAACCCATCTAGGATGTGGAGGAGGAAACCAAGCGTTTTTGAGGAAGGCGGCTTTCAAGAGACAGTTACTTTGGTTTGAAAAATCATTTAAGCAAATGCTACCAGAATTACGCAAGACCATTCTAGTACTACCCAACCTCTCCTGGCAGGCACTATCAATGCCTTTTTGAACAGTACCTTTCGCCTTTGGAAACTATGTACACCGGCAAGCAGGAGCCATCTGACGCCCGCCGCTGCTTGTAACGTACAGGTTCCCCATTTGTAAGGTACGTATGTTTCCACGTACCCTTTATTTTCCCGAGTTTCACGTGAACTGGCATCCCCGCCTTTGCGTGAGGGAGTCCCCAGCCCGACCTGATAGCAGCGATGATCATCAACCGTGTATTTTGGGCCGTTGTTCATACTAATATCCAACCGGGGTCAGCATTTTTTTCGCCTTTCCAAGTTAATTTTTTTTAAGTTTTTTTTTTGGTGAAAGGTAGCCTTCGCACCTCTGAGCATCCCACCCTTCCCAAACACAATCGATGTCCAGATCGCGCACCACCAACGCTAGAACCGCCTTGATCTCCACAAGAGCGAGTTCCCGGCCGATGCAGCTCCGGGGCCCTAGCCCAAACGGGTGCCAAGCATATTTCTCTGGGTAGAGCGGATCGCCAGGGCTGGCCAGCCACCTTTCCGGGAGGAAGTCCAGCGGGCGGACCCACAGTCGCTCCCGGCGCATGACGGCTTGAATGCCGTCCCAGATCATGAAACCCTCCGTAGGGTAGGGGACGCTCGTGCCCGGCACGGCGAACGAGAAGCTGCTCGATCCATCGCGTATCGGTCCGACCGAGGGCCATAGTCGAAGCGCCTCCTTTACTCAAGCCACGCCCGCAGACGTTGTATCGTCTCATTCGTTCCCGCTTCCCCCAGCACGACGTCGTGTTCGGCGCGAACCGATGCGGCCGCACCGGGATGTTTGGCGAGGCAGTGGAGGGCCCAGCAGATGGAAGTCGCCGTCGTGTCGTGCCCGGCAAACAGGAAGAGCTTCAGCTGAGCGATGACGGTATCGATAAACTCGTCAGCATCGAGCCGCTTAGAATATGGCCCCCCCCTCATGTTGAAGAAGGGCGGCTTCCTCGTTCCCTTCCTTGACAGCAAAATCGACGATTATGTCACTCTCTTCTGGTGGGCTGTCACGGCCGGCAGTGCGCGCTGAGTCTGAGCCTCCTCCTTGTAGCTTACCACCAATAACATGCGGCCGCAGAAATTGGCGCATGATGCGCGTGTTTCGCGCCATCTTTCACTAACGAATGGGGCTGAGAATATTAGCAAGCGTGAGGATGTTATAATCGAACAAGCAATGGGTCAACTGGTCGAGCAAAGCGCGACGAAGCAGACTCGGTGCCGCCCGTGTCTGCTCGTCAAGCCGGATGCCCAGAGTAGCCCGTCCAATGACCAGAGTAGCCCGTCCAATGACGTCGAATGTGAGGTTCGTTGTGAGAGCTTCGAGCTGGAACACGGGACCCCAGGTGTTGTTGTTCTCACCTGCCTTCGCAAGGAGGATGTCGCGGAAGATCACGACCTCTTCCAGAATGGACGGCAGCATGGCGCTGATGTTCTTGGAGCCAAAGACGGGGCTCAATCGGGACCGCCAAGTCTATTGCTGTCACGGTGTGGGTATTACTGCGTCATCATGTTCAAATTGTTGTTGTCATTTTAATTTATTGTCCATGTATCATCTCAGCTTGTAGCTCACTAATATCTTGCATTTGCAGGACAATGGCTACCCCTCAAGTGTTACAGATTATAGTTGAGAGTCCAAATGAGCGTCTGGTTCAACGTCCGAATGAGCGTCCGGTTCAGCGTCGGAATCAGAGCCGGAATCAGCGTCCGCTTCACCTTCAACGTCCTCGCCAGTGCCCAAAGCAAGTTCCCAATCAATATCCTCCTCATCAGCGTCCCAATCAAGGTCCTCATCAATATCCTCATCGGCGTCCTCAGCGTCCTCATCAACATCCTCAGCGTCCGAATCCGAATCCGAATCTCGGAGATCCGGAATATTGCAGGTCGCACCCTCCGGAAGCACCCGAAAACGCGACATGTGGAACCGCCCCGGCTCCAACGCGTAATCCCACAACCATTGCATATCACCCTTTGCTTTTTTGAGCGCATCTCTCGAGCGAAGAAAAGATGCCTCGTACACTTCGTATTCCTCATACCAATGCCGGAACCAACCCGTGGAAATTTGATGAACCACGCTTCGCGGTACTTGCGTCTCGAGAAACGTGCGGAACAGCTCATACCGCCTCCGCAGATCCGTCACGTCAAAGTTGCGGTAATCTTCTCCGCAATTCCCGACATCAATTTCGCCGTCCTCTTCCCATTTTAGTCCTTCCAGGATCTGTTTTCCAACATCTTGGTAATCATGGAGGAGGCTTTTCGGTCGAAGCGAAGAGCTCTTCTTCAAGTGTAGATCGAATTCCTGACGGATGATCCGCCACCCAAAGATTAAAGACCAGAATTCCTGACGAAGTGATCGGGAAAGGTAGTCCATTGCGAAGTTGCGGAATTCCGTTTTAAATCTCTCCTCCTCGCCGCCACCAACGATACAGGCGTTGCAGAGAGGAGTCTCGGGGTCACTTTCACTCTGGAATCTTTTATCGTCCCAGTTCGGTCGGGGTTCCCATTGGTATTCCACGCGCTGGCGGAATCCGCAGTAAAAATCCTGCCAGATATGACAGCCCCGGCAGCGCGCGGCATACATGGGGATGACTTTGGATCTGCGGTTCATGTGGTACACCCGAAAAACAATGGGCCATTTGTCCAGCGGCGGCAACAACCCGGGAAACAGTCGGGAGAAGCCGTCGGTGGGGATGCGCAGTAGTCGAGATCGCACAATGGGTTGCTCGGGAGTACCCAGACCACGCTTGGTCGGCCGGTTGAAGTCACCGCGGGCAAAGCGGCAATCCAGACACAGACGCTTGTGGCGCTCCGTGCCTACCAGATAACTCTCAACCTCGTCAGCCAGTTCATCCACATGACCCCGGTCGACACGGTCGAAGCCAGCTTGGTTCTGCGCTTGCAAGTACTCGGCAGACGCTTGGCTGTATCGCGCCCTAATAGCCTCACGCTTTTCCTTGTCTTCCTGGAAAAGCATCGCCCGGTGCTTGTAGTTGAGGCCACCGCGTAGGGGCGCCCATTCGGTTCGCTGCATGCGATTCCATTCGTGGCTTCCGCGAGGGGGTTTCCGGAATCGCAGACGGAGAATGGCGTTGTTATCAAAGAGGGTGTGAAGACGCAACTTTAGGCAATTGCTGCAGGCATAGAGGTTGTCGTTCCAAGCTTCGTCGTGAGCGGGCGGGGTGAGTTTCTGGTCATCCCCGTCGCGGAAGCGGGGCGTGATACCGCCGATTTGAGGATCCAACTCGAGAGCGAGTAGACGTTGGACAAAATGGTAGCGTTGCGGATTAATTAGGTCTCGGAAACTCTGCGAGGTTTGTGATATGCTAATGAGGGAGACGGGATCGAGGTGGCTGATCAAGACGAACATGACGTCGACGGGCAGCTGCTCGAGCGTCATCGGTTTGGGAGTAGCAGTCGCCATTTTGTCAACCGCCGATGAGACTACTGTGTTCTTGGGCCGTAAAAAGTCTGGTATGATTCTTTTTGATGAGAAAAGGCGAGAGAGGTGAGGTTCACAGGTCAGTATGGCAGGTCCCAGGACGGGGTGATGCAATGTCGGTTTTTACAGAAAATGCGCCCAAAGGCATTGTGTTGACTCACACGCCAAGACCCTAACGTGGATGGCGGAAATTTGGTACAGTTTCAAACGAAATTACGTGAAAAATTCCACTTGGGGAGCGAGTGTGATCAGCTGATTTGTGGAATTGCCGAATGGATCTGGAATGGCCCTGACAGTGGCGACTCTGCCAGCGGCGCATAAAGAGACTGGTCATCCGAGCGCCAACTTCATTGTCAGGTTCATCAACTACAACGCGGACTTTAAATAACAATACTATTGTCCAGTCACCAACGACACCATCACCATGGCAGTTACCTTTTCTGTGAGTCAACCTCAGGCACCCATTTCCGAGCAGACGACTTCAGTCCCTTTTTTGTCATTGAGAACATCCGTATTCCCAGTATTCCTCGTAGAATTGTGGCCAACGCAAATGTGATGTCGGAATTTCCTGGCGGGAAGGCGAGCTTCGAACTGCGATCTGTTAGTGCCATCCTCACCAGCACCTTGCACGCTAGCAACACTAATAAACATAACAAACAAGCAAAGAACAAGAAATTAAATGAGGGTACAGGATTACTCACCATTTCGTCAATCTCCTCGAGCGTACGGTCCTTGACTTCTGGGAGGCAAAGGTAAACCCAGAGACTGCCCACCACGAGTTAGCACACCCAACCATCACACGATAGCACAAACAACCCCTACACACACGCACCCGAAAAAAAAAAAGGAACATACGCAGACAGAAAACACGAAGGAGCCCATATATAGCCATATTTCGGCCCCCAGTTCAGACTCTCCGGGTTGATAAAGTAGGGTGCCGTAAAAGTCGCCAGCCACGCCGCAAAGAACCCCACAGCTGTGGCGAAGCCAAAGGTATATGACCTGAGACGCTGGGATGGTAATTCTCCTCCGGAAATCCAGGCGTACGTCGATACCATGCCCTGGAATACAAAGTCAGATTAACACTTGCGAAAGTGGGGGGAAGGGAAAGGGGAAGGGCATACATTGAATCCAAATAGATATAAAACCGTAAAAGCCACAACCGCTTGACTCGTTGATGTCTCCCCCGGACGGGCGTTGTAAATGGCAGCGATAAGCAGTTGCGTTATCCCGCAAAAGACGAGGCCAGTGGTGAGCACGACACGGCGACGACCATAATGGGTGATGAGAGCACAGTTGAGGAGAATGGCAACGATGGCGACGCCGTTGAGGATGCACGTGTTCTCAAAGGGGTTGCCGATGCCGGCCATTTGGAAGAAATAAGTGCCATATGCTACATGTATTCACGTTAGTCTAGGTATCTTCGGGGGGGTAGAATTTTGTTTGGTGGTTGGGTTTAACTTGCCAATCACATACATGGCCCCCGAAGCACCCTGGACGGTAACCGCACAGGTCGCGAGGATTGTCCTCCTCCTGTCGACGGGATTCCGAAACATATCCCAAACCGCCACCCCGGCTTTGTCCTGTCTCTGAGCTTCCAGAGATAACTTTATCTCGTTGATCTCCTCGCCCACCGCCTCGTCACTCCCTGGCCGATGCCACCGTAGCGATTTCCTTGCCTGATCCATTCTCCCCCGCTGAACCAACCACCTCGGGGACTCTGGGATGAAAAACAACCCCACCGACAAGATGGCGGGAACGATATAGATCAGTCCCATAGGAATGAGATAGGCTTCGCGCCCGTCGATTTTTGCCGTAAAGTTATCCACCACGGTGCCCACAAACCCGCCTATCGTAGTCCATACCTGAAACGAAGAGATCATCAACCCGCGATATCGAGCCGGGGTACATTCCTGGATATACAGCTGTGCAAAAGTCATAAACATGCCGTTGGCCAAACCGAGGAGTAAGCGTCCGGCATAGAGACCCGAGATTTCCGTAGTGGCCATCATGATGAGGTTAGAGATGCAACAGATGGCGCAGGCCAACCAGATGGAGGCTTTCCGGCCGAGAATGGTCGCGATAGGACCGACGAGAGACGAAGAGAGAAAAGCGCCGAGGTTCATGAGCGAGGAGATTAGTTGTTGGCGCGTTGTGGATATGTTCCAGCCTCCGGGGAGTTCGGGAGCAGGATGGCCAAAGACCTGTGGTAATCTGGTCAGCATATCATTGATATGTAGGGAAATACTGAACTAGACAGGACGGAAGTAGGAGGAAAGAAAGGCAAGGGAAGGGGTATACGAACGCGCAAAAACCCAACCATGGCTTGGACACCACTAATCAACCCAAAATCGAGACCATATTGAAACGGACAGAGAGAAACCAGACTGCATGCCACGAGACATTTCCAGTGGTCTTTGATATGCCATTCGGTTGTCTCAGACTCGGCGTCAGGAGGGGGGGTCGCAATGGGCGAGGAAGAGTTTCTTTCCTTGGCGTGCATTTTGTATATTCAAGACGAGAGTGGACAAAATGTGGTGAGGAGAGGGCAACAGAAACAACATGTTTCTTGCTTGCTATCACGTCGCTAAATACTACGAGAGAGACATTCGGTGAAAATGATTTATTATGACACTGAATGAACATCGACGGCTGAATTGACTCGACTCGACCCATCGGTTACACGACGCGAGGGGTCGTTCATTATAGCCTTGATCCATCCCTCCCCCAGATCCGTAGGGGATTGGTCAGTTAGGCTTACGAGTAGTGCAGTTCATTAGTTGACCGGAATATGTCTGTTTGCTGTTTCTCAACTTGGAATCGCGGCTAGATTCCTACTCAGGTACGGTCGGGAGTCGGTGTAGCTAGCTCTGGAATGTGACAAAGACGAACTGCCAAGTTCGCTCTTCCCATATTCAACCGCCAAGCTTTTCCAACCAGTGAATTAAAGAGTAGCAATTACCACGTCTGTATAAGCGGGACTTTCTGCGGCACAGCCATGCGAGGTTCTCCAGACGGGATTTGGTCGTTATATGACCCTAAAATCGACGACCACCCATGCTCATAGTCACGTGGATTTTCGTCAGCTTTGATCAGTCCCGGCTCAGCTTCGGCTAATATCCGTCCACTAGGCGGCACAGCCTTGCTGGGAAGGGGCAGTTTTAACCGATGAGCCCAAAAATGGTCCCTCGTAAGCAGGGGCCCAGAACTGGGACATTGGATTCGCAATAACCACCACCACCCAAAACTTCATAGACAACTTCTGCCTTCTTCTCTTTGGGATGCTTATATTCATCACTAGTGGTTGATATTGGCAATCTTCATAATATACCTTTGCTTGTGGAGTTGTTAGGAGCTGAATGGGTGTATTGTGCGTCGAGACTCAACCTCCTTCTCGACATAGCGCTAAGATATATCAAAAGGAAGGCTCACTTGATAGGTGGGACAAGTCGGTCTCTGTAGAGGGCATTTGATTGTAGCCTTGGGAAACGTGCGGCTGCCGCTGAGGTCGGTCGATGACCTGTCCCGGGACTGTTAATTCAACGGAGACAGAGTACGAAAAGTTCGGCATCCGTGATAAGCCAGCCATAATGTAAGCGTAGCCTCGCCGGATAATACAAGATCTGTCGAATAGGGTCCTTCCACGAATAATGAGCGTGCGTCCCGTACATGTTGGTTCGCCACTTGATAGCGAGCTTGGTATCACCGGGAAGCAGGTTCTGGTACCGGCGACACCCGGCGGCCTTCTGGGTGGACCGTTCGGCCAGCAGCTACTGGGGCAGCCGAGACGCTACTGCGTAATCCGATAACCAACCATTTCCAGCTCTCTTCGGTCGGACTAACACTAACCGCACCAGGCGTCTCAAGCTACGAGTACGGCGAAGATCATATGGTTGGTATACAGGGAGATGGGAATTGAAAAGGCTGCGAGGTTGTAACGAGACGGTAGCGGGGGGTTCAGAAAGCTGAAGCGGTAGAACTGGAGGTATAACGGTGACAAGCAGATATTTCCTTATTTTCTACTAATGCCCCGGGCTCGCCGCAATCCTCGTTCCGGGTGTCATGGCCTGTACGACCGACTCCCTTTTGTCACTCTCGGTATTGGCGATACAACACCCGGCGAACGCCTCAGTGGGGTACAGCAATGATGTGTTAGCACAGAACCTGTTATCCAAGCCCCTCATCACCCGTCCTAAATCTCTGGCATAAAAGCACCCAGGTAACTTTCTCTGAAAGGGGTGAGTCCTTCCCTCTTACTACCCGCGTCAAAATCTCGAGCTCCCCAACCCTACAAAACATCTTCTAATGCAATCGTGACAAATTTTCTTCATCTAAACACCCAAGCCGTTGTGGCAATGGGCTACTCGGCGAGAGAATGTTAAATGCCTGTTAGGTGCATACTTATTGTGCTGGCTTAAAAATTACGCCTGTGGAGGCCCAGTTCTTGGCTATGAGCCTATATTTTTTTTCCCCCGCTTACGATCCTGAATTTTGGCCCAGAATATACCAGTACATGCCCTGGGATGGTATAAAAGGCCCTAGCTCAGAATCTGGGATGGCACATGATATACCAGCACCCATAGCATATCCCACAGTATACTAGTATATAGTGGGATGTCTCAGAATCTAACTGTAGGCGCATCCGATCTTTATTTAAGGACAAGTGAAATCATTGCCCATTGAGCTAAGCGCCCCGGGCTTTCTATGATCGGTATGACGCTCATGATATTCAAGTGAGGGCGGGCGCGAAAAAAAATTGACAGCAGCGGAATCCCAGGAGGTCTTTGCGCTCACAGCCAGAGTTTTACACATTAGGTAAAGGTTAGACACCTCTCAGATACACAAACCCAGCAATTCCAGGTGCTACAGTTCCCCAATCTTGGATTCTTCTACTACAAGACCCGATATTATACCATGGGATATTCCTTCCAGTGTCCTTCTTTTCGTCTATACTCAGCTCGTTGGTACTCGGTTTCATCAAATGGTCTGGGCACCCTCTTTACACTTTATAAATAATCTAATGTGATAGTGACCTATAATCTTTCTGCAGTCACAATCGTTACTTATGATAACAAGGTCGCTGCGGCCCAAGGCAGCCACACCAGATAAGTACTAGATCAGGGTTGAAATGATCCATAAGGCCGTACAAAGACTAATAATATAAATCAATTTTAATTCATCACATCATTTTAAACAGGTTTAAAAAGGGTATTCAAGGTCATTCGCGATTCGGGGCCGCCGCTGCTCATCTAACAATGTTAGGCCCCTTTCCCCAACCAACCCGTTGTCGTTGTAACATGAAGATACCAATCTTTTCCTTTGATTCGCAATCAACCATAATCCCAACAACTCTCTCTCGAAAGTCCAACCCACAAGATATCAGTACAACTTCAACAGACTCTTCATCGATCTGGGGATGGTAAAAGAGGACATCGCCGATACAATCATTACCATCCACCCAGTAATACTCACTGTTTGTTGTCAGATCCCCCCTTTCCAGCTCAAAGGTATGATACTGCGCATCGATTGTGAGACTCCAATCCTCATTCAACTCGACCGACGCTCCACCAGTCTCATTCAAGTACTCATCGGTTGCCCACGGAGCGCGGTACTCCGCTCCCTTCCCAAAAGCCCACGACATGTTGGCATAAGTAGGATCCCTAAACCTCGAAACACCCATAACCAAGCGCATCCGATCGATCTGCCCAATTGTCTGCATCAACCGCCCCACAAACACCTCGAGGTCCATCTGCACATCACATCTTGGCACTTCCGCCCCCGTTGTAGGCAGCAACGCGTACAATTTATCACCCTCCACCTCTGCATCCAACTCCACCGCAATCTTAGCAATCTCGTCGATGTGGAACTGCCCATAATGCCGCCCCTTCCTCAGAATCACCACGAGATCGCTCATCCGTCGATGTTCCGCCTTTTCCTCGTCGTTCATCATGTCCGGATCGGCTCCCGGCGGACAAAACCCCTCTCTGTCATTCCGGCTTGTGCTCCACCGCATACACTCCTCGTCCCAGTTCCATGAAGTGTAGTGAATAACTTCGGCAGAATGGATTTCTGCGGCCACCCAGCATCGGCTTGTCCAGCCACCGTATATCTGGGTGATATCGTCGTGGCAGCAGTGCGCTAGCCATGGAGCAGCGACGACGGCTTTGGCGTTGTGAAAGAGACGGGTGATTTCGCCCAGCTGTCGGGCCTTGTCCTCGGCGGAGGACTGGTCGATGCAGATGGCGTCGATCCAGACGTAAGGGATCTTGAGGGTTGTGTTGATCCAGGTTAGGAGTAAGTTAAAGTGCTGATTGTAGAAGGCTGATACTGTGGCGAGGTAGTCTCGGGTTTGGAGTTGCCATGAGGGGAGACCTTGTCCCCAGCGGTAGGAGATGGCAGCATAATTTTTGGTGGAGGGGGAGGGGTATGGCAATGTCACGGTACCTGTGCCGTTGGTTTGGACGAAGACTATTTTTTCCATGGTGTTTTGCTGGTGGAATGGGGATGTCTGATGGGGAAAGTTGGAGGGAAATAGTCAGGTAGACATCTCGTACAGTGCCGTTCATTCCGCAGTTGGAAAAGTGCGCTTTTTATGGTTAGTCCATATCTTGACTGAGTCAGTTATATTCAGCCCAACTGCGCCATGCCGAAGGCTTGCATGGAGAAGATGGATTGTATCGATTGACTCGGACATGTTGGGGAAGCACATTTCCCGATATTTCCAGCTGATTCGTCCGCTTGGCGTGAGTCATCTATACATGGACCCCAAACTGTTGAATTCGCACAATGGCCGTTTCGACATTTCTCGGTGAGCATCTCCTGCGCTAATATAACCAGGTTCGCCGCCACGGGCTATCGACATCACATTCGATTCTCACTCTCTACATCCTCACCCTCGTCACCACCATACTCAGCCCCGATTTCACGTTCCAGCCGCTTTCACTACCACGCGCTCAGGGAGGGGAATCTCTGCTACTACCAAGCTCCCTATGACATAGGGTACCATACGCGAGACGTGGTTTCCCTAGATAAGGTCACGAGGTCACATCGATTCCGTTAGCGCGGGCGGACCGTCAGTCTGTTTAAAAAGGCGTGTAAGTTTACAAGGGTCAGCGCGCAGATTTGCCTATAGCAAGATATCATGATGCGGGGCTTAAGACAGGACGAATGCCGGCAGGGAAGGATATGCTAGATAAAGTAACCACACTTACCATGGGAGTGGGAAGATACAAGGCGGGATTCAAAGACATCGGCCTAATTGGTGATATGTTGTCACTCTCGTCTAGCGAGTGATTAGAGGTCGTGACCCCCAAACCGGACGACCCACATTCCGGACGCCTTTTCTCACCAAAACTTACACTTTTCAAATCTCAATAATTCTGCAACAACAACTTTAAAAATTCTGCCAAAATTATATAAATTGTAAAATTGATGGTAAAGTACATAAAACATCATTTTTAGGCTTTGCACTTAGTTTAGCTAGAAGAATAAAATTTGGAAAAGTAATAAATTAAAGAGTTTTAAAATGTAGTTATTTAAGATTAAAAATATTAACAATTAATTTAAATATAAATTTATGAACTAAATTTTTTTCTAATGTTCAAATAATTTAATTGGATTGTAACAACTTTACAAGATAATAATTCCTTTTGGTAATAGCCCTTAATAATGTAATAAAGAATTATTGTATACTTTATAGCCAGAGTCACGAACCATAGCCCCATGGCCCGTGGCTCTGCCGATGTCACGGTGCCGACCTTAGGTCTGGGGAAGAGACTTGTTATTGCATGAAGGGAGCCAAAGGGAGCTGGCTCCCTTTGGCGGGCTATATACTGGGTGCTGGGGAGGTCACGTGTAGCTACTGGTCCGGGGCTGGGCCGGCCTGGTTAAGGGGCGGTTTGGTGCCGTGACAGCCGACCTTGCCACCACTCACCGCCCAAGTCGGGTGGTCGAGGCGGGGCCCAGCGAGCGCTGGCCCCACCTCTGTAGAATAGCCCTAAAGAAATTTCCAGAGGTCGCGCACCTTTGGAAATTTCTTCCCTTTTCTCTTCACCTTACAATTCTACTACCTTAGTCTAACCACTAGCGGCCTGTCTCTGTATTAACTGTTCCATAAACGTGGCAGCTAGATATAATACTATTTTCCTACTATTATTTAAAAACATCTATTTTAGAGTATAAAATTTAGCACCTTTTAAGTTTTTTATATTTTATTGAAGGAAATAATATATTTAAGTACTACTATATTAAAATTAGGCGCTTATCTCTTACACTTATGGAACTTTTATTAATATTATTGTTAAAATATAGACTCCAGTCACTGTCCCTACAGCGCTGTTGCGCTGTAGCAAGAGGCCTGTGGCAACTGCAGCGTGCCTACAATACAGGGGCATTGACTGCCCTACTGTAGTTGCAGTGGCGTGCCTCACAGCACTGCACTCTGCAGTGCTGGCGCGCTGTCAACAGTGCTGTCGTTGATTCTAGCATCAGCTGACCCACTGCCCTGTGGGCCCTGTAGGCCCCTGTGGCTACAGGGGCCTATAGCGCATTAACGTACCCCACCACACTAAGGCCAGCCAAGACCGTTGGCATCTTGCAATGAAAGTTCCAGCACTCACAACCCCCTGGCAGCGCTGTGGAAGCCACTGGAATCCAGCGCTCACATAACACTTTTCCTTCTATAGTTTAATTATCTCTTATATATTCCAAAGGGCTCAGACCTAACAAAATACTTTAAAATCCAGCTAAGCCCCTATAAGACCATCTCTTCTCCTCTATATCTAAATTAACTACTCTTCACTCTTTAAGCAAACTGTTGAAATTACAGCCCAGTTGCCCTGTAGCTACAGCACCCTAGGGTGCTGTAGCTTAGTTAATCTACTGCCCTGGGAGTGCTGCCAACTGCACTGTGGAAAAGTACAGTCACTACAACCACGGGGAGTTCCGGGGACCCACCACCTGTAGGATTGGCCTATAGGGGTAAGACCCAGCACCATTATTACATTAGCCTAGCTAACTCGTTGCCCTGGAATCCGAAAAATTCCAATATCAACGTAAGCATCTTTCCCTCTATAGTATAGGCTTTCCTTTTGTATTTTAGGGCCCTCACCCCCTATAATATTAACCCACACCCACTGAGGGCCCTATAAAGAACTATCTCCCCTCTTGTGTTTCTGGTATCTGATTTTTCCCTTTCTTCTACCTTAAGTAAAATAGTTTATATATAACCTACGGGCAACCTTTTGACCTTCGTAATCTCTATGCAAAGCCCACTATAGTTACTGTTAATTTGTGTGACCTGACTAGTCTCAGTGAGGTCCAGTATAGGAGGTTACAGGGGGTGAGTCCCCTGTAACGGGCGTAGCGGAAGGCTTTGGGGGTACGATGACTGCCCGGCACGGGGTCAAAGGAAGCTAAGATCAGCAGACCAACCTGCTGTAACAAGCAGAGATACAGGGGTCTATGCCCTGTAACAGGGTGACTACAGTGGGCTTTGCACAGAGATTACGAAGATCAAAAGGTTGCCGTAAGGCTATATATAAACTATTTTGCTTAAAGTAGAAGAAAGGAAAAGAACTAGACACTAGAAATATAGGAGGGGAGATGGTTCTTTATAGGGCCCTCAGTGGGTGTGGGTTAATTTTATAGGGGGTGAGGGCCCTAAAATACAAAAGGAAAGCCTATACTATAGAGGGAAAGGTGCTTACGTTAACGCTAAAATCCGAAGGATTCTAGGGTAACGAGTTGGCTGGGCTGACGTAATAATAGTACTGGGTCTACCCCTGTAGGCTAAACCTACAGGTGGTGGGTCCCCGGAACTCCCCGTCGGTTCTAGTGGGTTCTAGTAGGTCCAGGGGGCTACCAAGCCCCCCTGGACCACAACACCATCTCCCCGTGGTCATGGTGGCTGTACTTTGCTATAGTGCAGTCGGCAGCACTCCTAGGGCAGTAGATCAACTAGGCTACAGCACCCAAGGGTGCTGTAGCTACAGGGCAACTGGGCTGTAATTTCAACAGATGTGAAACTGAACATGGCCAACTTGGCTTACCTGGCTCCTTCAGCATTCTATTCGGTGTCTAAACTAATTTGTCTTTTTTTCTTCTGAGAGAAAAAAAGTGTCTTCAGCTGCATAATATATATGCCGGCATTGACTTGTTGACCAGCTCTCCTCGTCGACTATCGCAGAGCGGCAGATAGACCCACACACACCGGCATGAAGCCTTCAGGCCGTGTCTAGGGAGGACCAGAATCCTACCCTTTGGGAAAACGCCCCACGATGTTAGCTGTTAGTGCACAGAAATACAGCGACCAAGTCCCTTCACGTCGCAACACCTCACCAGTCGAGCAGCACAATAAAAAAGTACATGCACCAGTCCACCATTTAAAATGCAGTGAAAAATATTAACTCCAATTTAACCCAACAATTTTTGCTGCGTGGTTGCGCTGTTGCACTCTTTGCGATTGTTCGCGCACACGCAAGTCGGCTCGTGGCCTCAGTGCACTAACACGCCTTCGCAGACTGGTGGATGTGGCCAATCAGGCCTTGCACATTGGCAGTTTGGCGCTTCCCAAAAGGGTAGGATTCTGGTCCTCCCCAGCGACGGCCGGCATTCAGCACTGGCCAGCAAGCATCGGGAACTTTCACATCACTTTTCCCCTTTTGAATTGGTCAGGTCAGGTGACCAGGGGCCTACCCCATACCTTATGTTTCGGGACTGACCTCACCGAGGTTGATCGCTACGATCGAAACTGGACACGAAGCCGAACGGACATTTAATGCCACTGCAAGTACCTTTACGCAATCGAGGGCGCAATTCACCTCGCTGGAACCTTACTAGCGTCCAGCTCAGGCCGAAGCCTTGATGAACCAAGTATCATTGAACCACCCCATCTTTGAAATTAAAGCGGACAAACCGTCAGGGTGATTACTCCACGATTTGTGGTCATTAGCGGCTACTGTGATACCCTGAGCAATATTGCATGCTCAAGTTGGGCTCCGGTTAATGTTGCAATTCAGTTTATCCAGCTGGTCACACACAGATAACTGGCTGCGGGAGACGATGGCAACACCACGAGACTCGATCCGCCCAGTAAAAGAGATGCAATTTGTTGGAGGGATCATTACGGGAGCCTATCAAAATCTGCGGGGAGTAATCTGAGACTGGGTAAGCAGTTTGTGTGGCAATCTCTTGCCCGAGAGGTACCGTTGGGCTGGGACACGGGTATAAGTCGCCCCATAACTATCATTCCTCCTCATCCCTGAATTTCCACTAATTCTTCATCGACAATTGCGCTTCACGACATAGGGAAATCTCCGATACCAACTTCTCAATATGCGCTACTTTACCGCTGTCCTCGTGCTGTCCTGGCTGACTGCCTTCGCATCAGCCAATGCCGAAACCCCTGAATCAGCCGCCTTGCAGGACATGTCAGAGCGCGACACCAGTCCGCTAGAGGACCGAGCAATCGCACTCGTCAAGTGCCCTGATAGAAATGGCTGCAAATGTAGAAAGGGAACGAAACAGGGTCAGGTATGTTTGTACGGAAGTGACTGTTAACAAGGCTGCTACAAGGACGCTGACAGCTTGCGTCTCCCACTAGTATTGTGGAGGGTGCCGCGCAGTCACAGACGCGGGCAGAGGAGGCACCTTCTTTGACATTTTCGAGTGCAACCCGAGAGGTGGCTGCTGCAACTATGGCCCGGCCAAAAAGTGCGAGGGGAGTCAAATACAAAAGAACTGCCCGGCATGAGTAAGGGGTCCAAATAAAAACGACGGGCTCCCGATATACCCCGCCATGTTAGAACCGCCACCGGGTTTTTTGCAGTCTTGTTATTTTCGAGTTTTTTTTCTCTTAACTTCCCAACTCTCCCCCCATCAGCAAATCGCGTTGAAAAAAGACAAACAATGATGACCTGCTGATCTCGATTACCCTAAACGTGCAACTTGACCCTGTCCTCGCGCTCCTTCTTGATGATTCTGTGGCTCTCCCACCGGTGCCAGCCCCAGGCGAGCACAAATATCAGAACCATGAGCGGAATTGAGATGATGAAGAAGCGGCCCAGCGCGAGGCGCGACACCTGCTCGACATCGCCAACGTCCGTGCCTGCAGCTTCAGATCTCGAATCCGGCCCGTAACTCACCACCCCGGTGCTGAAGAAGGTCGACACAAACGTCATGGGAAGGTATATCAGGGTGACGGCAGTAATGACCTTCATAACGACCGCATCAAGCCCCGTCTTGTGCTGCTGGCGCCACATGATCTGCGTATACGCTTCCTGCTTGGCGGCATTCTGGGCAGTTAAGTGTTGATTGAGCTTGGAGATTGTCAGTCAGTCCGGAGGAAAGCTTGTGAATAGAAAAGATGGCAAGGAGGACGAGAGAAGGGTAAATGAACTCACAATCTCTTTCCTGTCCTTAGCCACCCGTAGGGCAAGCGAAGCGCGCTTCAGCTGCATCTCGAGGTCGTAGACGTACTCGCCAAGCTGGGAGACGAATTCGCGAACGCTGTGAATTGCCAATCCCGCATAGCCCTGTGGACACGCGGGATCCTCGACGAAGTTGATGTAGAATGTGCAGAGCCGGTTCATGAGGGCAATGTTTAACTCGAGACAGGTAATACTGTCGGTTAGATATTGCTCCCTCTCTTGGATAACGAGAAGGCCATCCCGTTCCCACTCAATGGCTTATCCAGGAACTGGCTGTATTGCGACGTAGGACTATGTCTACGTAAACTTGTTAACACCGGAAAGATTCGTTCTATATAAGATGCGAACACACAATATTGTATGTGACGAATGTGGGCAAATTATGGAACGAACGTGCTCAGGAGATTTGATAAGTAGTAGTGAGAGAATAGATTTGTGCATTCGGCAGGGGATCATGCAAGGTACGTTAACGGTATCAAGGGACTTTTGTAAAGGGATCTTAAGAGAACGCCTGTTTAAGGTGACGGTTAGTAGGCGTTTCCAAGATCAAGAGATTAAGTGTTTGCCTGTGGTTAGGCGTTCGATTTTTGAGAGTACAACCCAGTCATACCCGAAGAAGACTCCAGCGATTCCAATCCTTACTAATTCCACCTTGTGAATTTTGGCTTTAAACCCCCTTAACAGGTATTTCCAATTAGCCTTGTGTAACAAAGTTAACGCACATCACCTAGAAGCAAAAGCCACCGTCGTTGCCCCTGGCAAAATGCAAGTCTTCATGGTCTAATTAATCTCGTGTAGATCCAAAGCTCCGCCACTCTCTTTTCCACTTCTTCCGTCGCTCCGGGTTTACACAAAGGGCGAAAGAGGCCAACAGCCCGTCCAGAAACGTGATCGCCCCTATCACCAACGGAATCGACTGGCCCGGCTGTGATAGATCCGTCATCGGCTTCAGACCGTTATACTCAATCGTACGCTCCACCGACACCATTAAAACAGAGAAGTTGAGCATGGCGAAGACACCAAAAACCGCAGCAATCCATCTCGTCCACGACGCTAACTCTTTGAATGGATTGCTATCCTTGTCGTTGTTATTTGCGTGTCCAGTCCACTGATTGATGCTGGCCTGGAACACCAGAAACCACGGCCATGTCCAACCGAGGCAGACCGTCGTGTTGAACACGGCAAACCCCAATGCGAAATCCGGAAACCAGCCTCCTTCCATCGGCACGGGCCGAAACGAGAAGGCAATATCGGCGGTCCCGAGCGTGGGCAGACGCCGGTGCCACACGGCCCAAAAGACGACACGGCCGACGGAGCTCCACAGGCACGCGATGTAGGTGGCGAAGATGCCGAGGGCTTCGCCGGCTACGGCGCTAGGCCAGAGCATAGCGACCATGGCTGGCCAGGAGAGTGTATTTGCCAACATGATGACGATGTGGGCTTCGACGCGGCTGATGGTGGCCGCGCCTGGGGCCTGGGTGACGAGAAGGGTCCACGAGCCGAGGATGGCGAGCATCAGCCCGGCCGATGTAAGCTTAATGCTGCTGGTGTTTCCGCCCGCGAGGGAGAGGAGCATCCCGGAGGCTTGGAAGTAGATGCCGTACCGGATGCCCGTGCCGTAGAGGTCGCTTGCCGCAGTGGGGTTGCCGGGGCTGAAGGACTCGACGTCCTGTTGGAAAAGATCCATCTTGCCTGGTAGTAAGGGGTTTTTGACTGCCCAAGTGGGCAAACGTGGCCGTGAAAGGTAGCGAGAAAGTTGAGATTGATGCGCAAACAAGAAATATTTTGCACTACAGCACGAGCGAGCCGCGACTGAGCGTGATCATGCGGACGAGGTGATCAAGAGCGGCAGGAATGCTGCACTTGTGTTCGCGGCAGGCTGTCAGTTCTTCGTCAGGAAGGGGCGGCTAATTCAGTTGTAGGCATACAAATAGCATCTAAACTGACCTAGCGCGAAGCCATATCATCGCATAAGGGCCCTTGGCACCAATGGACCTTGCGGCATTTGATGCGTGGCGTCCTGGAATATTGGATGCGGCTCCTGTTCTGGCACATACAAGGCTAGATCTATGTCCGACATCTTGCAGCTATCACGTTCTTTTCCTTTATGTCCCGTTCCTCTCCAGATTCTTTTTGTGAAAAGACGGGGGGGGGCCTCCAAGTACGCAGGGTTGATACCCTGAACTTTGTCGCTCATTACTTGTTTTTTCAAGTTGTTCATCTTAGGAGTCTCGCTGCTCAAGTACCATTGAATCCATGGCAGCGCCGCAGTTTCCCTCATGCTCCATCCAGTGCCTTATTTCCGCAGCAGCGGGGTCCGGGTGCGGCTCAACCGATTACTCCTGCTGGTGCCGAAACTGGCGCAGAATTGACGCGGCATCGGCAACTTGCCTCAGCTCCGCCTGCTCACTTGGTGATGTTTTGAGTTTGTTTGCCCACAAAATCACTTGGATTATAAGTGATAATCTGACGCTGTAACCTCAGGGTTGACATCCATTGCCAGTCAATACTGTCTCACAAATGCCGCTGGAGGTACGACACTAGCCACCGTGGCATTAACCCCTGCAGCGACAACGTCTGGAACAATTGGAGGACAGCTCGCAACATCCACGGGATCCCCACGGGCCGGGGAAACGAAAGGGTCGAGTCCCACAAGTTCATCCGGTGGCAGCAGTAGTAGTCCGGAGAGCGCCAGCTCCGGGGCGTTATCGACCGGCGCCATAGTCGGCATAATCGTGGGGATAATCGCCGGCATCTGTTTCGTTGCCTTCTTTTTTATCTTTTGCCGTCGTACTAGGGGCAACAAGAAGGCAGTCCAGGGTTCCCCACAGCCGACGCACCACTAACAAGAAGGGGATCTCGACGAAATCAATTAATGAGGCCCAGGCAAAGACTCAAGGCCCACCATGTGGTGAGCTCGCTAGTTCGGTAAAATGGGTGTTCAGGGTGGCAGTCAGCAGGTGTTTTTGGAGATAGAGAGGGGAGGATCCAAGTGTCGTCAGGGTTCCCTTTAATAAGTGACAGTTCAGGTAGAGTTCAAAATACCCACTCGGTTCGATCCTGACATCCCATCCTGTGATTTCTTGCCTTTCCATCTAAAGTCTCACTTCAACCAGCCACGTATTCCATTGGGCCTTTGAGGATCCTTCGGTTGGCCTATCACAATGGCTCCGAGATGGCCGCGGAATTTTCTGGATTAGCGGCAAGCTGGGGTCAGTGAAGTCGACGTTGATGAAATTTACACACTGCCACCCAAGAACCACTGAACTGATCCACCGCTGGAGATCGACGACACGACAAGTACTGCCAAATGCTTTTGGTAGGCGTGAGGAAAGGAAATCGAACGTGGAGATATTTGTTGTAAGAGCTCGGCTATAGCAAGCTACTTGCGGGCCTTGGTTGTGACAAGTTCGCCGTGCTGAATCGCTGGGCATCCTAAGCCGCCATAATTATGCAATTACTCTGAAAATGTCTTGGATTGTGGCTAAGCTAATTGCACATGACGGCGCTTATAGTTGTCAAATGCCTCCGTCTCTGCTAGGTCGAGCAGCAAAGAGAAAGCGGCCACGCCTCCTGCTGTCCAGGTTGTCGAGATCGACAAGAAGTTTTGCCAGGTTGCGCCAAACCCCGAGGTGTGCTATTTTATCTGTCCCCCATTTATTTCCTTTGTTGGCCGAGATAGCTGAGATTTTGTTTTGCAAGCACACATTTGGTCGCAATCTTGTGGAACCCAGCGCCGTGTTGCCCGCCATCCTCCTCTCATTTACCCCCTGTGGACAGGTAACGGCCGACGAGATCACTGCGCACATCCTCCAATTCACGGCTGAGGGCGATGCATTTTGTCCCGGATTTGCCGCTGCTGTCGTCGTTCAGCAACATGGTCCTATCGCCCAACCTGCATCGCTGGAATCCTGCGAGTCGATCGCCATGGGAGCAAACCATGTCCCCCTCATTCGGGTGGGCGTGACCACAGGCGCCGCGCTGCCCGCCGGCCCTACTTCATGCAGGGGATCGAGATCCGGGAGGCGTGGAGGCTGTTCCCGGACGAAGCCGATGCCTTCTTCGCACCGCTCCAACCGACGCCGACCGCCGACGGGACGTGAGTTCTTGCCCCTGATCTCGATCTCGAGGGACCAGGGAAGACGCTGACGAGTCAACGAACAGGTTCCTGCCGCTGAAGGTGTCGGGCATTTTCGGTCTCACGCTCGCAATTGCCGTTCCCTCCCGGCTGTATTTCGAGAAGAGCGCATCCAAGACGCTCGACGGCATGAGCATCGCCGTCAACGATAACTTCGACCTCAAGGGGATCCACACGGCCGTGTCGAGCAATGTCGTTTCTCAAGTTCCGCGACCAGGCTGCAGAGACGGCCCCGGCGCTGAAGGTGCTGGTGGAGAAAGGTGTCATACTGGTCGGTAAGGTCAAGATAACGAGCTTTGCCGACAGGGAATGCCCGCCATCTGATTAGATCGACTATCACTGCCCCTTCAATCAAATTGGCGTTTTTTGCGACCAATCCAAATTCGAGGCGGGGGAACTCCGATCGCCTTCGGCAGCAGCCCACTGGTAACCGCCCGCAGGCGGTCTAGCTTCTTCCACAACCCAAGATGCCAACACGGAGAGTGGACCTCACTTTTGTCACAGTGTGAATTTGAGGCCGCAGTTGGTCGCACACTTTCTTGCCTGGCGTGGATTGGCCTCACATGAATCTGATTCGGTCAGCCCAACACCCCAGCCTTCATCGTCACCCCTTTGAATTCGTCCCGCGCCAGTCAGCAGCTATCTCCCAGGTATCGTACTCAATTCAAGCCCATCTTTATATTAACACAGTACAGTCTCGTCCCATCTCATCCCATCTTGCACCCGCCCTGCTGGAAGGCCGACTGTATGGCCATCAGACAAAAATGGCTGGCACGCGAGCAGTTTACCACCGGAGGGGAACCCTGGGGCTCTCATTGGTTGAACCCCAACACCGACGGCTATTCTCCGAAACAGTTCGGGCCAAGACCGTTCACAATGCCACGCGAGAACCTCAATCAGGCCGCGGGTACGACAGCGTGGAAGATTACGCCGCAAACACAGTGATTCTCCCGAAAACTACAGCTAGTTGCGGACCAAAGTTTTTATGATGGCCCAGGTTCTCCAAGTTGGCGTTTCCGGCGTGCCAAGATCTTGTACTTGCTCAAACCCGCTCCGCGCGTCGTCAGAACCGCCGATGCACTTCGGAAGTTACTCATGCAACCAAGCGGGGGCCCTCGGGTGTGGTGCGTGCATCATATTGCAAAGGCTGAGAGAAGCAGCGTTATAAGAGGGGATGGTCGTCTCCATTTTGCGGTGGTTTAGACAGCCTCTGCCTGAACTAAACAACCTGCACTCCATAACAACCTCATCACAGGTCGAAGCTCGCCACCATGTCCACTCCAACCAACCTCTCTAGCCCTGGACGGACTCTGCACGTTGGTGTGATCCTCATGGGCGGGTTAGTCAATCCTCCTCAATCCCGTCCCCTGCCCGAGCCATCGGAAACCGTTGACACCCCCCCTCTACATCTACACAGTACCACAGAAATCCTCGACGTCGCCCCCCTCGACTTCTTCAGCGCCCTCGACAAGTCCCTCATCTCCGCTATCCCACCCTCCGTCTTAGACATCCCCGCACCTGTTAGGGCGCAAGCCCTCTCCATCCAATACCACTGGGTCTCACAAGCCGGCCCCGGCACCCCCAGCAAGCTAAGCGCCGGCATCTCTCTCAATCCGACCGACTCCTTTGCCGCCTGCCCCCCCCTCGACATCGTCCTCGTTGGCGCGCACCACATGGATTACACTCCCAACGACATCGAGCTCGCCTTCGTCAGGCAGAGCTACGAGACCTGCTCCGCCTTCCTGTCTATCTGCGGAGGAGTCCTGACCCCGCTGATGGCAGGCATTCTTCAAGGAAAAAAGGCTACAGGACCGCGGTTCATGCTGGAGACGTTACGGAAACAGGCGCCGACAACGGAGTGGTTGGAGAAGCGATGGGTGCGGGATGGGAAGCTGTGGACGAGCGGGGCGTTGTTGAATGGTACGGACATGATGAATGCATTTGGGAAGGAGTTCTGGGGCCCCAAGGAGGGCGAAGAGGAGTCCTTGGCGGGGTTGTTCACCAAGATGGGGGCGTGGCCAGAGAGGGATGTGGACTACAAGGATGTTACGTGGAGCGTGTAAGGTTCTCTGTCTTGAAGTGTGCCGTTTGCGATCTTCTCTTCTTTACTATCAGCTTTTCTGGTCCGTGCATCCTATGGTTATTGTTTTGGGAGGTGGCCCAATCTCAGGGTTACCAGGGTTATGCATCCACCACGGCTTCGGCACCCTCTGACGCCGAAGTCGTCGATAGCTGTTGACGTGTTACATCGACCAGGGCCGCCGCGAGCAGCGCGGAGCTAGGGACGGGTGTGGGAGCCGGCGTTTAGTAGTATACGGTTCTACCACGCGGATGTGAAAGAACGCGGAGACGTGGAGGTGTAGCGGTTTGTGCAATGGTCGAGGGGGAGGTTTGCGTAGAATGATACTGCATGTAGGGGGGGGGGGG
>Ga0247765_1000578_pt1 | contig 26895 bp, 23 predicted proteins | sample UWRJL106311C6_FD_179949 | JGI IMG/M metagenome (GOLD analysis project Ga0247765, IMG submission 179949) | Plant litter microbial communities from Arlington Agricultural Research Station in Wisconsin, United States - UWRJ-L106-311C-6 | ecosystem: Environmental > Terrestrial > Plant litter >...
CCGGCAAAGAAAAAAAACCTTCGGCTGTTTGAGGGGATGTTTGTGTATCGATTTACATGTAGTCTCTGGAGATCAAGATCGATGCTATAAATCCTTTCGTTGAGCCCTAGTGATTTCTCGAAGACTCTAACCCCCCTAGCCGGAAATACCCTGATCAAATAATCATTGGCATGATCATTGGGCGATTTAGACGTGTACCAGATTCGCCAGACAGCTGCCAAGCTCTGAAGTACGTATAACCTTCCAGGGACTAGACTGCAGACACCCTACTCCTAGGGCAACATAAACATACCTCATGCTGTTGGTTCATTTCACAAAGCCGACTAGAGCGCGAGGGACTAGATGTATATATACATGTATACAGGACCAGGGACGTATTAGTCAGGAAGGCTGGGGTGAAGAGCAAACCATAACCTGTTCGTTCACATGGATACCGGACAGGCTTTGAGGATCCAAGGCACCTCTCCGCTTGACCTTCAGATTATTAACCAGATCAACTGTAACTTGGGTTGAGAAATCAACATCTGCAGTCCTTCCTTCTTTTTAACGACGATACGAATGTGCCCGGAGATTACCGCTAGAGTCTGTTATAGTAAAATGCAACCTCGATGGGTTGAATATGCCGAAGTTGGTCACACCTCAAGTCATGGCATTCGTGTGATTGACTCATGTCATCCTTTTTGTTTACCAGTGTGATAAAACGTGCTGTCTCTGGGTTCAATAATGTTTGGTGGCAAGAGTAGGTATTCACCCTTTCCCTTGCCTACCTACCAAGCTGTACGACTCCAGCGGGTGATGTTGTTTGGCGTACAAAAACTGAATGTGCTGACATCCGTAGCAAACCTGAAGACTTTACAGTTAGGCAGCACGCTGCCATTTGATGGACGTCTACCGAGTGAAACGACAGTGATGTCATCTATGAGAACCCCATAAAAGCGGTATATAGCACCCAGACAGAGCACTGTGATGGTAACTAGATGATGTCAAAAATCTGACTTGCATTGACACCTGGGACAATACCGCCGAATACATGTAAACCCCCACAAAATCCTAACATGCGCGGCGGAATGCTAGATCCGGACCACCGAGACTCTCCTGCCCAAGTTTGACAGGCAGTGACAAGTCCGTAGCGCCCATAGTTGGGTCGCGTGTGTTGTGTGGTTGTCTCGGAGCGTCACGGAGCGGCCCAAGTGTTTCAACAAGTGGTGTGGATGGGATCGGCACAACGCTGACAGCGGGATAAGTGGTGTTCTGCAGAAGCATGGGACCGATTATCGTCATAGTTGCATCTCACTGCATGAAGGAGAATGTCACAATGTGCTGCGTTTCCACAGCCTGTCCCGGGGAGAGCTGGGCCAGTGATCAGTGGTGATCAGCTATGTATTCCTGTGCTTGTTATGCTTGTTTTCGGCGTTTCGCAAGACTGAAACTGGCAAGTTCCGGGAATTGTGTCTAGTGGTTCGGATAACAGCGGACAGCTTGATACGGGGCAACGGGATGGACGGTCGGGAATCTGAGCTGGCGGCACGATGACGAGTTGGCATGTAGATCAGTGTGTCGCACCGCATGTGTTCTTTACATCAAGACAACCTCATCTCGTCGCAGCTGACCACAGGCTGGCAACCGAGAAGGTCCTTCACGGTGGCTATGAAAATAACGCAATGGGGCCGTATTTGCGCCGTCTTCTGAGAGGGGGGACAAAGCGTGGACATCGAGATCAACCAGATTGGGCCTGCTGCAGCATCCATCAGTGTGATACCGGAATTCAGGACCTGCTCCACTGGCCATCGCACCAACTACCGTACCACCAAAGCAGTCCTCCAATTGCCCATGGGACGACACAGCTGACTGCCAGAGGTGTGACCTGTTAAATGGTTCTACAGGATATGCTCAGACGAAGGCAAAAATTGCATGAATGTGGCCGGTTTTAACCATAGGAAAGCATCATGGCGATTGAAGCTGCTCTGTATTCCCTCAAACGCACGGCTATCATTAATCTTGCAACTAGCTGTGAGCAATCGCAGGACACGGGGGTAGAGAAGTCCTTGGATGCGGCGCTGGTTGCGTTGAATGTATTTGGATGAAGAAGAGAGAAGAATCTTCCAAGAGCCGACGTTTTTCTCGAGGTTATGGTTGGCGGCTGACCCACCGTGCTACTAAGCTCATACAGGATTGGCCCACTGTCTCCCCAGCCCCCCACTGTGAGCGAAGAACGATAGGAAAATCAGGCGGCTTTTCCATCCTCCATCAGGCTGGCACTGGATAGCTGCATGTCGTCACACGACGGGAAAGCCGCGATCGGGTTTCTGTGAAACACCAGAAAGACGTACCGAATGATGGCAAATTCTTGCGGTGGTCCTCTGACTCTGGTCTCTGCTTGTCGAGGCAAGTGCCCACCTGTCTCAGTCAAGCCCGTGTCTGAGAGAGCAAAGCACATGGTATCAGGACTTTGAAATGCTTCGCGACCTTCGCGTACTGCTTCACGCGAGAACTCGCACACGTGGGATCAACTATTGGCTGCTGTCCACATTCAGTTTTCGCCGCCATCGAAGCCCATGCGGCCACTGCTCCTCCTCCTAAGGCGTCAGTCACCCAAGAAGGTGCACACCTGAGAGTCTTCGTAACGTGGACTGTGGGACGGCGCGATGAAGCCCAGAATCCTCATAAGGACATAAGGACACATTCTCCTGCACTTCCAAGAGTCTAGTGGCTGCAGACGGCAGAGCGAGTCTTTTCGAATCCTAACGTTGATCTCGGCCCCGAAGCACACTGCAGGTTACTTTTTCTAAAGTGTGTGGGAAGCAAGAAAGCAGGGTGGGCAGCGTCATCCTGGCACGTCTGACCGCTCCTGCTTAGTGGGCTACTAAGTCACAGTTTAATTCTCCCACTGGTTCGCTCGAAACAAGACAAGAAATAAGCTCTTGGATCCCCAGCTCTTCCTCTCTTTCGATTCCTCGCTAGGCTGCTCCACAGCCCGGACACATCTTTGTGGATATGTAAAGTCGCATCTCTCAAATCGCGCCCCTCGGCTTTTTTGTGTGTGTGTGTTCACAACCATTTTCATTTTCCCCGGTTGAAGTGCTGCGAGCGATGGCACTCGGGCGAATTTTGGCTGCCGCCCTACTGTGGCATGGCGTCATTGCCGAACCACCGGATTCAACTGGCAGACGCGGAGTGTTGGACCCCGCGACCAAGGCCCCGCGAACCCTGCGCGGACGGTTCCTGCATATCTCTGGTGAGTCGAATGATTGCTCCATGCTAACCCGCATTCTTATCTACGTACTGACGGCATCCCCTATCTGGGAGCCAGATTTCCATCCCGATGAATTCTACCGCGTGCATTCGTCGACGGACGAGGACGAAGCCTGCCACCGGGGCAAGGGCCCCGCGGGCACATATGGCGCCGAAACGTCGGATTGCGATTCACCCTTAGCCCTCATAAACGCAACCTTTGACTGGATTGAGCGCAATCTGAAGGACAAGATCGACTTTATCATTTGGACTGGCGACAGCGCACGCCACGATAGCGACGAGGAAATACCCCGAAACCAGGCCCAAGTCCTGGGTACGAATCGTTGGATCTCGGACAAGTTCGCTGAGGTCTTTGCACACCGAGACGGTCACGGACTCGAAATCCCTATAGTTCCAACGCTCGGGAATAATGACATTCTCCCACACAACATCCTGCTACCTGGGCCAAACCCCTGGCTGCAACATTATACACACATTTGGCGCCACTTCATCCCCGAGGAGCAGCGCCACAGTTTCGAATTTGGCGGCTGGTTCTTTGTCGAGGCGATCCCGAACCGCCTGGCCATCTTTAGTCTCAATACTCTCTACTTCTTCGATCGCAATGCGGGTGTCGACGGTTGCGCGATCCCATCGGAGCCGGGCTACAAGCAGCTAGAATGGCTGGGCATCCAGCTCCAGTTCATGCGCGAGCGCGGAATGAAGGCCATCTTGATGGGCCATGTGCCGCCGGCACGGACCGACAGCAAGATGCTGTGGGACGAGACGTGCTGGCAGAAGTACACCCTATGGCTTCAGCAGTTCCGCGATGTCGTAGTTGCTGGGCTATACGGACACATGAACATTGATCACTTTCTGATTCAAGATACGCACGATATCGACTTGGCGCTATTGGCAGATCCAACACCGGGAAAGATGGGCACCCGTATAGCCATGGAGGACGAACTCTCGGTGGCATCAGCGACTGATTACCTGCAGGAGCTTCGAAGTGTATGGTCAAAACTCGCACCGCCACCACCGCAATCCGGAGATTCGGGTAAATCCAAGGATGGCGACCCAAGCAACAGAAAGGGCAATGGTCGCAAGGGGAAGAAGGATGTTTGGGGCGAGAGGTACCAATTGTCCCTGGTGAGCCCAAGCATCGTTCCGAATTACTTTCCGACACTGCGAGTGGTCGAATACAACATCTCCGGTCTGGATCAGACCGCGGTCTGGGCTGATAGGGGATCGAAATCTCTCGCTTTCAGCGGTGAAGGGGACCAGAGACACCTCGAGCTGCGCAGCATCGATATTGAGAACATCACCACCGAGGCAAAGAAGAGGAAGAAGAAGCCCAACAAGGACAAACAACCAAAGAACCCAAACCTTGTCATCCCTGACCCGCCGTCCCTGACGTCGCCTCCCGGCCCCGGCTACTCCCTCCAACCACTTAGCTTGACTGGGTACACACAATACTTTGCCAACCTGACGTATATCAACAATTTGACGCTCAAAGTGAACGCTCAGACGGAGGGCGATACATATTTGTCGTGGATAGACTGGCTGCTGCGCTGGAGACGGGGGAAGCACGGGGGCAAGAAACCATCGGCACCGAAGCCGCGGCCTCGCGAGTTCTACTTTGACGTGGAATATTCCACCTTTACCGACAAGGTGTACAAGCTCCATGGTTTGACAGTCAATAGCTTTGTAGATTTGGCATACCGCATGGGGCAGACTGCGGGTAAGAACGCGGCTGGTCTAGATGACGATGGGGAGAAAGATCGTGATGAGTCCGATGACGAAATTGAAGCTGAGTCGCAGAAAGGGAAGAAGGACGGAAAGGACAAGAAAAAGAAGGGGAAGAAAAAGAAGAACAAGACATGGCTGGCGTTTGTTAAGCGTGCCTTTGTGGGTGCGGTAGAGGAGGAGGAGCTGAAGAAGCTGGGATAAGGGCTCCAGTGATCATTTGGAAGAATTCACGGTTGTACTTTCTGGTTGTTAACATTGGGAATGGCGTCGAGGATAAACTGGTGTTTTCTTTTTGTAGTCTTGTTTGTTGGTTAGGTTATTTTGAATGATACCATGGCATGTCTCATATTTCATTCGATTTTCTATCCAATTTCTTTTGCGTTGGTTATGTGTGGATGCCCTCTGATGAACTTCAGGGCTTGAATTCCCTCTGGTCATGGATTTGAAACACGGCGCAGGGAGCTCGCTCAAGAATCAGTGATGTAAACAAATCCCCCTGACCCCTGTTCGCAACGTTGCTGGTCAACTAAGCTCAACTCGGGGTTCGATATTGAGGGCCCTTTGCGTAGTCACTTGATTCATTCTCAATGCCCTCCATGAGGTAGATCCTGTATCGGGCTATCCAGTTTCGGGTAAATTCCGAGACGAAAAGCGAAAGAGGGGCCTTGAAGTCGTTCCAGACAACAGTTTTGCGCTCCCAGGAATGAGATGTGAAGAATGAGTAGGTAACCACCATGTTTTCTAATGAGCATGTCTCTTCGTACTGTGGCGAGCGCCGCCCTATACTGTAAAAAGGAGGGAGAGAGAGGGTGTGACGCTGGTATTTGCACCAGAGATGCCTATCGCCATCGCCATTGCAACTGTATTATACGATAGATTTTAATTATAAAACGCCTTATATAAGTAAGAGCAAGGCATCCGACCACCCTTTACAATCAATGGTTTACTACCTTCAAGGCGTTGAACCCCCAGTTCGAATGCCTTGGGCTTACCCGTATACGGCGTTTTACAATTGGAACCTAACGGGCATTACAGTTGTAATAGTCACGGTAATCGGCATCTTTAGTGTAAAAGCCAGCGTCCCGCCCTTTCTCCCAACCCCCCCTTTTTTTACAGTACAGGGGGGGCGCTCGCTACAGTACGAATAGACGTGCTCTTTTTTTTTGTCATGATAACTAGAGCTATGTACTGCTTCTTAAACATGTAAACAGGAGCACGTGTTCCGTCAATATCTCCACCTGGAAAGTAAAAAAATAAAATTCCTGATCTCATCAACGGGACGCCCCTGGTGAATCTGACGGGCGTCCTGATGAGTTTCTCAAGTGCCGCGCCAACGTTGCGCCCGTCCTGTAGCATGGGATTGCGACTGACACGTGAAGTCTTGTGGCGCATATAAGTTGAATCTGCGTTGGACATTGGTGATAGGGGTGAGAACCGAAGGAATAGCGGGCCTGGGTTGGCCATGGTGGCTTGGCATGCTTAAATGAGCGCTGTAATCGTGCACTGATGCGCGTCACCCAACTTCAACTTCACCTTGGCGTCGATATAAAGCGCCAATGCACCTTCATCCATAAAAAAAAAAGCACCCCGGCAGCCCATGCTGCGCATCCGGGTCCCTCGACTTCTGCGCCTGCCGAGCAAGCTTCGCCGGCGGGCGCGACGCTCACGCATCACCATGCTCCTCCTCCTGCTCGTCCTCACATTCGTTCTCGTCGCCCCCTTCTACGCGATCTACTACCCACCCTCCTTCCTCATGCGCTACTTCTCCCACCGTTGGCCAGACGTCCTCTGGCGTCTCTGGCTAAGTCCTGAGACAAAACTCATCGCCCTCACCATCGACGACGCGCCATCGTCCCACACCCGCGACATCCTCGCCGCCCTCGAGGCCTCCCATGCGCATGCTACCTTCTTCGTCATTGGCGCTCAGGTTTCTGGTAGAGAAGACATTCTCCGCGATATTGTCCGCGCCGGCCACGAGCTCGCCAACCATGGCATGCGTGACGAGCCCGCCCGCGAGCTAGGCGCGCAAGAGCTGGAGGCACAGATCAAAAGGGTGGAGGATATGATTGCTGAGGCGTACCGTGCAGAGGGGAAGACGCCTCCAGTGGGAGACAAGAGGTATTACCGACCCGGGAGTGGGTTTTTCAGTGACCACGTGAGGGACGCGGTGAAGAAGGCGGGGCATCGCATTGTGCTTGGGAGTATCTATCCTCATGATGCGCAGGTGAGCTGGTGGAGGGCGAATGCCAGGCATGTGCTGGGCATGTTGAGTCCCGGGGGGATTATTATATGCCACGATCGGAGAAGCTGGACGGTGCCCATGCTGAAGAGAGTGCTGCCGGAAATGGGGAAGAGAGGTTACAAGGCGGTGACCATTACAAAACTGCTAGATACAGGGGGTTGAGGTGGGAGGACAGGGCCGAGACTGAACAAGTCCAGGTTTACACATTATACAGGGTACAAGGCCGGTGAGATTGGTCCGGTTTGGATATTTCATGGGCAGAGACGTGGTCAAGCTTCTCATCAACAGGTGAAAAAGGGTGAGTCTGTTGACCACTGACCTACACCGAGTTTGCGGAAGTTACTCACTCGGCGCCAGCTGCTAAGGATGGCTCCCTGTAATAACAGTAGAGCCGACTCAACGCTGGCCCCTTGCCGCTTCAAGCCTCACACGACTTGGCAGTCTCAATATGGCACCGCAAGGTATTTATGATTACAACATACCCGGGCGATGAATGCATCTAATTGGCACACATTTTGAGATGCAAATGATGAAAAGTTGGCGAACAAGACCACGGCAAGCAACTGTGGAGGCTGTCCTGGGAAAACCAGGACAGCAAGAGAAGCGAGCCCAGACTACATAGACTACATGTCTCGGGTGCTATTATACTAGGCGTACACATATCAATAGTCCCTATCTACACGGCTGCGTCGATTGTTGCTTGAGCAGTCAACGCTAGCCGACGCCTTGTCAATGACGAGCTCCGATGGTTTTTGATCGGAGCGGAGTCGGGCCCCGCCCCCCGCACCGATGTCGCGTCTTGACTTCATACCGAGAGACCTCCGAACTGGAGGCCAAGGACATGACCTTTTTTTGGGGGGGGGGATAAATATCAGTCAAGTTGAAATATCAGGAGTCTAATATTTATGCAAAATTCCACCATCTAGGATTTAACAGCCAGAAAGATAATATGGCCGACGAACTCACCAAGTCCTTTCCCAAAGGCATATCTCTCGCCTCCCGGTCCGTCCACGCCGACGATTACATTAACAACCACCAAGCAGTGGCGCCGCCTCTCCACGTATCAACCACGTTCCGCTACTCTCGCAACCCAGATGACCTCGAGCCATGGACCAACGTTAATGTACTGCCTCTATCTCTTTCCTTTTAACCTCTTATCTCCTCTTGCCGCAAACCATCTGTCTTTTACTCTTATACCAACGCTAACATACGTATCCTAGCCCTCGGCACCCTACGACTCGCACATATATTCTCGCGACTCCGCCCCCAATACCACCCGCTTCGAAGCCCTACTCACCTCCCTCCTTTCCGCCCCCTCGCTGACCTACTCCTCGGGGCTCTCCGCCTTCCACGCCATCATCTGTCTGCTCAACCCCCGCCGCGTCGCCCTCTCTGGCGGTTATCACGGCTGCCACGGCGTCCTCTCCCTGTTTTCCAAACTCAACGGCCTCCAAACCCTCGACCTTTTTACCGAGTCTGACCTGGCCCAGCTCCAGCCCGGGGACACAATCCACGTAGAAACCCCCGTAAACCCCACGGGCGAAGCCCGCAATCTATCCTACTTCCGCCAGCTCGCCACCGAAAAAGGCTGTATCCTCACCGTCGACGCCACGTTTGCCCCGCCGCCCTTGTCGGACCCGTTCGCGCAGGGGGCTGATCTGGTGATGCATAGCGGGACAAAGTATTTCGGGGGACACAGTGATTTGCTTTGCGGGGTGGTGAGTGTGCGGCCTGACCGACCTGATTGGGTGGAGACGCTGCGGGAGGAGCGCCTGTTTTTGGGTTCGGTCATGGGGAGTTTGGAGGGGTGGCTTGGGGTCAGGAGTTTGCGGACGTTGGAGTTGAGGGTGGAGAGGCAGAGTCAGAATGCGCAGAGGTTGGTGGATTGGCTGGTGGGAGAAGTGGCAGCGGCGGGGGAAGGGAGGGAGAGTGCGGTTGGTGAGTTGGTGGACAGGGTGATGCATGCTTCGCAGCAAAAGGAGGCAAAGGAGGAAGGGTCGTGGTTGCGGAAGCAGATGCCCAATGGTTATGGGCCCGTGTTTGCCCTATTCATGAAGGATGAGAACAAGGCAAGGGGGTTGCCGAGCAAGTTGCATCTGTTCCACCATGCTACGAGCTTGGGCGGCATCGAGAGCCTGATCGAGTGGCGCGCCATGTCAGACAAGACCTGCGATAAGCGGTTGTTGCGTGTCAGCGTGGGCGTGGAGGGATGGGAAGACCTAAAGGAGGATCTTGTCCAGGGGTTCAAGGCGCTCAAGGCGGAGAACTAAACCACCGTATACATGAAGAATAACAGTAGACTCTGGTAGAGACGCGGCCACAGTAGTCACAGAAAGAGTGTGGTCATGGGGTTTCTTGCTTGCGCACTCTTGCGATCCGGGCATCTCAATTTTACATGCCGGAACCATCATAGCTCATTTTGTACTCTTCCCTAAACACCAACTTTGAAAGTCCTCCCACTCGCTGTTTTGCGCTCCTTCTCTTCGCTGTCTGGTCGGGCTCTCCGGAGAACTTGGATCCGTTAGTCATGGGTGGAGAAATGACGTCCGAGAACTCACCTTGAAGGAAATCGGCCGTCCGTCGTCTCATGCGCGTGTGGATATATGCCTGATGGGTCACATTAGAAAGACACTAACAGCCGCAAGAGCCTTCGTACCTTGGAAGCTTTAATGTGATAATGGAAGTAGTCACGGAAGGTCTGAATGTGAGAGATGACATCTGCCATCCGCTGGGGAGTGAGATGACGGGGGAACAAAACTGATAAGGGGTTAGCAAACCAATAATTAACCAAACCTGACGCACATACCAAAAGTGACATATCCAATCTCGCCTGTTCCTGTGTTCTTGACACCTGGAACCCCTTGTAGCTCCAAAGGAGGATCGTTGCGGAACAGCACTTGAGGCGCATTCTGAATAGCTCGGCGTCGGGCATCAACAAACTCCTGAATGAAGACCTTGCCATAAACCCTATCCGTCTCTTCCCGGAAAACAGTGCTGAAGATGACAGTCACACGGTCGTGGCTGGCCTTGACGTAGATGGCCTCCTCTTCGCGGTAATGAATCGCTTTCACCTCACCACCCTCACGCACGCCCTGTGGCGCTTCCTCTGAGGTAAACTTGGCAGCCTCCTCGCGAAGGTGGTAGTGCTCCTGATACGCTTGCTCAAAGGGCGCCGCCATGGCATTGCGCTTGAGCAGCGCAATCTTGTTGACCAGCTCGTCCCGCCCCTCTAAACCCAGCCGTTAGCCGCTGAATCACACAGCTTCTAGAATGGTACGGTACCCTTGTCGGCAGGCAAATTCTCTAGATCGACAAGCACGGAGAAGTCATAGCCCGGCTCGGGCGGCACAACGTATGGCCCGTATTCCCTGTTCAGCACCTGCTCGGCGCCATAGCGCAAGAGGTCCTTGTAGCACCTAATCTGAATCGAGACCATGATCTTGGTCTTGGTCTCGGGGGTCGAGATGTGAAAGATAACGCCATCGAAGTCGGATACTGTCTGATCAATCGTCACGGGCGGTGCCCTGCCAAGAAATTCATGTCAGTTTTGCAGCGATGCGCCAATCCAATCATTGCAAAACTCACCCGGAGAACCTCTCCGTTAACACCGACTGTATTAGCACGTTCTGATAATCCAGCAGCAGCATCTTGCCGGCGTCTGGCTAGGGTTCGAGCGGGTTGCCGGAGTCGTGGTGGGGCACTGAGCTGTTTGGAGGCTGACGTTGTTGCACTGCGGCGCTGTGCGGAGGGCAAGATGTCTCAGGGGCCAGGGTCTCTGCTGCCCCGCGTTCTGGTTGTTCCAGCCACAGAAATCCGAGGACTGGGATCTCTGTGGCTTGACTCTTATCTAATCGCAGCCAAAAAAAAGTTCTGGGAAGGTGCATCCCGCTGTGATGGGCGCAAGCTGATTTGCGAACTGTGCTTGTTCTCGCTGCGATTAGAACACGGGAATTAGCTGTTTTACTGGTCGCAAACATGGTCAAGTCCTATCTGTGAGTTTATCTCCCTTGCCTAGGGATCCGCTGCGCAGAACGCCTAACTGACCTCGGTGTAGCAAGTTTGAGCCCCAGAAAACCTTCGGTGTTGTCGCAACAAGCTCCTCGAACCTCGTCTGGTCGTCCAAAGACCGATCCGGCACCGGCGCTGGCCAGGCAATTGTTGCTGCCAACGAAGATGTTCTCGTCTGGGACATTAAAAAGGGCGAGCTCCTTTCCAGCTGGAGAGATGAGAACAACAGGTCACAGGTGACGGCAATTGCCCAGAGCAAGTCGGATCCTGACCTGTTCGCAGTCGGCTACGAGGATGGAAGTATACGGCTGTGGGACAGTAAGATTGCCACATCGGTCGTGAGCTTCAATGGACACAAATCCGCCATTACCATTCTCGCTTTCGACAAGGCCGGCGTGCGTCTGGCCAGCGGCGCCAAGGACACCGATGTCATTATCTGGGATCTGGTCGCAGAAGTTGGCCAATACAAGCTGAGGGGACACAAGGATCAAATAACGGGGTTACACTTTGTTGAACCGGAGCCCCAGGTTCAGGAGGATGAGGAGGAGCAGTCGATGGCAGTGGACACCGAGATGTCAGAAGGCTTCCTCCTGACGACAGGGAAGGATTCTCTTATCAAGCTATGGGATCTTTCATCGCGGCACTGCATCGAGACGCACGTTGCGCAAACAAACGGAGAATGCTGGGCTCTTGGTGTAAATCCCGACTTAAGTGGGTGCATCACCGCAGGTAATGATGGTGAAATGAAGGTATGGTCGCTGAACGTCACATCACTTGCGTCCTCAACACAATCAGTCGACCTATCACAAAACATAAAATTCCTCCATGACAGGGGGACATTACATCGGCAGAGCAAGGAAAGGGCTGTTGAAATCATGTTTCATCCCCGTCGCGACTACTTTGCCATTCATGGCATGGAAAAGTCGGTGGAAATCTGGAGGATACGCAACGAATCAGAAATAAAAAAGAGTTTGGCAAGGAAAAGAAGGAGGAGGAGAGAAAAGCTGGCTGGCTCAAAAAGCAAAAAGACAGGCGAGGACGTTGACACGGAAGAACTCGCAGAAAACGCCGAGGATGATATCGAGGCTGATATTTCAGATGTCCTGGTACAGCACATTATTGTCAGGACAACGGGCAAGGCCCGTTCAGTCGACTGGGTAGTGATTCCGGGGAAGAAAGATCTGCAGCTGCTCATTGGGTCGACAAATAACCTCTTGGAGCTGTACGACGTTGTCGGAAAAGACAAGCTGAAATCCAAATCAGATGTCCCGGACTACAATCGATCACTGGCAGTAGAGCTTCCAGGGCACCGGACCGACGTTCGCGCCCTCGCCATTAGCTCCGATGACAAGATGCTGGCATCAGCCGCCAACGGCTCCCTCAAGATATGGAATATCCGCACCTCTGCGTGCATCCGAACCTTTGAGTGTGGCTATGCCCTCTGCTGCGCATTCCTACCGGGAGACAAGGTCGTCGTGGTTGGCACAAAGGAGGGGGAGCTACAGCTATATGATGTTGCCTCGGCCGTCTTGCTGGAGAGCGTTGATGCGCACGAGGGTAGCGCTATCTGGTCACTACAAGTTCACCCAGACGGAAAATCCGTCGTGTCGGGTGGCGCCGACAAGGCTGCGAGGTTCTGGGACTTCAAAGTGGTTCAAGAGCCTGTTCTAGGCACGACAAGAACCACTCCCAAGCTCAAACTTATCCAGTCGAGGATACTCAAGGTGTCTGACGACATTCTCAATCTGCGCTTTTCACCAGACTCCAAGTTGCTAGCTGTGGCCCTCCTCGACAGCACCGTCAAGGTCTTCTTCACCGACTCTCTCAAACTCTACCTCAATCTTTACGGCCACAAACTTCCCGTTCTCAGCATGGACATATCCTTTGACGGCAAGCTCATCGTGACAAGCTCAGCTGACAAGAATATACGGATATGGGGTCTTGACTTTGGCGACTGCCACAAAGCCCTGTTTGGTCACCAAGACAGTATTCTTCAGGTGGCTTTTGTACCCCATAATTCTGACCGGAATGGGCACCATTTCTTCAGCGCCAGCAAGGATCGCACCATCAAGTACTGGGATGCCGACAAGTTTGAGCAGATTCAGCGGATTCATGGCCATCATGGGGAGATCTGGGCGCTTGCCATCAGTCACTCGGGCCGGCTTCTCGTCAGCGCAAGCCATGACAAGAGCATCCGCGTCTGGGAGGAAACAGACGAGCAAATATTCCTCGAGGAAGAGCGAGAGAAGGAGATGGAAGAGCTGTACGAAAGTACCCTGACTACCTCCCTCGAACAGGATCCCGGTGCCGAGGACGAGAAACGCGAAGTTGCTGCCGCCAGCAAGCAGACGGCTGAGACTCTGATGGCCGGTGAACGTATTGCTGAGGCGCTCGAGCTGGGTATTGCAGATCTCAATGCCATACGCGACTGGGAGGGAGCCAAGTTGATGAATCCAGCGGCGGCACCGCCGCAGCGCAACCCCATCTTCGTGGCGCTAGGCAACATCTCAGCCGAGACATACGTCATGAACACGCTGCAAAGGATCAAGGCAGCTGCCCTACATGATGCCCTGCTGGTGCTGCCCTTTGCGTCAGTACCCATGCTCTTCACCTTTCTCGACATCTTTGCCCGCCGCTCCATGAACATGCCCCTGACGTGCCGCATCCTCTTCTTCATGCTCAAGACCCACCACAAGCAGATTGTTGCAAGCCGCACCATGCGCGCCATGCTAGACGGCATTCGCACCAACTTGAGGGAGTCGCTGCGTCGGCAAAAGGACGAGATGGGCTACAATATTGCTGCCCTCAAGGTCGTGGGCATGCAGCTAGCCAATTCTAGTATCAAGGCTTTTGTGGATGAAAAGTGGGACGAGGAGAGAGAGAAGGAGGAAATGGCGGGGGTGAGGAAACGGGCGTTTGTTCATGTGTCTTGATAACTAGGTTAAGGTGAACAAATAAATGGGTTCGTAGGCAGGTCTGCATGGATGGGTGGTCATAGCGATATCCTTCGTTGGTGATGATGACATACAGACCTTTATCTCCGGTTCTCCCAAAATACTTCCAAAAAAATAAAACTTTCGACTAGAATACCTAGTGCAATGGTGAAATGTCTCATATTCGTATTTCAGTGTTGGACATGTCCCTCTAGAAATCATGTTGATTGCCACCTTCCCTCCTAGCCGACCAAACCCAACGTTCATAAACGCCTAAATGATGTAAATCTCTGCCAAGATACGCAAAAGCAACGCTGATGTACCCCCATTCTCTTGTTCCTTTTCCCTTGCCTCAAAGATACCTTGGTCTAAACTGTTGGTGAAAAAATGGAACAAGTTCCCTGTCGCTCTTTCTCTCTCTCTCTCATCCCTCTCAGCTGAGATGCCGACCTAAGAAATTGAACAGCGGTACAAGCAGGCCGTACATAGGCTTGGTTGCCGGATCCGAATCATACCGGCTGTCGTTGCTTAGGAGGGGGACTCAGACATTCCCAGGCGCGCCCACCATATCCTCGTCCTGTTGGCTGGTTTGGCTGTCGGACTCCGATTCGGCAAATATACCATGAGCGTCTTCTTCGCCTTCGCCTTCGCCTCCCCCTTCACCTCCTCCGTCATCATCGTCGTCGTCTTCGTCATCTTCTTCGACTTCGTCTTCATTGTCCTCTTCCTCGTTTTCCTGTTCATCTTCTTCATCATCTTCTTCCCCCTCTTGTTCATCCGTGCCTTCTCTACTTCCGGGTATTGCAGCGGACTTCTCCTCGGAAATTACAGAAGGACCCTTTGGCAGGCCATTGGGATGCGCTTCCGGAGTTACAATTGATGTGGCAGAGCCGCTTTCCGAAACAGAATTTCCGTGGCCCGCACTGCTGGCATCCACACCGCCGTTCGGGTACAAGGGATGGATCTTTGGTGCCCCAGCCGGAGTCCCCTGGTTGACCTGGTTGGCTTGAGAGGGCTGAGCCCGAGGCATGGGTGGGCCTCCCCAGGTCACTACTGAAGCAGATTATTGGGGAGGAGCCTGAGTAAATCGCCGACTTGGTTGTGCTGCTGGTGCATACAGCTGTTGATACTGCTGAGCTGGTGTTTGCTGCTGGGGGGGAGGTGGGTGGGGCGTGGGGCGGTATCTGATAATCCTCAAGCCAGACTCGTCGCCTGACGGGGCGTTTAGCTGAGCACGGATAGCGGACATGGCCGACATGAAGGGCCTCTCAGGCAGCCCCGATGGTCGTTCTGGACGAGTCTCTTGATGTGTTGCCGGACGCGGGTTTGCCGGGTGTGGAACCAATACAGGACGAAGCGGAGGGTGGGTCATTTGTCCACCCGTGCCAGGCTTCGGAATAAAGTGACGGATACCCCCCGGAATAAGCTCCAGCGGGGGGCCTCACGGGTGTTCTGGGGACCGACGGGAGTGGGCTTCGGAATATAATGATGGTGTCCATGAGCAACGTCGTGTGGCTGCCCCGCACTGCGAATGCCCCAGTGAGGGGTGGGCCAGCTTGGGCTGGGAGAGGTGGCCCTCCTGGAGTTCCTGGGATGGGGTAATTTCCATGAGGCGGTGGCGGTGGCCCATAGTATATCACGACCCACGCCTGAGGACCGCCCGAGGTTTGTGGAGGATAGTTGGCCACAACCCCGGGGTGGTGGAAAAAAGCACCCTCAGCCGGAAGCGGTCCGACGTAGGCGATCTGATACGGAGACGGGGGCGGCAGTTAGCTAGGGGGTGGCGCGGGGGTGTAGGGGCTAACATGGGGCGTAGAAGCGGATACAGCAACTGGCGGGGGACTGGCCGAGGAGATTGTGCAGGAGCTGGTACAGGAGCATGTCCGGAAGCTTGTCCATGAGCTTGTGCAGGAGTCGGTGCTGGTGCAGTATCTGCCTGTTCAGTGGCTCGGCCTTCGGAAAGCGGAGGCTCAGGCGGTGGAGGATAGAGGATGGAGACGCTTCTTAGCTTTGGGTTGTTGCGTTGTCTCTACGTTGTCACCACCACCACCGCCAGCTTTCTTGGAAAGTTCGATGCCAGTCCCCTTGAAAAGCTTCTCGCGACGGTCCCACCACGAGCAGATGGTAGCCGTGGGGATTTGCCACCATTTCGAAACCTCTGCGTAAGTCGGCGCGCGATAGATGACCACGGTACCGTCCTCTCTGATCTCTCCTCTGGGCTCATCTTCAACCAACTGACCCACCCTTCGCTGCGGCATGACCAAGCGGGTGTCGGGGACACGGTGGTTCAGCAGAAACATGATAACTTGCATCTTGCGCTCATGCGAGTAGGTTCGCTCTGGACGTGTCTTGGGTTTGTCAAATTTCCATTCTTTAGCGCGTTCCGACAGCGACCTTGGTTTCGGGCCTCTGCGTTTCTTCTCCACACCCACCGGCCCCGCCGCTTTGGCTGCCGAACGGCCGTTCGGCTTTTCCTTTCGGATTGTTGTGGTATTGGGGGCCATGTCTGCTACCGGTGCCGATTGTTTTGTTGTGTGATGGTGCCGAAACTGTCGCTAGTTACCGATTGAGCTTCATTGAGCCTTGCTCCACAACAGGTTCGAGCACTTGCCGAGCGACGCCAGCGGGCAACTTCGAATATGACAACACCACTGAGTATCATGCAAAACAGAGCTTGGGAAAGCCGCTGATCTAGACTAGCGGAAAATGATTCTTGCGAAGATCTCAATTACTAGATTTAGGGAGCTTATGCCGTGTTCCTCGACGTCATCTTCCTTGAAATCATCGCCCAAACCGCGGACAATACCCCACTCCCACCGCCCACCAAGCCAAAAAGACATTATCGACGTCTATGATTCAGGAAAAGAAAAGATGTTGAAATTCTTTTGTTTTCCCCGTAACGCCGATGCTGATGTGCCGTTGCCCAATGGGTATCGCAAAACGTCATGAACTTGGCCTTTTGGCTCTTTGTGTTTATGTCTTTGTTGAAAGACACCGACCGCCGCCCAAAAACCCCCTTTATGTCGCGATATTTTATGTTCGTGAAACGCCCAAATCATTAACCGCCCGTGTAGTTAAGAAACCCATTCGCGGCGGTTTACCCTTCAACCGAAAACCCAGAAAACATCAGGATATATGTGTCTAACCGCCAACCCAGGTTTGTTGAGAACCGTACGCCTGTAATGCCATGCGCTCCGTAATACCAACATTAGAAAAAAGAATTCGTAAAGTCCGAATCGCCCCAATGTAAGCGAGACCAGGCCAGCAGTAGAAGTTGAATCGACTGCGACACAGTTGTCTCCGCTTAGAACTTGAGAGGCTTGGGCTGCTCCCAGGTGAAGCTCTGGTTGGTGCCGAAGTGACCGTTCTTGGCAGTCTGGAAATAGATGGGCTTCGCAAGATCGAGCTCCTTGACGATGACACCAGGGCGAAGATCAAAGTTGTCAAGAATGATCTTAACGAGCTCGTCGGAGTTGCGCTCCGATGTGCCATACGTGTCAACGTAGATCGACAACGGCTCAGCGACACCAATGGCGTACGAGAGCTGGACAAGGGCACGGCGGGCCAGGCCAGCAGCGACGAGCGACTTTGCGATCCAGCGGCCAAGGTAAGCGGCAGAACGATCGACCTTGGAGAAATCCTTGCCGGAGAAGGCACCACCGCCGTGAGCACCCCAGCCACCGTAAGTGTCGACGATGATCTTGCGACCAGTCAGACCGGCATCACCTTGGGGACCGCCAATGATAAAGAGGCCGGAGGGTTGGATGTGGTAGATTGTCTTGTCATCAAGGTACTTGGCGGGAATGGTAGTCTTGATGATCTTCTCCAAGATCTCCTTGCGGAGTTTCTCGGTGGTTATGTCGGCACTATGCTGTGCAGACACGACGACGGTGTCGACGCGCAGGGGAACAACGGCACCGTTATCATGCTTATACTCAACCGTGACTTGGGTTTTGGTGTCGGGACGTAGCCAAGGGAGAGAGCCGTCGCGACGAGCAGCCGACATGGCAGCATTGAGCTTGTGGGCGAGTTGGAGAGTGAGGGGAAACAGCTCGGGGGTCTCGTCGGTGGCATAGCCGAACATGATACCCTGGTCACCAGCGCCAAGGTTCTCCAGGCGGTCATCAAGGTGGAGACCCTGGGCAATATCGGGGGATTGCTCCTCAATAGCAACGAGGAGGTTAAGAGTCTTGTAGTCGAAACCCTTAGAGGAGTCGTCATAGCCAATGTCCTTGATGGCATTGCGGACAACTTTCTGGTAGTCGATCTTGGATTTGGTCGAGATCTCACCAAAGACCATGATCATGCCGGTCTTAGTCGCCGTCTCGCAAGCGACCTTGGAGAGCGGGTCCTCAGCCAGGCAGGCGTCGAGGATAGCATCCGAGACTTGATCGGCAATCTTATCGGGGTGCCCCTCACCGACAGACTCAGACTAATATCGCGCAGTTAGCTCGGAGTTTCTCGGCCTGCCCCGCAACACAATGTAACTTACGGTGAAGAGGAAGGTCCCCTCATTGTAGTGCTTCCACCCGTTCACGCCGTTGGGGTCAGAGCCATTGACGCCGTTGGTAGTCATTTCGATATGCAAAGAAGGATCTGGCTGTCGAGTTAGCATCGAGCGAAAACCGTGAGAGGGAGATTGGGCGGTCTACCTAGAAGTTTCCGGTCCGATTAAGTGGTGGGACGTCGACAAAGTCTGTGAGCGGAGCCGGTCAGTACAACTGAGGATCGGGTGTGCAATGCCGGAAGACGCAGCAGGAGGAAAGATGAAGCTTGTGCGAGGCAGATATTTTATAGCCGGAACCTCAATGGGCTCAGATGGCGGTTGAGGACAAGCTTAGGAAAGTCCGACTTCACTTCACGGACGTGGAGGTGCAATGCCGGGGAAACAAGAGAGAGCCGCGATTTACTCACTGTTGTGCCAGAAAACAACTTCAAGAAAACCAATAAGGCACAGAAAACGGAGGGCGAGGGAGGCGGCGGGTGATTCACAACGAGACGCTTGAAAGGAATCGGAAAGGGAGTGAAAGGGTTGGGGGATTGCGGAAGTGCGGGAGTTTTTGAGGAATTTGTGGAAGCGCGGCCGAGAGTCGGCCACTTTTCACCACGGGGTTGGGATACGGGACCTAATGTACCCCGGTACCTAGGCAGGCCCGCCCCTACAAAATTTTGGATGACAGGAAGACAACTCCAGAAGAACACCGTCGAGCTCTTGTTACAAAAGAATTTTTCTGTTTGATCAAATTAAATCTCTATACAAAAATATTCAATGCCGGAAAAGAAAAGAAACGGGTATTCATTCAGCTTGAAAGGGGGGGAAGAAGCCTTTGTCCTCTCGACAATTCCGTGTCTACATCTCTGCCGATCAAGTACTGTATACATCGGGCTTGGAACTCTCTTAGCAGATTGCGCAATTGCATGCCCCGCCAAACTTTTCCACACCGACTTGCGCGATTGACGGGACCTGCTTTAGCCCCACTTGGAGCGGGGCAAATGTCGTCGGGGAAAAGTGCTTCTTCAGAGCCTGTGGCGACAAGCGCCATATCCGACCGAACAGGTGGTTGAGGGACCTGAACCAGCAATCGAATCCTCCATTGTTTGCAATCCCTGAAGGCTCAGCCAACACATCCCATCACCTGCGGTAACGCCGTCGCTGACGTGACGCAACCCAGCATAGCAATCCACCACTTGGCCTGACCCAAGACAAACCGAAAACGGGCAGTCATGAGCAAGTATGGAGTGATTGTAATGGGCCCAGCCGGGGCTGGCAAGGCAAGCATCTATCGGGCTTCGGCAGCCTAATCTGTGTCCCGCACTTGGTATCTGACACGATTTTGGTCCCCGCAGTCGACCTTTTGCGCGTCCCTTATCACGCACCTCCAGTTGAACCGGCGCTCCGCCTTCTACGTAAACCTCGATCCGGCGGCCGAGTCTTTCGAACATGCGCCCGATCTCGACATTAAGGACCTCATCTCGCTCGAAGATGTGATGGACGAGATGAAACTCGGCCCAAACGGCGGCCTGATTTATTGCTTCGAGTTCCTAATGGAGAACCTCGACTGGCTCACCGAGGGCCTCGACTCGTTGACAGAGGAGTACCTGATCGTCATCGATATGCCCGGCCAGATTGAACTCTATACACACATCCCGATCCTCCCCCGTCTCGTCAAGTTTCTCTCACAGCCCGGTGCACTCGATATTCGGCTGTGTGCTACCTACCTTCTCGAGTCCACCTTCGTCATTGACCGCGCAAAGTACTTCGCTGGCTCATTGAGTGCTATGAGTGCCATGATTATGCTCGAAATACCCCACCTCAACATTCTCAGCAAAATGGACCTCGTCAAGGGGCAGATTAAGAAGAAAGAGCTTAAGCGGTTCATCACCCCGGACAGGCTGCTGCTGGAGGATGACCCGGTAGACATTGCGAAGAGGAAGGCGGGCATTGAGATCGATCCCCGGAGCTCTGATCCCAAGGACAAGGACGCCGTCATGTCCGGCGCCACCTTCAAGCGGTTGAACCATGCCGTCGCGGGTCTGCTCGAGGATTTCAGCATGGTCAGCTTCCTCAAGTTGGACTGCACAGACGAGGACAGCGTCGGGGCGATTCTTAGCTACATTGACGACTGCATACAGTACCATGAAGCGCAAGAGCCGAGGGAGATGCCAGACGAGGAAGAGGAGTGAAGGGGCAACACCGTAATTTGCCTGCAGGTACTATCTCAGACTCTAGAATACACGGTTGGGCGGGCAGAGTATGTGCATAGCGTCGGCGTTTGGGATATACCAAATATAAAAGGAATTTAGCTTGCTCTCACGAAGCCATTCGTCCGAAAATGATGAACCACGCCCTCCCTCTCCAATCGCCATGAAAATGCCCAGGAATCCAACCAGTTGCAGACAAGAAACGCCAAAAGAAACAGACCCAACAAGCCATCCATATCTTCATGCCTCCAGGTAAGCAGTTTCCCGCCAGACGTGTCTTGTATCCCTCAGCCTTCACCAACCCCTCTTCCCCCTCGAATCCCACGCCTCCGTCTGTTTCCTCGTCCTCTCCATTTGTTCGTACCTCCGATACTCTTTCACAAACACATCCCCCACCCCAACCACAAACCCCACCACCTTGCTCGACAGCACCACCAGATCATTCATACTCTCCAACACCCCGCGCTGCCAAACAATCGCCCCAAACAGCACCACCCCCGTGTAAAACACCATCCGGAAGGCCAGGCGCGTCCAGAATAGCATCACGCGCTGAATGTACGCCAGCAGCTGCACAAAGAAGAGGAGCAGTACGGCTAGAAAGACTAGGATTACGAGATCGGGTGAGGCAGCGAGCGCGGCGCTAACGCGGTCGACAATGGGGGCGAGGAGACCCGCTAGCTGGGACATTGTAATGAAAAAGACAGAAGAGACGTGGCGGCGGAGGTGCTGCGCGGGAGAGCGCGGATCGAGGAGGTGGTCGTAGACTAAGGAGAGGAGCGGTGCGGGGAGCGTTTCTGTTACAGGTCAGATGGGATGTGATGGACACCTGGCGGAGGAGGGAAGGGGGGGGAGAAGACGGTAGGTTTTTTTTCCGGTTTTGGGTGGACTGGAAACGTTGGGTTTTGCATTGCGACGGGGTGTAGAATATGGGGTACGTATGCGACAGAGCGTTTGACTTCTTCTGGAGCCATTTGAACCTCTTGGAGGAAGTTACGCCGCGCAGCGGATCTCTGCGCGCACAAGAGGGAAGTGGGGCAGCTTCCCTCTAAAGAAAAAGAAAAAAGAAAAAAAAAGAGTATCGAAGAGAGCTCACCTTTAAACACCGCCCCTGCCCAGTGCATTGCAAAATCTATCAGATCCATAGTGGCTGCGTCTGGTTGGATGGCAGGTGTTGATGTTGTTGTTATTGTTGACGTGTAACGAAAGCAGATGTAGGACGGACGCTGTTGCGGCTTATGACGACGAAGGCTGGAGCTCCGAAATGCAAATGTGGGGCCACCCGAGTCAGGAGTTCAGGTGTCTGAAGCCGTTGATCATGCAATGGGAAAAAAAAAACTGAAGGCACTTTGCAGACGGTTCCGGCATCACCTATTGTTTACGGTCTTTGTGCGGCTAGAGGTTTTTTAATAAGTTGCTTCTTTCGCGGCTGTCCGCTTTTTGCTCAAAAGGTTTGAAGCTATGCTCCAGTGCTATGTATGCCGTGTGTCAGAATAACTCTGGGCCAAATATGGTGTGCCGAAATATTAGACAACTAGCACCTTTATGTACAATGTAAAAGACGACATATTTCCAGATGAACAACAGTACGCTATGCACCGCCTGGGATCACTCTTCAACCACCAACCTCAGGTAACATTATGACCCCATGTCAGAGGATAGTTGCTTCTTCCAGCAGCCGTCCAAAGTGGTGAGGAGCTATAGGAACTTTGTGCTCGTTTGACAAGCCCTTTCCCCTCGCCTTGTAATGTCATACCCTCCGCCCCCGATCCCCAACCCGCCGCCTCCACCCGCCCCACATTGCTCGTCCTGTCCGGTTGCGGCGCGGCAGGTCCGGAACCCGGATGGGCCAGCTCGCACCAGCGTTTAATTCTTCTTCTCGGCCGGCTTTGCTTTGCGTGCCCTGAACTTGGCAATCTCCACCTCGACAGCCTTGTCGACACGCTTCTTGAGTTCAGATCGGTAGCCGATGGCGAAGAGGAACTCGAGCCAGACAAAAAGTGGCGCCAGGAAAATGGCTTGGAAGAAGTTGTCTAGCAGAGCCGGCGCTCTCCCTTCGAACGCGCCGTGGCCGACAAACTGTCCGATCCAGCATACAGCGTGTATCCCAATGGAAATTTGAGTGACAGGTGCGGAGCTGTGTATCCGCAGATAATTGGTAGTCCCGGCGGCACCCAGGCAAATCAGAGCCAAGGCGGTGCCGGCCACGGGCTCAAGAAGCACATAGAGTCCACCCCATATCATTGCGGCGAAGGTGCCGAGATTTGGCTCCAGGTAGGGAATCTGGATCCATGACGGCAGGGAGAAGAAAGGTCCGTAGTTGGACGCCTGCGAGGAAGCGGTTAAGGATTGCGCCTAATGTTGTGCTTTGTCTGCTCAGGAGTGTGTGACGACGTACTATCTCGAACGCGGAGAAGAGGATGAGGGGCACGGACACCATGTGAATAACAACATTCACGGTGTTATGGTGGTAAGCCCCATACTATGGTCAGGTTAGCCACAGAAAAAAGATCGCACTTGTCCACGTGTATGGTTTAGCCTTGGGTGGGTGCACTTACAAAAGTGAGATGCTTTTCCAGATCGAGAGACATAGCGGCAGTTTATTTTCACACGACACCGCTAACGGGGAAAAAAGTTTCCCTTCCTTGGATCTAGGAGGGTTGGTAGTATTTAAAATCTTGGCCTTTAGGATAAAAATCTCAGTTTGGCCAGGGTTGTGGAAGCGTATTTTATATCCCGCTGGTGAATGAGATTGTCAGTAAGAGGAGTGATGTGTTGTCAGTTGACATTGACGATGCTGGCCGATTCACGGCGCGTGACAGGACCCATGCCTTACTGGGGGAGCATAAAGTTTAAAGCGCTGGCCACCAGTCACTGCCTCGGATGGCCTTTGGTGGGATGGTGGGGTTATTTCGGTGCTAACTGGGGTGCTAGGTAGCTTCCAGCAAACCTAACGCAGACTACGAATAAACCAATTGACCGTCACGATGCTGTCAACAGCGCTGGTAATGTGACCATGGTTACATTTCCAAGTCACTCTTGCAAAAATGATGTATGTAAGAACTCCCCCCCCCCCCCTTTTTTTTTATTTTTTTTTAAAAAAAATCCACTTTTGTATTGAACGGTGAACAGACGGAGCTTGTATGATATATTACAACAGGACCCTATACACATAAATTCAAATCAAAATGACTAGCAACAGGTGAATATGAGAATGTCCTCGATGTCAAGTTGTCAACTTCTCTCGGCCTGCGCCAACTTCAAGGGTCCCTCATCGGTTCCTGCAGATTGCGCACGGACCCACGAAGGCTGCGGCGGTTTCCCATAGCTGCGACCGCAAGCGTCAGCCTCGCCTCGATTATTTCTCAACACCCAAGTTCAGGGCCGAAAATTCTCTTCGGTCGCCTGCACTCCTTCTGACCGCAACAAGTGCGCAAATTGTTTTCCACGTAGGCTATACCGAGGCGACTCTGATATCAAGCTCTCTAGCGCGGCGGGCTTTGGCCTGGTTCAGTTTCGAAGCTTGGAAGCTTGAAGGCAGAACCTCGCGCCCCGCCATCTCTCGACGCGGCTCTTTGACAGAGCATTTCCAACACAAGCAACAACTTCACTTTACCTCGACGCAAGAATCAAGCCGACAGGATGTTCTTCCTCCACAATCTCGAGCGCAGCGTCACGTTGCACCCGTCCTACTTTGGACGCAACATGCACGACCTGGTCACGACGAAGCTGGTCAAGGATGTTGAGGGAACCTGTGCCGGCGACTACTACATCATCGCCATCATGGACACGTTTGATGTATCTGAGGGCCGCATTCTGCCTGGTAGTGGCCTCGCTGAGTTTACTGTTGGATACCGGGCTGTGGTTTGGAGACCCTTCAAGGGTGAAGTTGTGCGTCGCATTCCCAGAACCAAGCTGTCAGCGTTGCTTGCTGATAGTCTCCAGGTCGACGCCATTGCGTACTCGGTCAACCCCCACGGATTCTTCGCCCAAGCCGGCCCCCTTCGCCTCTTTGTTTCAGCGCATGTATGGCTTAGGCCCCAATAACGAGGAGCCCGTACTGATGGTTTATAGTGTATGCCGGACGAGATACAATACGATGGTAATGCCACGCCGCCTCAGTTCACCAACAATGCCGATATGGTGATTGAGCCGGGTACCCACGTCCGCGTCAAGATTATCGGTCTGAGAAACGAGGTTGGAGAGATGTGGGCCATTGGGAGCATCAATGGCGACTTTTTAGGGTATGTTGGGTGATTGTTACCGAGGTGGGCAAATATCTAACACAACCACAGATGTCTTCAGGCATAGAATGGCGATGAGACGGGGACCGAGCGACCCACTCTGTCGAATACAACTCCGAGCGAAGAGATATCCAACGAGGAAATCGAACGCCTATTTGACCAACACTTTAGCAACTAGGCAGCACGGAGAGACTGCCATGTTGCGTCATCCACTTCTGGTACGGGGTGGCAGTTGGGTAAGGTGCGTATCAAATCCAGCACGACCACAACCCATACAAGTAATGTTACCCTTCTTGCCGACGGGACCACCCCAAGATGAAATCTTTGGAGGTGATAACAGGCGAGCATGAAGCGGGAGCATTTGGTGGCGCGGCAGCATCGTAGGAGAGAATGAGTAGGGGGTCGGCAAGACGAAAAAAGTATGCCCGTAAGAATGCAAAAACGTTACCCACAATGCGTTTTTCGTGAGCCTTGCCGGCTTGGGGTCTTATCAAGTGCGCTCTCACCGAGGATATCTGAAAACTCGGGCTTTTACTCATGCTCTATTTATTCGCCGGCTACCGCCACGTCTCTCTGCTTGTCGCAGCCATTCCCCACACTTCAAGAAGACAACGCCCAAACACCAGCTTGCCTATATATTATCCCATAACCGTCCGTCAGGCCCAGGTTAGACAACCTTTAGACTTGTTAAATCATCTATCAAAGTCGCCGTTCCTCTTCCTGTCGCGTCGGTTTGTCAAATTCCAAAGACCAAGCACAAGACTTGGTCAGAGGATTGTTTTTTCAATATATACAAAGCGCGAAGCACGAAGCACATTACTAGGTAATCAAGGATATTAGCATGGCGAACAGGAAGGACGACATCCTTACAGACGCCCCCGGCCCCAGTGGCTGCTGCATCCCCAGGAGAGGGGAAAACACCACCATTGATACTGTCGTTACTGTCGACACCATGAACTACTTTGCAGACACGGGCAACATGGACGACGCGGAGGAAATCGACCTAGGCCCATACGACCCACCACCATCACCGCCACCTTGGGAGTCTGGCTTCAACTTCGGCTGGACCGCTAATGGCGGGGTCAACGAAAGCCGAGACGTCAACGGCAATCGCTACAGCCCATGCAAACAACCTGTCCAAGATTCCGACCGGAAGATGGTTGACACAGGATGCAGTCATGTCATCAATGACTGCTCCGATTCGGAACAACCCGTCAGGGAGCCAGATTCCGATTGGACATGGTCATCCCCAGCGACACCAGTGGAAGTGGAATGGTCAAGAGAAGACGGTCTTGTTTCCCTTGGCCCTGCCGTAGAAGACAAAGATGAGGGGGAACAAGAACAAGAAAAAAAAGAAGACTGGCGCTTCCAGCCCCGCCTTCGCTCCCTCCGGAATGGTCCCCGGACAGACAAGAGAGAATCCGAAAAGCCACTACGGATCGTCATGGGAATAAGCACGATGGAGTTGAAGAAGGATCTCTTTATCGAGGTGGTGGCAACCCTGGGTGTGCCGCTTCCGATGAAATCGGCGAAGGCCACGGCCGAGTATTCAATGGTTGGTCCGAAGCTTCTGCGGGCGTGGTATGGCGATGAGAATGTTGATTGGGAGAGACTGGGTGGGATTGTAGCGGAGTGGGAAATGGGGTTGCAGCTTGAGGAGGAGAAGGCTGGCCAGTAAGAATGAGGTCGAGGAGTGTTGAGTGGTGCTGACTGACTGACGCGGGAGTTGCCATGTAGGTCCGGGGCTGAAGGGTTAACAGGGAAACCGAAAACTGTCGTCAGAAAATGGAAG
>Ga0247765_1000579_pt1 | contig 26854 bp, 25 predicted proteins | sample UWRJL106311C6_FD_179949 | JGI IMG/M metagenome (GOLD analysis project Ga0247765, IMG submission 179949) | Plant litter microbial communities from Arlington Agricultural Research Station in Wisconsin, United States - UWRJ-L106-311C-6 | ecosystem: Environmental > Terrestrial > Plant litter >...
GGGGACTTGGGTCCTTTCTTTGGTATTTTTTTTTTTTTTTTTTTTCCTTGTGAAATGGAGTCAAATCTAGTCATTTTCGCCATCACCGCGCTGGGGGTAACTTTTCTCGCAACCCTCCCCGCCATTGTCGCATCTTTTCATCAGCGAGCCCGTGCCCGAAATGTGCAGCAGCCCACGGCGGACAAGAAATACCAAGATGAAGATGGCGAAGCTACACCGGAATCCGTCGCGGCGTTTTCGACAAAATGGCAAAGACTAGCGGTGCTCTTTTTTGCGGCCGCCGGTCTCGGTTGTCAGACGGCGCTGGCGGTGCTGCTGAAGGCTTCGCCGCTGGGCGAGGGGAAATTTGCGCTGCAGAACTGGGCCATTACCGCGTCTTGGGTATGTTCTACCTATCTTAGGTACTCGCCTTATTCAGGTATCCAGGGGGGAGTTGAGCTGACAGATTGTAATGTCAGGCTCTCCTCACAATTCAAGCCATCGCCGTTGCTGCAAATCGTGATTCCGTACGCGCTTACTACCAGGGCATACGTCTATCGGGATGCAGTCTCGTGGTCGGAAGTGTGCTGCTCGCAGAACTCAATGAGGCGCCAACATGGAGCAAAAAGACGGGACGCGTTTGTCTGATTCTCTGTGCGGCCACGGCAGTTTCTGCCGTCGGCCTCGTCCTGGCCAGTCTCTCGCTCCCGCGTCGACCTGATGTTTTTTTCAGGGGCCGTCTCGTCGACCGCATGTTTACGGTCAATGCACTCAACAGACTTACCTTTGGCTGGGCGACCACATTGATGGCTTATGCTTCCAAAAAAGGTGACTTGGAGTTGCCTGATCTTCCTGCCCTGAGCCACCAGATGAGACCGGCCGAGCAGTCAGTCGAGTGGAACACGAGAAGGAAAGGAGACAGTGTTTTCAAGACGCTCCTCAAGATATACGGCTGGGCCACCTTCCGGCAGTGGGCCATCTCGATTGCCAACACGGCGGTCTCGTATCTGCCATGGTGGATTACCCTGCGTCTGTTGGAGGCGCTCGAATCACGCAAGCCTGGAGAAGAGACCGTTGGGTCGCGTTTGTGGCTGTACCTGGTTTGGTTGGGTATTGCAAAGATTGCTGGTGCTGTAAGTGTTTCCTGACTGTTCGCTCTCGCTGTTGTCAAGTCTCTGGTACTAAATATGGAAATGAAACCAGCTCCTTGAATCCTATCTCTTCTGGAGCGTTATCACCGACATGTACGTCCCCATGCGAAGCCAACTGTCGGCCATCATCTTCGAGAAAGCCATGCGACGCAAGAATGTAAAGGGAACCAGCAAAGCCAACAAACCAAGTGACACCACAACAGCAACAACAACAACAACAACAACAACAGCTACAAACCAAGACTCGACTGAATCATCAGACACGACTGCCGCCGCTAACAAACAGCCCGCTACCACCGAGGCCGATGACGCAAAGAAAGACGGCGACAAAACCAAAGACGGCGAAGAAGCCACAGACCAAAAATCCCGACAAGCCGTCATCAACCTCGTTGGCGTCGATGCCAAGCGCGTTTCGGATTTTTCCCTCTTCCAATACATGTTTCCAACCACTATTTTACAGCTCGGCATCTCCACGTGGTTTTTAGTTTCTTTGTTGGGTTGGAAACCGTTACTGGTTGGAATATTCTCCGTCACGCTCACTCTTCCCATCAACACGTATTACTCCAAACGCATCTTCAAGCTCGACGAAAAACAAATGAAGATACGCGATGCGAAGCTCGAACTGGTGAATGAAGCGCTCCAGGGTATCAGGCAGATAAAATTCGCGGCTTTAGAACCGCAGTGGGAGAAGCGGATTTTGGATCTCCGCCAACAAGAACTAGACACCCTCTGGGAGCTCTTCGAGTCGGATATTGTCCTCAACGTGGCGTGGACGGCCGTGCCCATCTTGTTGAGCTTGACTTCGCTAGGTTCGTATGCGTGGATGAATGGGAGTCTTAGCGCTTCGGTGGCGTTTGTGTCGATTGGCATTCTCAACACGTTGGATTTTGCCGTCGCCGCCATGCCAGGTTTGATCCGGTTTGGCATTGACTGCTGGGTTTCTCTCAAACGTATTGAGAAATACCTCGATGGGCCGGAGCTCGTACCTATTCGCACCGAAAGCGATCGGCCCGACGTTGCTTTTGAGGATGCCTCCCTCGCCTGGCCGGTTCACGACAACTCTTCGCCAGACAAGGACAAACCTTCCGACGAACAACAACAGCAACAACAACAAGAAGAAGAATCCTCGCGTTTTGTCTTGCGCAATGTAACGCTGTCCTTCCCGCCTGGTGAACTGTCAGTAATCTCGGGAAAAACCGGCTCTGGCAAATCCCTCATGCTCGCCGCCGTGCTCGGCGAAGTCGACCTTCTTTCCGGATCCGTCTACATTCCGCGTCCCCCGACCATTGCCGAGCGCAACGATGCGGACGCCAACCCGTCAAATTGGATTTTACCAGCGAGCATCGCCTACGTGGGCCAAATCCCGTGGATTGAAAATGCCACGCTCAAAGATAACATCCTATTTGGCCTACCGTTTATTGAGGAAAGGTATACCGCCACCCTCGACGCCTGCGCGCTCACAAAAGACCTCGCTACCCTCACGGACGGGGATAAGACGGAGCTAGGTGTAAACGGGGTAAATCTCTCGGGAGGTCAAAAATGGCGCGTAACCGTCGCGAGAGCCCTGTATTCCCGCGCGGGGATTCTGGTCATGGATGACATATTCAGTGCGGTAGACGCCCATGTCAGCAGACATATTCTCAACAGCCTCGATGGCGAGCTCTGTAAAGGCCGGACGAGAATTTTGGTTACTCACCATGTGGGATTGGTTGAGAAAAAGGCCAAATTTGTGGTGGAACTCGCCGATGGCGGAGTGAGATATGCGGGGAGCACCGAGAATTTGGACCTCGAGGAGATAAAGCGGACGGAATCGCCGACTGGGGAGGGGACTAACAAAAAGGTGGCCGAGACGGAGGACGGGGGACAAGAAGAAGGACAAGAAGAGACAGAAACGCCGCTCAAGAAGCAAGATTCCAAGATTCCGAAAAAGTTTGTCGAGGAAGAAACGCGCGAAAAGGGGCGCGTCAAGGCGCGGATTTATGGGATTTACCTCAAGAGCAGTGGGGGGTGGGTGTACTGGGCGATTATGATGGCGCTGTACCTGGGCTTTCAAGCGAGTGAGATTGGTATGTCTTTCTCTCTCTCTCTCTCTCTCTCTCGCTCCTTTTTTTTTTTCTTTTCTTTCCCTTCTTTTCCCTCTACTCGGAAACTAACTGGCCTTGCTAATACAGCACAACCCTGGGTCTTGCGGCTTTGGACCGGCGAAAACGAAGCCATGAACATGACTACCAGCTTCGTTCCCAAACCTCGCCCCAACTTTCACTTTGACCAATTCACCATCCTGCCCATCGAAACCCACCCCTTCCACCCCACCCCCACCATTTCCGGCACACCCCGCGGCGTTAGATTCTGGCTCACCATTTACGCTCTCGTCTGTTTATCCGGTATCCTCTTTGGAACTGCCCGTTTCTTTTTGCTCTTTGTGATATCCTACCGGGCCAGCAAAGTCCTCTTCCGCCGGATCCTCTTCCAAGTCCTCCGCGCCCCTCTCCGCTGGACCGACACGGTTCCCGTAGGACGAATCCTCAACCGCTTCACCGCCGACTTTAACGCCGTGGATAGCAACTTATCACAAATGGGATCTTGGTTTCTCCACACTGTACTCCAGGCCTTGGGCGTCTGCGTAGCTTCCCTGTTCGTCTCGCCGCTGATGGCGCCCGCTGCGGCGCTCTGTCTCGCGTGGTGCATCTATCTCGGAAAAGTCTACCTTGCCGCAGCTCGGCCTGCCAAACGGCTAGAAAGCACGGCCAAATCCCCAGTCTTTGATTTTTTTGGCAGTTGTCTGACGGGACTGGTGTCGATTCGCGCCTTTGACAAGACCGCCGCGTATACCGACAAGATGCACGGAAAAGTCGGAGAGCAAAGCAGCTGCAGCATGAATCTCTATCTGTTCAACCGGTGGATCGGCTGGAACATGAGCGTGGCGGGGATTTTCTTTACCGTCGTCGTCACCATGTTTGTCTTGTTGAGGCCGGGCATAGATGCGGCGCTCGCGGGGTTTGTTTTGAGCTTCACCATGCAGTTTTCGTCTACTGTGCTCATGACGGTGAGGGCGTACGCGAATTTGGAGCTAGAAATGAACGCGGTCGAGAGGGTGATTGAGTATTCGGAAATCGAGACGGAGGATTTGGGCGGGGAGAAACCGCCCGCAGCGTGGCCGACGGAGGGGAGGTTGGAGGTGGAGGATCTGGTGGTTTCGTATGCGCCAGAGCTAGAGCCGGTGATCAAGGGCGTGTCGTTCCGGATTAACGGTGGAGAGAGGGTGGGTGTGGTGGGACGGACGGGAGCGGGCAAGTCGACGCTGACGTTGGCGCTGTTTCGGTTTTTGGAGGCAAAGTCGGGCACGATTCATATTGATGGGTTGGATATTTCCAAGATCACCCTGGCCGACCTCCGATCTAGACTTGCCATTATCCCTCAGGTGAGTTCTCCACCTCTTTTTTTTTTCCCGCTTTCACCTTTTTCCCCCGGCATATTCTTCAACCCGCCGAGGACAAGAGCTAACATTATACCCCAAACGTGTAGGACCCCGTTCTCTTTTCTGGTACTGTCCGTTCCAACCTCGACCCCTTTGATGACCACACCGACGCCGATCTGCACGATTCTCTCCGGCGCGTCCATCTCGTTTCATCCGTTGATTCCGAAACCGCCAGCACCACTGTCACTGTTGGTGACAACGGATCCGTCACTCCTTCTTCCTCTTCCTCAACTGATGCAGCTACTCTTGCAGCAACCGGACCCAAAAACATCAACATATTCCGCTCCTTGACCTCCCCGATCGCTGAAGGCGGCCATAACCTCTCCCAAGGCCAGCGGCAGCTCCTATGTCTCGCCCGGGCTATTGTGTCTCGACCAAAAGTGCTTGTTCTCGACGAAGCTACTTCGGCAGTGGACATGGCGACCGATACGCTCATCCAGAGATCTATCCGTGATGAATTTGGAGGATCCACACTCATGGTGATTGCGCATCGGTTGTCCACCATTGCCGATTTCGATCGGATTTTGGTCCTGGGCGACGGGGAAGTTTTGGAGTTTGGAACGCCCAGAGAACTATGGGAGAAGCAAGGAGGTGTGTTTAGGGGAATGTGTGAGGAGAGTGGGGAGAGGGAAGGTTTGAGAGCGACGATTTTGGGGGAGGGTCGAGCTAGGGATGTTTGAGAGGGTGTTTCTTTGGTTTGTGTGTGTGTGTGTGTGTGTGTGTGTGTGTGTGTGCTTTGGCCATCTCCTCTCCTTAGTCCTTTCTCGACCTTTTTCTTTCCTTATATGGTGCTTTCAAGGTTCGATTCCAGTACGGAACAGCAGATAAATCTTAAAGCGAGAAAGTGCTGTCCTAGTTGCCAAACTCGACTAGCATATGCCGCTAGCTGTCGCGGCCCCGATATAGGGTACGTCTTTTCGTTGTACCGAGCACCTGCGATGTTTTGTAAACCGTGAGTGGCAAAGCCCCCACCCTCGTAGTGGCCTGGTAAGCGCCGTCCGCGTACTGATATATTTACGCCCCCCGGCCAGCGCTCAAAGCGGATAGCATAAATCCGGGTTCTGGGCATGACTCTCAAAGCCACGTGAAAGCCTTAACTCGTCTGATATGTTAAAACCCAGCTAGAAGGGAGCGCTTCGCACTGATTTACACGCCTTCTTTTACTAACCCTAAGACCTTTATCGTGCTACCTTACGTTATTTAAGAATGCCTCTTCCTCGTAGCTATAGGTAACGCGGAAAGTTTACGTCCACCCAGAGTCCGGGTTATTTGATATACCATACCGACTCCATCCAGCATTTTGCCGCGCAAGAGGACAAGAGACCAGGCTGTGAAGAATAATCGGCCGCGGCCCCCTGGTATTTAGCAGATGAACCTTTGATATAGCTATTGTCGCTTTAATAAGCTAGGTCTGTGGGTCCGACTGAGTTGTGACTGATCATAGAGAGTTGGGACTATGTCCTAACCTTAGGCTCGTGGCGGTGCGAGAGGCAACGAACGGCCGTCGAGTTAAACCTCTCGAGGAGGAACTGGAATCCGGGGCAGCGCCAAGGGTTTTTGGGGATTTCTGTCAGAACTCTGGGGGTCACAAAAGGGGGTGAAGGGTGCCTGTTGCCTACTACGGCGCCGGCACGCCGGCGACCAAGAAGTGGGTTGATGACCTTGATTGATCGCTGACTGACTAGGTAGATGGCTCTAGCCGCCCTGAAATCATTTTATTGCTGTAGGTAACTGCCACGGCATGTGCCACTGTTTGTCACGGCGAAGGCACCAAAACGATCGTGGGATCGAAGACGTGGCAATCGAATTCATAAAATTACAAGATGAGGAAGAAAAGGGAAGAAGGGCTGCGAGGTCTAAGATCTAATCTAATGGTGCGGGGCACCTGACAAGGTCACGTGATCCATCCACGACGGCTCATGGGCTTCCAGGGGCCTGGGTGCCGTCACTCTGTTTAGCGCCCTAAAAATTTCACGTAGGCCATGCACGGCTGAGGTTTCCCGATTTGTCGAGGTATGTTGATGAATTCAGGATTGAACAACAAGAAGTGGGAGTGTTTGTAGGAGGTGTAAGCGCGTAATTAGAGGGAAGAGAGGCCGACTTAAGTCTCCAGCGGCCAGGTACCGAGTAAGTAATACAAAAATGCAAGAGGTAAGGCAAGACTGCTTATTTTCGAGAATGGGACTCAATCCTGGACCGAAATGGTAATTAGAATAATACCTATATTTTTCAGGCCTAAATTCATGAATACCAGGCTATCATTTATCACAGAGAAAACATCGTAGTCCGCTTCGCTGCAAAGTACAGCCACCCAATCACGGCATTATTCCCATCTGGTGCGCCGGAAGCCTGTCCTTTGATGAATGCCAACACCCAGTCCGACCATAGGAGCGCAAGGAACCCCAGCACAATCAAGACAAGCGCAAAAGTCCCACCGGCACCTTTGCCCGACAGTTTAGACGTCGAATTGTGTATGCAACACTCACCCAGAACTATCACCAACGGCGAAAACAGCGCTACCGTTCCAAAGCCATAACAGAGATTCCGAATCTGGGCATGCTCCCACGTTTGGCTCACCAATGATTGAAGCCCAACCACGCCGATAATGCAGCCCATGGTGTGAAAGCCAATCGCCAGCCAGTACCTCCCTACGGGCCCTTTATCGACCTTCTTGAAGGTCGGCTCCACCTGATAGTCGTACAGCTCCCGGATCTCCTTGGGACCGCCCGGATCGGCGTGGTGGCTTCCTGGGAGGCCAGGCTCCCACACGGAGTAGTCGTGGGTGATTCGGACGCGCTTGCGGATGACAGGTTTGGCGATGACTTTTTCGCTTTGCGTATACCCTGCTGCTGCCACTGGTTGGGGTTAATAAGCCAGGGTCTAGTCGATGACTTGATTGGGGAAAAAAAAAGTGACTTGCAGCTTAGACCGTTCAGGCTGACGCTGAGAACCAGCTTCCACACAGCCATGAGCACAAACTCCCATTTCTGTCGGCACCTGACAAGCGTTGCGATGGTTGTGCCGACAAGGATGCAGAGCCCGATGCTAGCGAGCCATGCATCGAGTTTGTATCGCTTGTTTGGCTTCCATCGCCAGGGTGAGAGGCCGTGCGCTAGCATCAGGAAGGTGTATAGCGTCAAGATATGGGAAAGGGTGCCGATGACGCCGAATGGGAGGGCGTAGCATTGGATTTCTTTGCGGAGTGTCTCGAGACCATATGATTGGTCGGGGCCCGTTGGACTGGTGGTTGAGGTGTTGGCCATGGGTTATACTGTCCCTGACCTGACAGATAATCGCGGGTTTGGTAGATACCTTAGACAGCACCCGTATGATGAAAAAGTAAGCGACAGTCTGGGAAACTTGTACTTTGGATTGTTTTGTCTAGCTTAGCTTCGTTGTGTCGTTCAGCTCACGATAAGCGCTCGGTTGCCTCCGCATTGCAGTTGACACGCGCCAAGATCGCTGAGCCACCACCACACAGCCTTGAGCTGAACGCGGTCCCATGGGCAGATTCCATCCACGCACGTCAATGCGCAGTCTGAGATTTGGGGTATTCGTCACCGGCGTGGAACAACCTCGGATGGTGAGAGCAAACCAGCTATGGGGGTCAGGTTCCGTGCTATCGGTTCTTGACAAGACTCATGACGGTCCTATTACGGCACGGGTACCTCTCCGCAAGTTTGGAAACACACTTGTACATATGCCTACAAACAGACATGCGTGCATTGCTTCCTTTTCTTAGGTGATCGGAGGGCCTCTGCTGAAAAGCGGAATGCTGGTTTGGGTTAGCCCTCATGCAAAAAAAAAACCTTTGGGCTTCTCTGGAGCGGCCCCTCGTTTTCTCGAAGCTCCGCTGGCGCCAAGAACTGGCTGTAGTGCCTGTGGCTTGCTTCCCGTCCTGTTTATTGATCTACTTCCCGCATTCCAACAACCCCGGGTGACTTCCGATCCTGCGTTGAGATTTCGCATAGGTTTCTCCCTTGTCAAACTCACTCGCACATTAGGTGGGAGGGAAAGGGTTACGGCCATGTGACGGAGGCAACCATAGGGGTGTTACTATTTAGGCCCCCCATCTCTGACAGCTTCAATCTTCCATGCAATCTGGATGCAGCTCCGCCATCGTCCTTCTAGATGATCCCATCCTGCCCCGGGACAGTATTGGGATATCTGATCTGTTGTCGTAGGCGTCTTCATCAACGTGCCGACGTTTTCTCCGTAAGTTTGCTAGGGGTATAAGACGTCGGGATTTCGGGCAGAAACTTCCTTTTGTTAGCCTTACTGCTTTTATTCTCCTCGACAACGCCAGAGCTAGTTGATAGAGGCTCCGAAGTAACTTGACAAGCTTCTTTCTGCTTTATCCATGGCGTATATACTGGCCATAGAGTCTATCGAACACGCTGGAGCGGACTGATGAAAAGCGTTGATTCCCTAAAGTGTGGAAGGGCATAGCACCTGCCATTCAGGATATCCAATCCACATCGCTTCCGGTCTTGCATGCCCTGGCGGATGCGCGTCAGCATCGCCGTAGGGTCAGATCTCCTGCGGCGCAGACCTGTTCCGTTAGGACGACCACAGCCGTGAACCTGTTGCACAGAACGTTAGCCCGGCCGTGCTGTCGTCTCTGCTCTGAACGACTTGTAATCTCTTATTTAGCGTGATTCTTGTGACTATCCCCCCTGCGAACACAAGCCAGACATAGTCCTTGAAGGTTATCTTTAAAGCGAGTAGTCGCTTCCCGTGTGCGCTCCTTAAAACAAGGATCCCTGTGGGTCGAGCTATTCTTACACGGCAGAGATGTCGTCCTCATCTTTTCCAGACCAAGTGATGCGATGACCTTATCAATCGGTATCTGAGAAATGCGATTTGGTTCCAGCTTGCCATCTATCCAGCCTCCTCCGAAGAATGGATCCAGCCTACCGAACATGTGTCCAATGTAATCCATGCTGCGGACTTCTCCACAGGTGCAACCTCGGCATGTGTCATCCGTCACTGTCCCTATCCGGAAAATTTGAGACATCAAGTCCATTCGGAGCTGTCCTCGCCGTTCTTCCATCAATGCTGTGAGTCTTGTCAGTAAGCCAGCCAAGGAGTCGAGGCAAGGAGCCTGGACGTACCTGCCAATTGATCAACTACATCGGGGGGGGTTCTGTCCACCTCGCCGAGGTTAACATATGACCCTCCATATTGGCAGAGAAGCGCCAAGGTGTTATTTTCGAAGCCTCTGTCGTCGCGCAACCAGCAAGAGGCGATGGCCAACCGCCACAGATTCTCTGCGTCTCTGACTGCATCACACTTCATCCAGTCCCGAGCGGCATATTTTAGTGCCTCGATAAAATCGTACTTGTCTGCCATGATTGCCACACGCAGTACAAGGGAAGGATCCAGCGGGTCGTCGATCGCGTCCGTACGGCAATGAATAACATTAAAGATGATTTCTAGCGCTGCAGCATCATCCTCAGGAAGAGAGATGTCTTTGGGCGCTGCTGAAGAGAGGTTTGCGCCTTCGCTGTAAGAGGGACCCAGCATAGCGTCGAAAACCTTGGATGAAGTGCGGAGAATGAGTGAGTGCACCCTCATCTTCCGTTCTTCGTCACCGATGACGAGCACGACATCCCCGGATGGTGCTATGCCGATAGTGGACAAGTTGGTGGCGTTTGGCGTCACTACGAGGTTTGATGGAGAGACTTGCTTGGCCATCCCTCTCAATACGTGGACCTTTGGACGATCAGTGAGTAGTTCTGGATTCGGACCAAGAAAAGCACATGCAAACAAGAGTATGAGCTGGTATTCTCTTCGGACGCGAACCTCTTGACGCAGACTTTGCGTTGATGCCCAAAGAGCCCAACCGTAAGGTGAGGCCGACTCCCCCGCCGAATATGGCTCCGCAGACCTGCAGCTGCCAGATAAACGTTGCAGCGGTGCCGATCCTCAGGTAACCGCAGATCAGAGCCGTCAGATTCGTCATTCTGAAAGAATGTCCTATTTCCATTTACAGGGCAACCCAAGGCTCCGATCCGGCCGATGAGAGATGACGTTTCTCCCCTATGTAGTTCCAATGCTTTCCAAATTGCCCAAGTCATATCCAGCAACGCTGTCTTCCTCAATAGCATAACAGAACCAGAGACACCAGACCTGTCCCTCCAGTGTATTAGCACAATTAAACCACACGACGTGGATACATGTAACCTGTATAAAGCAAAGCTGACTGGACTTGGCAACTCCCGCTGGTACCCCTCTCAGCCTCACCTGTGGCGTTCAGTAGCTCATGCAGCACGAAGCCCCCTTTTGGGCTTGGCGCAGAATACCCAAACCTCTTTTGGAAACGCCACATCACATCTTGCGCGCTGTCTGGCCAGGGACTTGGACGCCAAGGGCAGGCTATTGAAGCTATGGGGGCAAATTGGCCGCGCTGATGGGTAGGCCCGGCAACGCCAAGCTTCAGCTACTCTGACATAAAGTACGTTGCCAACTGGAAGGTTAATTAGTTCCTGCCACCAATATTCTTCAACCTACTCTGCTCAGCTCTGAACACGGCTCTTCGACGCTCGAAATCCGTGATATTTTCAACGCCATGGCGGCGTATGCCGATACCAAGGTCAGCAGCTGGGTTGCAACCACTTCAGCGCCTCTCCTGCCTGTTCCGCTTCCAGAATCGAATTCAACCCTCGATAATAGCCAGGCCGGCGGTCCTACTGCTAACGATACGGCGACGTCCGTTCAGCCCAGGCGCACGCTGCTGAGAAGCCTCGGAGTAGTTCGGATCCTCGTATTCCTTGTGGGCACACTGGTGATTCTTGGTGTTCTTGGCTTCCTTGGATTTCTCTGGCATAGCGCCAGAGCGGCCGAGCAGGGTCTCCCTTCCGTCTCTGTCGCTGCCTGGAGACGCATTCTGGACGCCGAGTGGCTACTGCGGTCGGTCACGCTGGCGTCCCTGCTTGTTCGCATCGTGGTTGCGGCCCAGGCCGCGACCGCAACTGAGATGCTTTCCTCACTCCTCCTCGAAAGCGACGGCGGGTGCTCCCTCCCTGATCTTGCCAGACTGTCGGTAACGCGATGTCAGGCTGCTGGCCCCTACCAGCTGGCTTTGGTCATGAGACGACAGCTGCACAGCACGGTAAACATGGCGTATGCGGCGCTCCTTGCCGTCTTGCTCGCGGTCACGGTGGCGACACAGTTCGGCTCGACGGTGCTTCTTACCGACTTTGGCTCGGCCCGAGTTGTTGGCGACGACGAAAACGCCAACGTCAGCTTCGCCTTCAACTACGACAGGGCGGGATCCCTGCTGAATCCTTACAACGGCGCAAACTACTGGACGGCGCGCCCCCTCACCTACTTCCGCTTCGCCGAGGACTCGAGTCCCGCCACCGAGGAAGACGGCGTCTACGACACGGGCTTCACCGCCCGCGCCTTCCTGCCTCTCGCCAACGCCGACCAGCGGGTCGCCGCTCGCAGCTACGCCGGACCCTCCACGGTGATCGACGCGCGCGTCGTATGCGTCCGCCCCCGCGTAACCATCACGAGCGCCAACCTGACAGCATCGGCGGGGCTCAATCTGGAAGGGCGGTACTCCTGGGACGGCCAGTATCGCGGCCTTCGTCCCAAATACACGTCTGGAGGCGCCTTCTCCTGCCTCATTGCGCCCGGCAGCGAGGATGATAAGGGTCCTCCGCAGCGCAGGCTATCACTGTGCCGAGTGGAAACCGACATTGCGTACTTACAGGGCGGCGTGCGGGACGACAGAGACTCGTACACATCGGGCTACCTGATCGTGAACTCGACCGCCGCCTCGGAAAGGTGGATACCTTTCCTGAAGACCAAGACCAAGACCTACAGCGACTCTTACAACGGCACTTTCGACCCCGCCGACTTCGCCGAGTCGGGCGGCGGCGGCTCCGGCACCTGGCGCAGCCTCAGGGTCAAGAACTCGCCGGTCGGCATCGACGCGACGCTCTGCCTCACCAACCCCATCCCCTGGAACTACCAGATCGCGGCCGAGAGCGACCGGGACGGGCAGGAGCCCTCCCTGCGGTGGAACGTCACAACGGGCGAATACAGCAGCGAGGGCGTGCGGGACTTTTTCGGCGCCGTGCCCGGGCGGCGACGACGCGACCCCCAAGACCGCGGCCTGCTGCGCCTGCAGCCGCAAAGCAACTGGACGGCGGCCGACGCCGACGGGGCGCTGGGCGTGCAGACGATCAACTACGTGTGGACGGCGGTGCAGCCGCGGACGACAACGCCGGTGCTGCTCAACCTGGTCCGGACGGCGCCGCAGGAGGCGGAGCTGGTGCTGCCGCACCGCGGCCACGTGGGGCTGTTCCAGGACGTGCTGGCGCACACGGGCGGCAACGCGGCGCTGGCGCTGCAGACCCTCTTCACCACGCTCATGCAGATGGCCTACCACGACTACGTGGCCGAGTACGACGTGGGCGGGCCGGCGGCCGTGCGCGTCTCGCGCGCCGTCGTCATGCCGCTGCAGTGGAAGGGCTTCGTCGGCTTCTGCGTCGTTGTGGCCGCGCACCTCGTGCTGGTGTTTGTCGTCGCTGCTCTGTTCCTCGCGCGCACCGCCACGAGTCTGCTGGGGAACGCGTGGCAGGCTGTCGGCCAGGTCGTGGATGCGACCGAGGGGGACGGGGAGGTACTGGTCGCGGCGAGGGAGAGGACCGACGGCGAAGTGTACGAGTATCTCCGTAGCCGTGGGGGTATGGAGGCGCAGGTCAGGTTACGCCCCGGTGGCCCGTGGGGTAGCATGACGTCTACCTAATGTTAATGTTACTGGCTGTAAGGTTCGGATGAGCGCCGAACTGCATTGTGGGGTGACATTGGTTTGGCTACCTACACTTGGGTAGTGGCGTAGTGCGGCCTGACTGCTTGGAAGGCCATTCCTGGCCCGTTGGCCTAACCGATGCGACGACGTGTTGAAACTCACTTCTGAGCGAATCCATATCGCACTGCTGAGAAAGGGCAGAGCAGCACAGTGCGGAGCGCCGGCGAGTCATGACTTCCGCTGACCGTTCCTTGGGACACGGCTCTCCTACAAGCGTAACCGCCGTGACCTCCTTAACCCGCTATAGTACTGTACTGTAGTTCGTCATTTTACATTGCTGCTAATTAACTTCGAGTTACCCGCTAGATGGCTTGGAGAACTCCCGCCGTCGCTCGACGCGCGCAGGGCTAGGTCGGCGCCGACATGGCCGACGCGGCCGACGCCGAGACCAAGAAAGGGACGCAACCAGATTCCAGTCCAGAAAGGTCCCAACAGTTTCTCAATACTTTGGACCACTTCCTGGTCGACCTCGTCGAGGAAAAGACCTGGGGGACGAATTGTCCGCCGTCTTCACATCAGTCACCAGCCGCTACTTTGTACGTTAGGCAGGTATCACAGCAACCACTATTCAACAATGGATAGAGCATCCAGAGGGTTTCTTCGACTTTTCCATCGCGCACGACCTACCGCGCCTGCTCTACCGCGCCCTTACCGAGTTAGAATTTAAGCCCAAGCTTGACGCCGTTAATGTTGTAAAGCGGTAGGTGTACCTTGTCTTACTTTACATTACCAAAGAGGCATTCAATGGTATCCACCGCAAAGGCAAGTACGATGCCCTTGCTTTGTACCTATTAGATGAGAAAGGTCAGGCTAACCAGAATTATACTAAGTGGTACGCCTTCGGGAAGAGGTATAGCGAAGTTGCTAGACTTGCGGGAGGTGGTGCATAGGCCGGTCTACGTATGTCTAGCTTCCTCTGAATTTTCTTACACTAACCCCTCTGTTTCCAAGGATTGAGACGAAAGGCAAAGCCGGGGATCCCGATATCGCAGGTAAATTGAAACGTCGGGGTCTGTGATAGGGTACAGAAGTGGTAATGTGAAAACGCCGCTGAGGGTATCTTTACACTCTATAGTAATATATTGCAGTCCTGGCTAGAGCGGCTTAATTGGATATATCTAGAGGGTATGCCTCGGAAGAGAAGGCGTGTCGTGGCGCCGAAGAGCGAATTGCCCGTCCTCCAGCCACTTGAGTCCCCTCCCGCGGCCCGGTCCCGTCGAGCAGACAGCAACGCCGCCATACAACCAACTCATTCAGAATACGCAGACTACACCAGCTAACCCCGCTTCGCTTCCGGAGACCTTGGGCCTTCTTCACGTTATGCAGTTGCCTCCAGCCCATCCTTTCCAGTCGCCTCTAGAACATGTTCCACCAGGTGCCGGCGAAGGCTCCTCCCAGGCTCCTCCCATCTAAACAGCATACAGCTCGCCAACGGCATTTCGGGAGTTGCGATTTCTGCAGAGGATCAACATGTTGGGGGTCAAACTGCGAACGGCGTATGGGAAAAAAAAAACTATATAGAATGCGTCTCGTTTAGCGCTCCTGGAGTAGCTGACTATCCGGATTCGGATCCCTCGCGCAACCTCTGAATCACTCTGGGACGGTGCCGTTTTGGTATTTCGACTCCGGCTCTGCGCTAGGCGGCCGTCTCAACAACACGCAGAGCACCTTCGGCGAGATATTAACATCTTCCGTCAGATAGACGTAAGTTCCAATTGTGCTTTTTCGGTCGAGATCATTGCGTCTCCTTCCACCTTAACCGGCACAAGCACCATCGGTGAGTTCACTCCAAGTTTATATTCGCCCACCACCCGGAGCGTAACCAAATGGAAATGGTGGGCGAATTTGGACTCGGGCGTTATTTTGTACTCTATACCAATAAGCTTGCTAGGCGTCTTACCTGAATCCTCGAGTTGAACATTCGCAAGAATGTGCCCAATACCATAAGCGCAGATGGATCTTTATTAACATCGATTGGCCCCCGGTTTTCGAGCGCTCTCTCAATCGTAGGAATGCCTTCTTGAAGCGCGTCTCGTTCTTCCCAAGTCAGGTGACGCACTCGCAAATGCTCTTGTTGAGCCATATTGGCCCGAGGTTAATTGTAGTTTTCCCAGAAAAAAAGATCTCGCGTGACCCCACGTAGCCCGCGTTTAACGATTGCGGGGAGGGGGGGTATTAGTCATCATCCCCACTTGGTCTCGGGGCGGAAACAGCCGGTTTTGCATGTGCATTCAAGAGTGTGGCTTGAGCCTGGGTGGCTGAAAGCTCCTGCGAAACCCATCATTTCTCGATTGAAAACATCGATTGTTCTCCCGGTGTCGGAGCCGTTCGTCACCAGTATTTGACCAAGTCTTTGCCGGATCGTATCTTCCAGTCAACTAACAAGACATGCTCAGTCTCTCCGCTCTATATGGCACGAGTCACGATTGGGGAGCTCGGAGAATTGCGACGCTTGCTCAAGAAGAGCAAGGTCGACGCGAAGAGGCGGAGGGGTGTGCATCGGAGCAGAGACGCAAGCGGTGCGGTATCTACAGATTGCAGGCGCGGGCGATCAGAGAAAGGACAGAAATGGGAAGATAGGGGCCGAGCGAAGGGGATAAGAAAGGGAAAAAAAGTCGCAAGTACAAGAAAGGGACGTCGGAGAGCGGCAGTATTTATGCTGCGGGCGCAGCTAGGCCGTGCGAACAGGCCGTTCCGCCGCGGCGCCCTACCCAGCGCGCGCAACGGTGACTCCGCGGATACAACCGGTCAAGGACAGTCTATCAAATTAGTCGAGCCTGTGCGTAAATCCAAGATACATTCTAACCAATAAAAACCACCGAAATTCTCTCCCAAAACCTCCAGTCTCGGCCGACAAAAGAAAAGCTCCCTTTCTAACAGGGTCAGTCAGTACCCCTTACTCCTTCCAAGCCTTATTCAGCAGCTCCCCCACCGTCATCGGCTTAATCTCCGGAAACGACTCATTTAGAAACTTGCCCCCCTTGGGCTGGAGGTCGAAAACTCCCGTCTCAAACCAGAAGCCGAATGCGGCGCCCATGCCTTGCAGTAGGTGTTTGGGAAAGAATTCGTAAAAGGGAACTTGGCTGGGTAGTTCGGTGATTTCTCCACGCTGGAGTTTCTCGAGGGGGTCGTGGGTGATTTTGAATTTGACGCCTACAACTCGTTAGTATCGTTTGACGACCAGATTCAGTAACGTGAGGCAAGCAAGGTAGTTAGGTAGGTAGGTAAGTAGGTAAATAGGTAGGTAGGTAGAAAGGGGAGCATACCCTTCGCTTCCTCGGCCAACCGCACAAATTCATTCCACGTCAACCGATCTCCACAGACGAAATAATCCGTCTCCCACTTGGGGAGATCCAGACTCGCTGCCACAAACTTGGCCAGGTCCGTGGTATGCGTAAACACGGCGGGGACGTCACCCGTTCCGGGGATGGCGGCAGCGTTGTTTTTCATGTCTATCCAGTAGACGAGAGGTTGGCGACTTAGATACGAGGGAACCTTGGGGAAGGCCCAGTAGTCGGAGAAATACCCATTGTGGAAGCGCGTATATTCGAGAGTCGTCGTCTTTTCGAGCTCTTTTTTGGCGTTGACTTTATGCAGCGTGGAAGAGATGAGGCCGATTTGGCTGAGTGACAATGTGTCAGTGACATGCAAGTGAATCTGGAGGTTATTTTTGGGAGAAGTAACGTACTGTTCCCGGACATCAGTTCCCCACTCGCTCGAGATAATACGCTTAGTGACGCGAGATCGATCCGCAGCCCGGATAAGCTCCAACTCATTGGGTGCGTCGTCACCCATGGTGTGCATGGCAATGGCAGAGACCACGGTATCGATATGGTGCTCTTCCAGAACCTTGACAATGGCATCGACATTGCTAAAATCGACCGGGATGATGGGCACGCCGATTTCCACTTCCAAGCTGGCATTGGCCTGATTTACTGTTAGTCTTTTCTACTTTCGGTCAGGGGCGGACATGTTGGGTAAAAGTACCTTGCGAGAAAGGATCTTGACTTGATGCTTTCCGGTGGCCACAATGGCATCAACGATGGCTCGGCCAACGTTGCCGGTACCGCCTGGAACAGCTACAATGGCCATTTTGAATGTGTTCAAAGAGTCAGAGATGAACTGAAAAGACTTGCTGCGGTGTTGTGGCAGAGGTAGAGAGGGGTTGTATTAAATGTGAAGCTGTGATGTCTGAGGTCTGGATAATCGAATTCTTCATCGAGTTGAGGACTGCACTTTATATATCTCTCTCCCGCCCCCATCATCTCGTCGAATTGCCGTCTAATTCTCTGCAAAGGCTTTGAAAGCCATTGTTCGGACGCCGAGCCCGAGACTCGTGCTGATTTTTGCTAACCCAGTCCAGCAACGAATTGGCTCGGACATGACCTCGCACTTTGGTGATGACATGATGACCGGGGTCCCCACTTGGGGTTCCGCCCATTTCTCAGCGGCCCGTCAGCTCCTTTCCCGGAAACAATTTGTATCCGCCAAGTAGTGATGATTAAAGCCAATTTTCCCTTCAAATCCTGGGAGCTGAACATTTGCGTCATTCCCTCACCAATTTGCCCGCGAAACCACCTGATTTGTTAAAAAAGTGTCGGACTCAAAATGGCTGATGATGATGGGTCAGCAAACATGAAGAAATCGCGAGCGCGCGTTTTCAAGGTAGATTTCGCTTATCAAGACGTTGGAAAGTCTAGACTAATTCTTCTCTCGTCCAGGCATGTGCGCGCTGCCGTGCAGGCAAGATGCGATGCGATGGTCAGCCCACTTGCAGGAACTGTTTTGAGCGAAACACAGAGTGTGTATATCCTGCGGAACGGAAACACCGAGGGCCGGGAAAGAGGTGAGACTCTTCTAGGGTCCGACGGTCCCTGACTAACTCCGCCAAGCAAACAGAGACTTGAAGCTCTCGAGGCGCGTCTGGCGTCGATGGAGTCAAATCTACGACAGGGCAATAGTGGTGACGACTCAATGAGTCCGGACCAACTCCCTCCCTCCTCCCTCGCTCTTATCCGCCTGGATGCCGATGTCTTGGAGCTGCCGACAAAATGTGATTTTCTTCAGAACTTGTACCCAGCACTGTCCGGTGCACCCTTCATCACCAACCTGAACCAGCTGATCCGCCCCCAATCTGTCACGGCAAAGATAATCGCCGCGAGTGCCATATCCTGGAACAACCACTCTCCAGGCTCCCCACCCGGCGCACTCGCACAATCATGGTCGCTCTTCCGCCAGGTATTTGCCTCCCTCCCCGACCTTCTCATGCGCGGTGACAGTCTCGACTCGGCCCAAGCCCTCACCATGATGGTCATGCACATGCGACAATCCGCCGACACACAAACCACAGCACTTCTCCTCTCCCTCGCCAGTCGAATGCAATGTCTCTCGGATACGCGTTTCTGGCCTCCCACATCATCATCATCATCCACCCAACAGCAGCAGGCCGCCAACGAAACCGACACTCAGACTTTTTCACAGCTCTTTTGGACCACTTTTATTCTTGATATGGAAATGTCTTCCCACACGGGCCTTCCCCCATCCTATACCGCCCAGCCCTCTTCCACCATTTTTTCCACTGAGTCTTACCCCTTCAGCGACTGGACCCCCGCTCGCTCCCAGTCTCTGCCGGACCTTCCCGCCGCCACAACGCGTCTCGAGCAAATCTTCCGCTTGCGCGCAGCGCTTGCGCAAATCCAGCAGCGCATCGGGATAAAGTCTGCCAAACCGGAAGCTCGTCTGCTGGAGTTATCTACGGCAGAATCAGATCTCGAAGAATGGAGACGGGAAGTCCCGAGGGAGATAAGGCCGGATTGGCGCGGCAATTCTTTCTCTGATTCTCAATATTCTCACTACCAATCTACTGCTAGCAGTAGTGTTAGTGGTAGTGGTGAGAATGGCCGGGATGGTGAGGGTGAGAATGGAGAGATAGATATACCGACAGCAACGCTACAACTCGCATACTACAACACCCTCGCCATGCTCTGCTGGGAATGGGCACGCACCGTCGCCGCGAAAATGCTCAGCGCGGGAATCCGCGTTGGGATTGTCACCCAGGAGATTACCGGACATGGCTTGATGGCGAGATATGCAGCGCAGGAGACGCTCAGAGTGTTTTTAAAATTGGGGACGGGAAGGGGGTTTGTCGAGATTTGGTAAGTATAGCCACTTTTTACTTTTCATCCCCTCCCGCCATATCACACCATATCATATCATATCATAGTATATCCAATTGCCCCTCGTCAAAGAATAAATATTTGTTGGCGAGTGACTACCTAGCTGACGAGTTGAAAAGGGGATTACTGTGCTACCCGCTATCCGCAGCAATCACACTACTATCCTGCGTATGTCACCACCCCAAAGACAGGCTAGTTCAGGATGAGCTATCGCTGCTCGGATCATTTGTCGACTTTCTCGCAAGGATGATTTCAGAAAATGGCTATGATCTAGCCAGAATGCGAGACGGACTCGCCAAGCTGGTTGCGGTAGCGAGCGACGCGGTGAGCGTGGCTACGGCGTCGTCCATGCCGGTGAATCCGTCGCTGTGGCCGCTAAGCTTGGCGTCCGGTCGGACGGGGAGAGTGAGCATTTCTACCCTCGGAAATGCAAAAGCCATCGGATAAGCTAACCTGTAGTGCAGGCAATAGGAACGCTGGTGACCTGTTCGTCCCATCAACCAATGTACTTGGCCCAGAGCTTGATGGGAAATATGAGAAACAGCGATACGCACTGCGCCGAAGAACTGGTTGGGTTGTTGGGTATCGCATGGGGCAAGAATGGGTATGGGCCATTTGTGCCAGACAGTTTGATGCCTTGTACTTATGGCTTCGTTCCGGGGTCTGCCTAAACTGCCATGTTTATCTACAAAGTCTACAATGTTTGAGGGTTTCCTCTATCTCTACATTGATCGTACAAAGTCTTTCGAAATCAAAAGCGAATTAGCTTCCAGTACTCCTTCTCTGGCTTGATCACAATAGGTAATCACGTACCAAATCTGTCATATCTCCTCGTGCCATCCAACAATGTGGTATAAAATCCGTGGCGATCAGTTGAGTTCCAACCCCGAAATCAACAGCTCAGTCATCGTCCTCACGTTGATCAAAATCGTCAGGTAGTCCCAGGTCCAACATCTGGCCATAACCTTCCATCGCCATGCCCCAGGCGTCATCATCGCTGTTGTGGACTGCCTCGGCCGCAAAAGGGAACCCAAAGTACTCAGTGAGCGCGCAGTGCGGATAATTGGAAATACAATCGGTGACTAGAACAAGGTCAATAGACTGCCAGTGACAGAGAGTAAAGACTGACGGTTGACGTCCTTCTGAATGCAGGCTTCACAAGGCCCGTCAAGTGGTGGGTTGTCGCTGTTTTGACTAAAGAGTTTCCGCGACTCAGCAACGTCAACACTGCCGTCCAAGATGTAAATAACCCAGCGAGTCTCGAGCGGGCGGGTTAGATAGGTATTCGCATCAAACTGGATCAGGTAGCGGTTTTGTTGGACGAGCAGCCTTTGTTCGTCGTCAAGGGACTCGAAAGCGTTGGGTTTGGGCGCTTTTTCACATGTCAGTCAGTCAGTCCTCACGATACAGAATGAATGAAGGGTTAACCTACTCGTGCTTGACTCAAAGTCACTAAAACGACGCTTGCGTTTCCGCTTTTTCGGTGGACTGATAGGGTCCTCAATGGGCTCGTTCGCCATGCCAGGGATGACCTCGGTGCGGAGCCAAGCCAGTGATAATTCGTATGCGAAACGAGGGTAGCGCCCACCACCCTGAGGTCTTCGATCGGTGCCAATGACAGTGATGATGGCATCGTGGGCACTTTTGAGATGTAGCTTCAACTTTGTGATGTTTCTGTAATTTTTCTTGCGTCTGCAGAGTCCGCCCGCTTCGTTTTTGTCGGGGAAGCGGCAAAACACTTCGCAAACGTATACGATGGCATTATTCATAACCTGTCTCGGTAAGCTAAGGAGAAGGTAGGGAGGATGTGAAATGCCCTCATACATTTCCGTCAATCTCAACGTTTGTGACACGGCACGGTTTCAACGACTCAGGACGCGCTTGTCGGCTCATGTACTGCGCGTACTCGTGCTGTGATTGTGAGAAAAACCATACGCGCCGTCGGAATGAAGCTGGCACGCACACTGGAAACCAATGGTTCTAGCATCCTTGCGAGTCTCTTGACTATGAAGTCGGCTGGTCCTTGCTATTTGGTCGGCGCTGTTGTGTTGAGTGGGTCTTGCTGCCAAGCGCGTCATTACGAACACGCGAAAGGTGACGCGATTCGGACCGCAGTGTTGGCTGGGTATCAGAGTGGTGGAAGATTGGGCGAAAAAAGCGGGAGAATCAACACTTTCCATCCGGATGGGCCAGTCGCACCTGCTGCTTGTGTGAGAGATGATGTCGAGGGAAAGAATTGCTGTGGGTCTGCAGAGTGGAGCCAGCTTTCGTTGGGTTCAATTGTAACCTGAGGCTGCGCTGCCGCAGTGATGGGCGCACTCAGCCGATTTGAGATGGGAGGAAAGTCGAGGGGGTTTGGGAATTTGATTCCCAATTTCCGTGTTTGCGATTTTAGAGTTTTTGTGGCTTTACGAGCCCGTTGATGCAGACGATTCAGACAATGCCTGCGCGATGGTCACGTGCCAGCGATTTTTTGACACAATTCATCCTACGATCAAACGGGGCGAAACGTTATCTCTGCACGCCAAAATATTTCACATCGGGCTTGCAGAGTTAAAACCGTCGGGTTATCCAACCAAGGCTAGTCGCAGCACTACAGAACAACAAAAATTGAGAATTAAATGACAGGTTATCCCCGTGCCTGCGCCAGATTAATATTGACAAAGTCCATTCCCGTCGCGGCCAGCTGTCCCTCCTCCGATAAGACCACCATCGTCCGTATCGGTGTGCCGCTACGCCCATCCGGGCCAGACCCATAGACACTCTCGGCAAACATGCGCAACCGCATCGGAAAACGGTCTTCTCCGAAATACTCAATCACATCGGCCCTTTCCACCGCCCCTGCCAGATTCGACCACTCATCCGTCAACCCAAACTTGACGCATTTGGTCTTATGTTCTGCGTTCCACCACGACGGTAGCAGATTCCGATGCTGCCGCTCAATCTTGTTAAGGTACCGAAAAAAGCCCACTCGACTATCAGCTTCCCCAGAATACAGCGTGCCGCTCATGACGTCGCCCTAGAAGTTGTAAATGTCCTCGACGCGCATGCGGAACGAACCAACCAGTAAGCGGTAGACATCGTTTCCCGATCGGTCGTGAAGCCACGTGCCGTGTCGAGACGCGTAAAGGGGTTCAAGACGGGAGCGTCAACGCCTTGGGGTGGGGAGAGGGTTCCATGTCCGGATCCGCCTCCGGTTCCGGTTCCGGTTCCGGTTGCGGCTGCAGCTCTCGGTGGGTATTTTCTGGCAATTTTTGATAGGCCAACATATTTGTTATTTGTGGTGCTGTCACTACAATGTAGGTACTGTGCAGGTGAGATGAGGTCAGTTCAAAGTTGCGCTGTGTTGATGCCCAGGAATTTACCCCCGCACAGAAAGGGACCAGCTGACTGCAGTGATGGAAGGTTTGCGTCGTTAGCAGCGTCCACCCTCCAGTGACTTGACTCTTGTCATGACATGCCCAATCGCTTGGTTGGTGCCGATCATGTGTTAGTGTATTGTTTCCCCACTCTTCAACTTGTCATTGCAGTGTTTGCGCAAGTACATGCAGCAGTTCAAGATATCACCGGATCACGACAGCTTTAGATAAACAACATGGGAAATCTTTTAGAGATTAACTAGCGCTGTACGCCCCGTGGGGCGCAACTATGCAGCAATGCAAGCGCAGAGTGGTATGTAAGTTATAACGGAGACAAAGAAATGGCCAGTGGCAGGTGTCATGTAAGGGGGGTATTGTACACACAAAACTCAACAGATATCCATTTCTTCGAGGAAAAAAAACGGATGGGTATCTAGAACAGCTTGTAGACAATCTTCATGAGAATGCCGGCGTTGGCACGCTTCTCCTCCATCTGGCGGTGCAGCTCCCAGTCAATCTCGCGACGACCCGAATCCAGGTCGATCTTGTCAATGGTGAGGAAGGTAGGCCTCTTCCAGACATAGCCAATGACCCAGAAAGCAATGACAACCGGGAAAGCCAAGCACGTCTTGAAGAAACCCTGAGCATCGTTGAGCTCGCCACCGTCGGGACCACCGCCAACAGGCCAGATGGCCACGTACATCTGGGCGATAAAGACGAGGATAGAAAGAATGAGACCAATGTACGAGCCGGGAACACCAGCCGCCGCCTTGAAGGGGATCTCGTCGAGAGAGCGGCCCTGGCGCTTCCAGGCCATGCGGAAACGAATGTGGGCCAAGCAGATGGAACCCCAGGTGAAAAGGGCAGCGAGGCCCGAGATACTGAGCAGCCAGTCGAAAAGCTCCTGACCGGACTTGGGCTCGGTTCCGGCAAAGGCGAGGAAACCGATAGCCAGGACGAGGATGGTCGAGTAGAGAGGACGGCCGGCACGGTCGACGTACGAGAAGAGCTTGGGGGCATAGCCCTGCTCCGCCATGGCCGTGAGGGTACGGCTTCCGCCGTAAACGCCCGAGAGACCGATGGAAATGACCGAGATGACGATGATGGAGTTGATAAAGTGGTCGTAGCCGCGGAGACCAGCATACTTGCCGACCAGCACGAAAGGCGAGGCCTGTGAGTTGGCAAAGGCCTGGTCACCAATCAGGTTGGGGTCGTTGGCGGAAATGAGGAGGCCGACGAAGAGGAGGGACAGGACGTAGAAGCTGTAGAAATTTATTAGCCTGCAATTACTGGGAAATGGGAGATGAAGAAAACACACAGGGTGATACGCCAGAACACCTGCTTGCACGCCGAGGGCAGAGTCTGCAGGGGCGTCTTGGACTCGGACGCAGCCAGACCAATCAGCTCGGTACCGGCAAAAGCAAAGGCAGCTGTGACGAAGACGGAGCAGAAGCCCTTGAAGCCGTTCTTGAAGGCGAGCTCGTCAAACAACCTTGTGCCCCAGTACTCATTGTAGCGACCGCTGTCGGGACCACCGCCGAGAACCAGAACGAAGCTGATGATGAGGAAGGTGACAATGGCAGTGAGCTTCAGGAAGCTAGACCAGAACTCCTCCTCGGCGTAGCCAAGAGTACCAAAGCAGCTGATAATGATAAGGGCGATGAGGAAGACGGCCATAAAGACAGCCGGGCTTACGGAGCCCTCTGTCCAGTAATTAACCGTGAAGGATGCGACGACGATTTCAAACGGCAGGATAAAAAACCATTGGAGGAAGTAGTTCCAGCCCATCTGTGTTTTGGGGGATACGCGTTAGCTATCGTCCATTTCTCGTCTAGTCTGCGCCACAACGGGAGCCAAGCGGCGGGTAACGGGTAAAATCAACGAAGCCCGGCACTGCTCCCTTCGCGAGGGCGGGGAAAAGAGAAAGGGGCAAACAAACTCACAGCAAAACCCCACGAGGGATCGACAAAACGAGTAACCAGAGTGTAGAAGCCGCCAGAGACAGGATACATGAGGGCCATCTCGCCGAGAGCAAAGACAACGTTGAACATCATGACACCAATGATGATGTAGTCGATAATCAAGCTGGCCGGACCACCCCTCCGCAGAGCACTGCCGGTACCAACAAACAGACCAGCACCAATGGAACCGCCAATGGCAATCATGTGCAAGTGGCGGCCCTTCATGGTCTGGTTGAGCTTGTTGTGCTTGTTGGCGTCCGTGTCGATGCGGCGCTTGAAGGAGTCGGGAGTGAAACCCATGCGGCCCCAGAAACCCAGGCTGTAGTAGTCATCGTTGTTGACAAAGTCGACGTGGATGGTGCCGACGCCGGCCTCGGTCGCACCCTCAAACGCCGGGGGCTTGTCCGAGCCACTCGTGGCTTTTTCGCCCGTGGCGAAGGCGCCGCTGTTCTTTTCGTCGGCCATGGTCGTCGATGTTGGGAAGAAACGGGAAAAGGTGTGAACAGGGACGGACGGACGGGAGAGCAGTCCAGAACAGAATTACCACGGCATTGGGTCCTTATGTATTTCGACGCAAAAGTGAGACAGTGTCACCCCAAACCCGCCGGGCAAGACACGGCCTCACACTGGATGGCACATGCAAATGGCCATACATACAGGCAGATTAGGACCTGGCCAATTCCTGCCATTTCCCCCCACCGTTATCTCTCAACCCCACTGGGACCGTTCCTTGGCGCCTCTTTACACCTTCTACTTCGGCACACTGCAGAGTCGCAGCACAGATCCTAATAGCCTCGGCGGGCCCCGCATGGCCCCGACAGAAAAAACAGGGTCCACCTCCCTCTTTCCCAGACACTGTCGCACCGAGGCGCTAGGGCCAACATTGGCCGACACGGCCGACAATGGCGGTCTTGCCTCCTGCCTTTCCCGTCGACTTGGCCCGTCTCGGTCGTATTGCGGGGCTTTTTCCAGAACAATTCGATGCATTGGTTAGTGTGCGATAGCAGGTAGTTGCAAAAAAGCAGATGTTTGCCGCGCATAAATTAGCCCGCCACGGCCTAGCCCAGTCTTTTTTAGTGCACACTACCTTCACTCGGCATGGCAATTCAGGAAGGCCATTAGCACACACACCGTTAACGTTGGTCGTTCGGTGGCCGCATCGGGGTGAATTCCGCAAAACCAACTTAGCAAAAGTCCTCCCCCCCTGCAACGACCAATCATTATGCCTAGAATTGGCCGACCGACCACCCCGACGACCACGGGGACACCCCCCGTTTTCGCGGGGGATTTTGCATCAATCGCCACGGCCGCCACGGCCGCCACGGCTTTGCATATCGCCCCAATCGAATCGCCAATCGCTCAATCGCTTCACATCGCTCGCATCCGGGAAAAGCACGAGAGGCCTACCCTATCAAGCAGGCAGACAACCAACCTTACCCCACCCGTTACAAAAAGTTGCATCGCGCAAAACCGTAGCGCCCCCAGCCAAGGGAATTTACCGTTTGACCATCGTCCCACCCGGGAATGTCACAGTGAGACTGCACATACGACAGGCTCATGAAATCCGACCCGAGTCCCGCGTGATACCTAATCAGCTAACGTACCGGACGGTTCGATGCGAGTTGTTGTGGTATTGTCGCATGCGAGCTGCGAGCGAGCACCTTCCCCGAAGGCACCCTGGGATTGGAGTCCAAGCGTTTTTTCCCCAGAATTTACTTTTGTCAAGGGTCTGTCTGGTTGGCACCCAAGACATCAATTCCACATACAATCAAAAGGTGATAAGATGCAGCAAGTCTGGTTTAGTCTGGTCTAGTCTCCACACCCGGGTAAATCAGGCACCCAGTTGCCAGGAAGGTAACTTGGAGGCCAAGGTAGGTAATTTAGTAAATTACTCGGTCAGGCAGGCAGGCAAGCAAGCAGTTTCCA